>Ga0114923_10001650_pt1 | contig 15348 bp, 16 predicted proteins | sample SumtaG_FD_89578 | JGI IMG/M metagenome (GOLD analysis project Ga0114923, IMG submission 89578) | Deep subsurface microbial communities from Indian Ocean to uncover new lineages of life (NeLLi) - Sumatra_00157 metaG | ecosystem: Environmental > Aquatic > Marine > Oceanic > Sediment | place: near...
ATATAGCGCAGGTCATTATTGGCTGGTTTTTGCTCAAGAAGTTGTTGCCATGCCTTTTCACGCAATGGCTCAACATGCTCAATGATATAGAGCAAATCATCATTGGCTGGGGTCTGTTCCAAGAGCTGTTGTCCGGCCTTTTCTCTTAAAGAATGAACACACCTGATGATATAGCGCAGGTCATTATTGGTTGGGGTCTGTTCCAAGAGCTGTTGCCATGCCTTTTCACGCAATGGCTCAACATGCTCAATGATATAGCGCAAGTCATCATTAGTTGGGGTCTGGGCAAGGAGCTGTTGTCCGGCCTTTTCTCTTAAAGAATGAACACACCTGATGATATAGCGCAGGTCATCATTGGTTGGGGTCTGTTCCAAGAGCTGTTGCCATGCCTTTTCACACAATGGCTCAACATGCTCAATGATATAGAGCAAATCATCATTGGCTGGTTTTTGCTCAAGAAGTTGTTGCCATAATTCTTCCAATCTTTTCTTTGTATCTTTCATCTTTTCTTTCCTCCTTTTCTAAGATTATTTTAATTATTTTATTGTTAATTTACTGTCTAAATTATACATATCTATCATCTTTTGTCAAGATTGACTGAGAAATTGAGCAGTGTATGCTTAAAATATGAACCGTTTAACGCGGCGCATTTTATTATATTCAACAATTCTCTTCTTTATTTTCATCGTTCCAGCGGTATTGTTCTATGCATGGGGATACAGCTTTGACTGGGAAAAGAAAAAACCGGTTATGACTGGCGCAATTTATTTAAAATCCACGCCTAAAAAAGCTGATATTGAATTGGATGGCAAACTAAAAGACAAAACCCCGTCATATATTAAACGGCTTAGGCCAAAAGAATATCAAATCAAAATAATCAAAGACGGATTTCATTCTTGGCAAAAAAAATTAAGAGTGGAATCTGGATTTGTTACTGAAGCGAAAAATATTCTATTAATTCCATTAAATCCTTATATTGAAATTATTGAAGAAAATTTAACAGACGATTTTTCCCTTGAAAAATTCCTCTCTCAAGAAAAAACCGATGACATCTTTTACATCCAAAAACCAAGCTATATTCTCTATCGCACTGATCAAGTAAATTCTTTTCAGGAACAAATCAGCTTAACGCCCCTGCCAAACACGAATGAATACGAAATTTTTGTTTCGCAAAATAAACGAATAGCCGCGCTAAGTAATGACAATGAACTTTACTCGCTTAATCCAGAAACAAAAAACTTTGAAATAATCAACCAAGATGTTAAAAACGCCCAATTTTCCAATGACAGTAAAAAACTTTTATATTTTACTTCCAATGAAATATGGGTCTATTATTTAGAAGATATTGCTATTCAGCCAAATAAAAAAGCGGGCGCAAAAGAATTAATCACCCGTCTTAGCCAAAAGATTAAACAAGCTGTTTGGCATGGCAAAACCAACGAACACATTATATTCTCTGTCGGAAATCAGATTAAAATCATTGAACTTGACGGCCGCGATGAACGAAATACAATTGACATATTTCAATCAGACACAGAACAAATCGGATACAATCTAAAAGACGATAAATTATATTTTATTAAGGAAGGAAAACTGTTTGCGATTAGTTTAGAGTGATTTTACCGCTTAGACCACTGCGGGGCGCGTCGGGCTTTCTTTAGGCCCGGCTTTTTTCGTTCTTTCTCTCGCGGATCGCGTCTAAGATAACCAGCTCGTTTCAATTTTTTAGAAAAATCCGGATTGAATTTAACCAAAGTTCGGGCTAAACCATGACGAATAGCTTCTGCCTGCCCGAGAATCCCCCCGCCCACGACTTTAATAGTCACTTCAAACCTATTAATGGATTTCATCTTTTTAAGCGGGGAAATCACTATTTGTTGAAGCCGAGAAGTCGGAAAAAAATCAATATAGGATTTATCATTTACTAAAACTTTTCCTTGTTCGTCTTCAAAAGGAGAACAGGTAAAAAGACGAACTCTAGCTGTAGACCTCTTTCGCCTGCCAACTGCCTCGTAATATCTGCCTGTTTTTATAACAACTTTCTTTTTTGGCTTCTCTGATGGTCTCTTTGTTGTTTTTCTTGCTATCTTTTTTGCAGGCTTTTTCTCTTTTTTAGTTTTTGTTATTGTTTTCTTTTTCTCTGTCATTTTTCTTCTTTGCAAAGTTTTAACTTTTTTATTATTTTATTTCTCAGCTTATTCTTCGGCAACATTCCATAAACAGCCGCGTGAACTACTTTTCTGGAATCTTTCTTTAAGGCCTTTTCTAATGTAATCTCTTTAAGACCGCCGGGATAACCAGAGTGTTGATAATAAATTTTTTGCTTTAATTTTTTGCCAGTCACTCTAATTTTATCAGTATTAATTACCACAACCTCATCTCCCACATCTAAATAAGGAACAAAACTCGGCTTGTTCTTGCCTCGTAATAAATCAGCAATTTCTACAGCTAAACGTCCCAATATTCTGTTATCAGCGTCAATAATGTGTTTTGTCATGCTATTTAACAAGCTCTATAATAGCCATATTCGCTCCATCTGTTTTGCGCGGTCCCAGTTTAATAATCCTCGTATAGCCGCCAGCCCGATTTTTATATCTATGGCTTATCTGGCTAACTATTTTTTTTCGCGCCTCATTTGGCAAATATCTAGATAAATATCTTATAGAAGATAAATTATTTTCTCTACTTTTAGTTATTAATTTCTCAACAAAAGGACGAAGCGCTTTTGCTTTTGCCTCTGTTGTAAGTATTTTTTCTTTCAAAATTAAATTAGCTGCTAAGGACTTTAAAAGCGCTTTATGTTGATCTCGCTTCAAACCAAGTTTTCTTCCCTTTTTTTGATGTCTCATAATGAATTTTGTTTATCGCAAGGTCAAACCAAGCTTGCCTAAAGCCCTTTTAATTTCGATAATGCTTTTCTCGCCTAATCCCTCTATTTTTTTTAAATCGTCTCCGCTTTTTCTGACAAGACCGGATACTGTTTTTATTCCGGTCTCACTAAGCGCGGTTGCTGTCCGAGAAGAAATCTTTAAATCCTCTATTTTTGTTCTAGCAACATCTCTTTCTGCCTCTTTTTTTGCTGCTTCAGTTTTAACTCTGGCTATCTTTTCTTTTTCTTTAATTTTATTGGCTTTAGTTTTTGCCGGAACAGCCGCTTTTTTCTTTTCTTCTGCCAACGAAGTAAAAACCTTAAAATGATCAACTAAAATCTGGGCCGCTTTAAAAAACGCTTCTTTGGGAGTAATTGTCCCATCTGTTTCAATATTAATAACAAGGCGATCAAAGTCAGTTCTTTTGCCTACGCGCATATGTTCCACAGAATAATTAACCCGGCGAACCGGACTAAAGATAGCATCAATAGCAATCTTACCTATTTCTAATTTCTCTTTTTTACGCTGTTCAATAGGTGAATAGCCCAATCCTGGCTCAACATCAATTTCCATTTCAAGATCGGCCTTTTTATCAGTCAAAAAGGCAATATGCGCATCCTTGTTAATCACTTCTAATTCAGAAGTAATCTTAATATCCTTTGCTTTTACTTCTTTTTCTCCTTTTGCTTTAAGTGAAATTTTAATCGGCCGATCTGTATGCAGTTTAAATCTAACCTGTTTCAAATTAAGAATAATTTGAACTACATCTTCTATAACATGAGGAACAGTGGAAAACTCATGCTGAACGCCTTTAATTTTTATCCCAGTAATAGCTGCGCCGGGCAAGGAAGAAAGCAAAACTCGCCGAAGAGAAGTGCCTAAACTAATACCGTAACCCGGATAACAGGCCCTGATCTCAAAAGAGGCATTGTTATTCTCTGCTTTAATAATTTTTGGTCTAAGAGGTAAAGAAATCATAATAATAAAAATTTTTAATTTTGTAATTTTTAAAAACTTGCTCCTAACAGGTTTAAAAATTAAAAATTAAGATTTATTTATAAAATTAAAAAATAAAAAATTATCTTGAATAATACTCAATTATCATGCTTAATGCGCCAACGCTGCTCAAATCATCCACTTTCGGATTATCTTTTACTTTTGCTTCCAATGTTTTTTTATCCAAACTTAACCATGATGGAACCTCATATTGCTTAAGAAAGATCTTTAGATCCTGAAACAACGCCATCTTTTTACTTAATTTTTTAATTTCCAAAACATCTCCTTTTTTAACCTGAAATGAAGGAATGTTGACTTTTCTGCCATTAACTAAAATATGGCCATGATTTACTATTTGTCTGGCCAGCCTTCGCGACCGCGCCCAACCCAATCGGAACACAACATTATCCAAACGGCCCTCTAATTTTCCAACAAAGAGATCTTCTTTATTTCCTTTTTGTCCGACAATTTCCCTGAAATATTTCTTAAACTGTCTTTCAGAAACCCCGTAAGTATGCCTGATTTTTTGCTTTTCGGCTAACTGCAGTCCATATTCTGAAACACGGCGTCTTAAAGTTTTACCGTGAACTCCTGGCGCATACGGTCTGCGAACCATTGCGCATTTCTGACTAAAACAACGCTCACCTTTTAAAAAAAGTTTCTGGCCGGCTCTTCTGCATTTTTTACATTTAGCGTTAATAATCATACTCTTCTTGGCTTGCGCGGTCGGCAGCCATTATGAGGAACTGGCGTAACATCTTTAATAGAATTAATTTCTATCCCGTGATTTGCCAAAGCGCGAATGGCTGATTCCCTGCCGCTACCTACTCCTCTAACAAAAATAGTTACTTCTCTAAGCCCTAAATTTCCTACTTTTTCAAGCAATGCTTCAACTACTCGCGAAGCGGCGAAAGGGGTGGCTTTTCTTGGCCCCTTAAATCCAACTGCGCCAGAGCTGGACCACGCAACAACATTTCCACCAAGATCAGTAATGGTAATTAGGGTATTATTGTAGGTTGATTGGATATAAATTTTGGCGCGTTCAAGATGCTTAAGCTTACCCTTTTTGCCTTTTGGCCGGGTAGCTTTAGACACTTTTCGCTCAGCCGCTTCTCTTTCTTCGGTTTCTTTTAAAATCTCTTCTTCAGTTTTTTTAATAATTCGTTTTTTACCCATAAAATTATGTTTTCTCCGCCGCTTTCTTTCTTCCACTGCCCATTGTTCGACGTACATTTCCCCGAACTGTCCGAGTATTTGTTTTAGTCTGCTGTCCCCGAACAGGTAATCCTTTAATATGGCGAATACCCCGATAGGAACCAATATCTTTAAGGCGTTTAATGTTAAGCATTTTTTCCTGCCTTAATTCTCCTTCTACTCTATAGTCCTTTTCTACTATTTCCCGCAAACGATTGACCTCCTGATTAGAAAGCTTATTTGTTAGGATATTTGAATCTATCTTGGCTTTAGAAAGAATACGATTACTCAAAGACCGCCCTATACCGTAAATATAGGTTAAAGCAATTTCTATTTTTTTATTATCTGGAATATTAATTCCGGCTATACGAGCCATAAAATCTTACCCTTGTCTCTGTTTATGTCTTGGGTTTTTCTTGCATATAACACAAACCCGACCTTTACGTCGGACAATCTTGCAATAGGCGCAAATTTTTTTAACAGAGGCGCGAACTTTCATAAAAAACTTAATGTCATTTTGACCGATAGACAATTCTTCCCTTACTTTCGTCATAAGGGCTTATTTCTACTTTAACTCGGTCGCCAACAAGCACCCGGATGCGATACATGCGCATCCGTCCCGAAAGATGAGCCAAAATTTCTCTTCCATCGTCATCTAACTTAACCCTAAAAGTGGCGCTTGGCAAACTTTCAACAACCATTCCTTCCTGAATGATTTTTTCCTTAGATTGAGACACCGTATGTATACTAAACGATAAATAAAAATTAGTCAATCCCATATGTTAAACAGAGTATTGAGAAATTAAATATCTTGGTTTAACTCTATTCTAATTTTCTTTTCTTGGGTTGGCATTTTTTTAACCCAAAATGGCCAAAAAGTGACCTTAGCTTTTTCAATCTCCGGCTGAATAGCTAAAAATTTTCTTACTTCCACTTCACTCTGACCAGTCAAATTGTTTTTTAATGACTGGATATCCACCTGATAAACCACATCTTCCTTGATAGACAAATCAAAGAAGGCCTCCTCTTTTTCCCAATCAATAACTGATTCTATCCATTCGATTTGCTGTGTTTCAGAAACTGGCTCTTTATCTTCTGATATCATTGAGGCCAGATTTAAATCAATCAGCTCTCTTAAACTCTCTTCTTTAAAAAGCAAAACACGAACTGTGATATTCATTTCTAAATTAAATCTATCTGCTTGGTCACCCTCTTCAACACCGCTCTTTGTGAATATTTCCTCTTTTATCCCGTCTTCAACAATTTGCAATTCAGTGGGAATCTGCTCTTCTAAGGCGTGATTAATATCGCGCTTTAATTCCTCTATTAAAACATCCTCTGCGCTTTTTATATCATCAGCTGAGACAATTTTTACCACCCCTGTAGAACCGCCGCTCATTGAAGCCCTTGACTTAGCGTAAAAGCCGGCATATTTAGCGGTTCCTTTAAATCCGGGAATAGTAAAATTTGTTGATCCGATATTATAGGACTCTCCAGGTTCATCGGCAACTACTTCAACATCAATAGCGCTTGGAATAATTCTTCCCTCTTCTATTTCAGCTCCCGGCACAGTAATTGCTTTCATAATCCTAAAAACTTTTCCTTCGGGCGACTCAAACCGAGTTGTTGCCATTAATGTTTGAGGACTGGAACTATATTCATTATATATAGTAATAAACCCGCGAGCTTTTTCATTCATTTGCTTTTCTTCTGTTGCTGAAAATTCCTTACTTTTTGTCTTGGCAATTTCAATCTCATGAAGAGGAATTTTATTCAGACCAACATCAATTTGAGAAATATCTACAGAACCAACTATGGATAAATCAAAATTTAATTTCTCGGTTTTAGGACAAATAGTTACTTCAGCGCTGGGCACAGCTAAATAAGCTACAACAATAGCTATTACAAACGCTGATACAATAAAAAAGGTAAAGAATTTTGACCAAGTTAATCTAATCGGCATTGACGAAGAAAGAGAAACTTTCGGAGTAGATATCGTCGGCTCTGCTTTGGCTTGTTTTATTACTGGCGCCTGTTTAAGTGGCTTAACCTTTGATTTTTTATTTGAGAATCTACGGGTAAGAAAACTCTTCTGGCTTTCAGATGATGGACTGACAATATCAGCCATTCTTTTTCTTGGCCCGCTTGTTTGCGAAGACGCTAATTGAATCTCGGAATCCTCTTTGTTTTTTTTAAAAAACCCGAATAGCTGACTCGTTTTCTTTTCCGGCTTTAATTCCTCAACCAAAAGTTCAATCATGTCTTCCTTGCGGTTTTTTGTTTCTTGAATTATTTTATTATCTTGACTTTTATCATTACCTGGCTCTATTAGAAAATCTTTTTCATATTTAACAGCAAAACCTATTTTTTTAGCAAGCTCAGCTCCTAAATCATCTTGAACAATTAAAGTAACTTCTTTGGTTAAATTATCTGCTTCGCGTTTAAGCAGACGCAAATTAATTGAGCTTTGCCAAATCTGCGCTCCAGTCGGTATGACAAGATTAACCTGTTTGGCGTCTGCCTGAACAAGCCGGTCAATAACCGAAACAATTTCCTCATCTGGTTCTAAATAAATGTTTTTATTCATAAAATTACCGCATTATCCTTACTGCCCGACGTAAAATGGGCAATAATGCCTTTCTTTCATCAAGAGTTATTTCCAAACCTAAGCTGGCTAATGCAAAAGGCGTGCTGTTTTCCGGCCCCTTTAAAATAGTTGTCTCATCAATAATATTATTAATCTGATCAGGCTCAATAAAGTTCACTTGCGGGACCTGGCTAAAAGGAAACTTATCCAGCCATTCTTTCTGAACTGTTTCTCTTTTTAAAATATTCTTAATATCTGACAGTAAACTTCCGCCGCCACAAAGCAGAATAAGCGGCGGAAAAAATTCTTTCTGGTCAAACTCTTCTAAAACCAATTCTACGCCATTGAGCCAGATTTGCACATCTTTTTTAAGAATTTCATGAATTTTTCTCTGAACAATCTGGCTAAGCTGACGCTCTGTCCGCCTTACTTTTATCTCTTCAGCCTCGTCTATGCCAATATTAAGCGCTTGGGCAAGCCGTTTAGTAAAAGTCCGGCCAGCCAAAGCAAAACTCTTTATGCCTTCTACCCGCCCCTGGCGAACCAAAGCAATATCTGTAGTTCCTCCGCCAATATCAATGAATATGGCGCCGGTTCTGGGATTAAAGCTTGATGACTTAGTTAAAGCATGAGGCCCGGCAATAATAGAAACCAATTCAAAACCCAATTTTGAAACAATATTCTCTAATGCCCTTAAATGTACTAAAGGCGCGTAGATGCTGAAAATATTTAAAAATAATTCCTTGCCTTGAAACTCTAAAGGATTTGTTACTTGATAGCCGTCAATGCGGATTTCAGTAATTAAAGCGTTAATTGGCTTGATTTCAATTTCCGGCTGACAGGTTTCCCAAGCCAACTGCTTCCGAACTTTGTCAAAGGCCTTCCATTGAACCTTTTGAATAATGTTTTTGAGTTCAGCCAGATCAATTTCTTCTTCTGGATCGGCTCTTTGTTCAACAAAACTTGTTGTTGAACCCTTGATAAACTCGCCAGCCACCCCAACCACTGCTTTTTCCGGCTTCTTTCCAGCCATCTTGACGGCTTGTTCAATAGCCCTCTGACAAGTTAAAGCCACTCCCTCAATGTCAGCAACAGCCCCGGCAAACATATGTCCAAATTCCTGCCTTTGCCTTCCTGCGCCAATAACTATTCCTTGCCCCTCTTGCTTGCCAAAAAAATCCCGCTCTATCCTAAAAACCAATGCTTTAACAAATTCTGTGCCAATATCCAAAGCCAATAAGCAATCTTTTTTAATCTTCACTCTTTTGCCAAAACCCAATCCTTTTTTAAAAAAATCCTTTACTCGCTCCATTGCTAAAATTATACAATAAATCCACCAATGAAACAAATGCTAAAAATCCAAATTCTTCGTAAAAATTTTTTTTACGATTCTATTCACAATACTTCCAATCAAGCCACGGTTTCTTTTTTTAATATAAAAATATCCAAAGAATGAAATAATTAACGCTCCTTCAGCGTCAACCATTAAATCCCACATTGTATCCACCAAGCCGGATTTCTGCATGTTTGTTCCAAACAGCACATCCGCGCCAAATTCTATAATTTCCCAAATTGTTCCTATAGACAAAGCAAAACAAAATGAGAAAATAGCAATAGTAAGAGGACTGGCATCTATCTTTTTCTGCTGATAAAGAATAAAAAGCACGAGAAATCCAGCAAAAGCTATTACAATACCAGACACGGCGTGCAGGGCAATATCCCACCACCAAACCCTTATGTAATAATTATGCACTTCGCCAAGAAAAATAGCCGCGTACACAAACACAGCCACAACAAACTCCAATTCAATGGGCAAATGAATTTTATAGTTACGCTGTATTAAAGCAGGCAAAAAAGTAATAAACAAAACCAGCAAACTTATAAATAAAACTGTCCAATTCTTAGAAATCACCGCATCTACTGCTGCCAATAACAAAACTAATCTTATGAAATAAGATACTGTTAATTGAACTTTGTCTATTGTATCAATATCCTTTGGGAAAAACCGCATAAAATATGATCTAATTCTTACTCCAGAACGGCTTTTATCCGGCGGATGCCGGCAGAAGAAGATTGTTCTTTGTTGATTTTGAAATGTCCAAGTTGGCTGGTTTTCTCCACATGAGGCCCGCCGCAAATTTCTTTGGAAAAATCGCCAATAGAATAAACTTTGACTTTTTCTCCGTATTTTGACTCAAACACACCCATTGCTCCTTGTTTTTTCGCCTCGTCAAGAGACATTTCTTCGCAAATAACCGGCAAATCATTTTCGATCGCCTTATTAATCAATCGCTCCACTTCTTGCTTCTGCTCTTCGGTCATTTTTTCTGGATGAGAAAAATCAAAACGCAGGCGCTCCGCAGTAATATTGCTTCCTTTTTGAACAATATGCCCGCCCAAAACCTGGCGCAAACCAGCTAAAAGCAAATGCGCCGCTGTATGCAATTTTTTGGTTTTTTCGCCAGCATCAGCCAGTCCGCCTTTGAATTTCCCCACACCAGCAGTGCGAGAAAGCTTCTGATGTTTTTTTAGCTCTTTCTGAAATTCTTCTTCATCAATTGTAATGCCTTTTTCCATTGCCAGTTCTTTAGTCATCTCAATCGGAAACCCGTATGTCTGATACAAATTAAATGACTCAATTCCGCTAATTTTATCACCTTTTAATTTAGCAAATTCGCGCAATCCTTTTTTTAATGTCTTATTGAATTTAATTTCTTCTGCTTCTAATTGAGTGATAATAAAATTGGAATTTCTTTGAAGTTCCGGATATGTTTTGCCATAATCGTTTATCACAACCTGGGCTAATTCCTTTGTCCAAGATTTCTTGTTAATGCCAATCTTCCGGCCGTATCTAATCGCCCGTCTGATTAAACGACGAATCACATAGCCCTGCTCTGTATTAGAAGGCGCTATTCCCTTATCGTCAGCCATAATAAAAACAACAGCTCGAATATGGTCAGCTATAATTCTCATTGCGCGGATAGTTTTCTCTGACTTCCCGTATTTTTTACCAGACAGTTCTTTAATTTTATGAATAACATTAATGAACAACTCTGTTTTATAATCATCGCTCAAGCCATTCATAACAGCCAATGTCCTTTCCAATCCCATACCAGTATCAACATTTTTCTGCTTCAGCGGTTCAAACTTCCCTTGTGATGTTTTATTATACTCCATAAAAACATCATTCCATATTTCCACCCATAATTTATTCTCGTCATTAAAACTTTCCGGCGCTTCCGCAGAACCAGTCCAATAAAATATTTCTGTATCAGGACCGCAAGGGCCAGTTGCTCCGGCTGGTCCCCACCAATTTTGTTTTTTAGAAAGCTTGGCAATTCTTTTTTCCGGAATACCGAGCTCTCGCCAGATATCAAAGGCCTCTTGGTCAAAAGGAGCGTCTTTATCGCCCCTAAAGATTGAAACAGCTATCCTGTTTTTATCCAAACCAAGCCATTGTGAAGAAGTTAAAAATTCCCAGCTCCATTCAATGGCTTGTTTTTTGAAATAGTCGCCCAATGACCAATTGCCAAGCATCTCAAAAAAAGTATGATGAACAGCATCACCAACCTCTTCAATATCATCTGTCCTAACGCATTTCTGAACATTAGCCAGACGATTGCCTTCTGGATGTTTTTCGCCCATTAAATACGGAACTAATGGATGCATTCCGGCTGTTGTAAACAATACCGAAGGATCGTTTTCAGGAATCAAAGAAGCGCCCGGAATAATTGCGTGTTTCTTTGATTCGAAAAAATCTAAAAATTTTTGACGAATCTCAATGGATGTCATTTTTTAACTCAAGATTGTCATTTTACCTGCCTTATTCCTCTGAAGGACCAACAAATTTATTGTAAAGCCAAGCAAAAACCCAACCACAAATAAAACCATTAACAAAACCATAAATCAAACCAATAATAGCTCCTAAGTAACTAATTGAGTAACCGATATAAAATTGCTGGAGAAGAGCTAAGGTACTGCCGCCATCCCGAATTATCACCCAAATAGTCATTATTAAAACAGTCAAGCCCCAGACGATTCCGATAGCTAAAGCAAAGGCCTTTTTATTTAACTTCATTTTTATCACCTCCTTTCTTTTTTGCTTTCTTTTAAATATTCTAAACCAATGGCTCTGATTCTTTATCTTCTTCGTCTTCTTCAGATTTCTTAATTGCCCCTGTTTTTTCCGCTATCTCGTCTTTCTCTTTTAGCCGTTCTTCCTCTTCTAATCTCTTTTTTACCTCTTCTACAGAAAGAGCGTATTTTTTCTTGCTTTGTTCTATAATGGCTGTCCTGCAGGACTCGTGCGTGGCTGGCAAAACATTGAGTGTTTCTGCAGAAAAAGGGTCAAAGGTCTCGCCATCAATGGTCATCTTAATGTAAAATTCTTGAATGCCTAAATTAATCATATCTTCTGCCTGAAAAATCGGTTTCATTTCCATAGCTAATTTTTCCGCATCATCTCCGCCTACTCTAAAAACAACGATTGTCCCGATATTCCCCAAAACAGTGGCTAAAACAGAAGGCAATAATTGAGCCATATATTGATGAGCTACTGTAATGCAAAACCTGTATTTTCTTGACTCAGTAAACAAATTCTCAAAAGTCGTGGTAACCAAGTTATGGAACTCATCAACATAAAGATAAAAATCTTCTCTTTCCTCTTCTCGCATAGACGCTCTTGCCATGCCGGCCTGATAAAGCTTGGTAATAAACATTGAACCGAAAAAACTGCTGTTTTCCTCGCCTAATTTGCCTTTTGCTAAATTAATCAAAAGAATTTTTTTGCTGTTTATAATCTTTTCTAAATCAATCTTGTTCTCCTTTTGGCCAAAAATATTGCGCAGTAATGGATTTGAAAGAAATTGGCTCAACTTATTAACCAAAGGGATAATCGCTTCTGTGTCAAATTTTTCTGACCAGTCGGCAAATTCCACTGCCCAGAATCTTTTGACCATATCATCTTCAATATAGTCCACCACCTTTTGCCTGTAATGCCTGTCTGTCAACATAGAAATCATCCCTCGCATTGTCGCTTCCGGATAATCAAGCAGAGCCAAACAAGTAAATCTAAAAACATGCTCTAAACGAGGCGTCCAGTTGGCGCCAAACTGCTTTTCTAAAACCTCAAGCAAACCCTGAGTAACCTGATGCTTTAATTCCGGACTAACATTTACAAGAGGATTAAAAGAGACCGGAAAATCAATATCTGCCGGGTCAATCATAACAACGTCGTCAATTCTTTCTTTGGGAATAAAATCCAAAATATTTTCAATTAAATCGCCGTGAGGATCTATTAAACAAACGCCATGGCCATAAGCAATATCCTGCCGAATCAAAAGCTCTAAAAATTTGCTTTTTCCTATACCGCTTTTCCCAACAGCGTAAATATGCCTTCTTCTATCGCTTCTTTTAATGCCGAAAATAAATTTCTTTGTTTCTAAAGCGGCCTCGTAATTTGTCCTGCCAAAAAAGGAACACTCTTGAGAGCTTACTTTCCCATAAATCGGCAATTCCAACGGCGGCGGCGCATATTTAATTTTCCGAATCTTTTCTCTGTTCATAATAATAAAAGACAATTTCTATCGTCTTTATTATACATTAAACTACGAGATAATCAAATATCATTTTTCTACCCAACTTCTCTCAAATAACACTTTTCGCAATAGACAATCTCTTTTCTGTCTGGAGCGTATGTTGTCTGAAATTTATTAGGACAGTGTTTATCTTTGTGTTTATGCTCTATCGTGTTCTTGTAGAGTTTATTTGATGAATGAGTTCCCGCGCATTGGCATTTTCTCTCCCATAGCTTTAATGGATTTCTTTGCTTAATTCGTTCTCTGTGCCGGCAATCAGGGCAAAACCACGGTAAAGGAATATTCATTTTTTTGTAGAATTTAAGTTCTCGGGGAATAATGCGGAATACGCCGGAACCGGCGCAATCAGGAGAAGAACACCTTATCACTTCTTTCAATATATCATTATTTACATCTTTAATGTTGTCTGGAAGGTCTTTTGCTTTGATTGTTGGTTTGTATTCTGCTTTAGGCTTATCATACCATGCATATCCTCGTTCTATTGATTGTTCTTTGGTTAATGGAAAGTATTCGTTTGCGAGTGTTTCATTGTATGCGAATGGAGATAATTCTATTGGAAAAAACTCTCCATATTTGTACACTCTCCCTTTTTTGTCTGTGTATGGCAGAACATTCATATGTTGTTTGATTTTAGGAACTAATTTTTCGTATTCTTTCTTTGTGTATTGCTTATTAAGGATACAGTACTTCTTATGTCTGAGGCCGACGCAAGCGAAGAGATTATTACTATTTTTACACTCCATAGAATATTGAATATTATGAGATCCCTCTATAACTTTTATTGAAAAAACAACTCGATAACACCCCCCTACGCCTGAAACAGCTGTTTCGTAGAATAGTTGTGAATTATCACCTGAATCTAGCACATCATAACTATCTTTAAAATTTAAGCCAGCATAAAGAACATACTTACAGTTTTCAACCCCTTTAACCACGCTAAAACAATGGTAACAATTTTTTGCCTCTCTGCAATTATTACCTATTACATTATCGCTATAAACAATATCGGCGTACCTACGTGGAAACTGAAGCTTAAATCTATAAAACTTTTTCTTTATTTTTTGAAGATTTTTGTAGCTACTAAAATCGTATTTCTCAATTTCTTTTTTATATTCCTCTTTAGAATATGGTTCGTTGAAAATATGATATTTTTTATGCCTTAAATTAACACAGCCAAAACAATTTAACAAATTACGACAATCATATAAAAAAGCTGAATCTATACAATGATTTGCGTACTGACTAAAAGAAACATTATAATTATTATTAGTATTAGTGCCTTCATAACAATTTTCGTTTTCTATTGTCGACATAGAATCAACACAATTGTTGCTTTTATATCCGCCATATACATATAAACAATTTTCTAAAGTATTTCCAATACTTAAATAACAGTTTTTACAAAAAAAAGCTCCCGCGCAATAATCCGAATTAACACTACCCGTACCCATATTATGCGCCCAAGGAATCTCTTTCATTAATTGATTAAATTGTTCAAAAAACGGTCTCTTAAAATTATAATCTCTACCATAATCCATCGGATTCCATTTATCAGAATACCATATTTTTTGATGGTACACCTTATAGGAGCTATCTGAATTATAAATAGATATAATATTCTTTTTCGTAAAATCATCTTTTCTCTTATATAATTTTCTCGTATTATAGAAAGCTGCTTTCCTCGCCATCCTGCACTCCGGACAAAAAGTAGGCGCGGGCACATCTATTTTCTCGTAAAACTTAAAATCCTCCGGTTCTATGGTGAATTTAGTTTTGCAGTTTTGGCAGGTTTTTGTTTTAGTCATAATAATTTATCCAACCTCCTTTAAATAACACTCCTCGCAGTAAACAATCTCCGGTCTGTCTGGAGCGTATGTTGTTTGAAATTTATTAGGACAATGTTTATCTTTATGTTTATGCTCTGTTGTGTTTTCGTATTTAAACCCTGAGCTTGTTGAAGGGTCTGAATGCGTTCCAGCGCATTGGCATTGTCTTTCCCATAGTTTCAATGGATTTCTTTGTTTTATTCGTTCTCTATGCCTGCAATCCGGGCATAATCTTGGCAAAGGAAGATTCATTTTTTTGTAGAATTTAAGTTCTTGAG
>Ga0114923_10001651_pt1 | contig 15348 bp, 13 predicted proteins | sample SumtaG_FD_89578 | JGI IMG/M metagenome (GOLD analysis project Ga0114923, IMG submission 89578) | Deep subsurface microbial communities from Indian Ocean to uncover new lineages of life (NeLLi) - Sumatra_00157 metaG | ecosystem: Environmental > Aquatic > Marine > Oceanic > Sediment | place: near...
CGTTGCGAGAATAAGGCCCTGAGGGGGGCCTTGTTCATCGATCAGGCAGAAACACGTTGCGAGAATAAGGCCCTGAGGGGGGCCTTGTTCATCGATCAGGCAGAAACACGTTGCGAGAATAAGACCCTGAGGGGGCCTTGTTCATCGATCAGGCAGAAACACGTTGCGAGAATAAGACCCTGAGAGGGGCCTTGCCTTGGACGCTGAGTCAGTCTTTTCGCTATCCTGGATTGGTATTTCGGATCTTGATGCGAATCTGATCGTAGCTTCGTCCTTGCGCGGTATCATGGACGATGAGGTTGATCGTGACAGTCTCGCCTTCCAGCCGATCGGACTCCGGCGCATGGTAGATGGGAGTCAGTGTGTTTGCATTCTCCAGCCACCCTTTGCTCGCCGACCACGTGTAACAGACGGACTGGCACGCCGGATTTCTGATGTAGCCCTGTAACGCGATGACACTATCCTCATTCATCTCGCGGGGAAAATGCCGGCCGATCGACGGCTTGGCGCGGTCCTTGGGATGTCCCGGCTGCTCATCAAACCGCCATCCGGTTTGCCATAGCCCGGCACAGTCCACATCCTCGGTGCAAGGACACGGAATCGGCGGCTCGGGGCAACCATCGTCGACCGAGGTTTCGGAAATGCATGGAGAGTCGCACGGCTCGGACGGCATAGCCGGGCACGGCGCCTCGGCAATGTCGTCTTGGCAAACATCCGCGGGAACCGTCACGTAGTATCCACTCGACTCGTATGTCGGGATAGGGCAAGCCAGTGGATCGCGAACCGCAATTACCATCTGGTCGGAGACGCTGACTCCCGAGGCGCTGGTCATCGTCAGCGTGAGGATGACCACGTCATCGCAGTCGCAGGCTGAAGGTGCGGTATAAGCGGTAACGGGAGAATGCGCGTTTTCGAAGAACCCCAACCCTCCTTCGGCAGTCCATGTATACGTAACCGACAATCCTCTCGGATCGTATCCCTCTCCGGAGAGTTCGATGATCTCTCGTTCGCCGACCGTCCTGTCGAGACCGGCATGAACAACGGGAGCAGAGGAAGACGAAGATCGCACGGCAGCGTAGGGCTCCACAGTCGAAGTCGGAGGAGGCGCCACAGCGGTATTCGTCGTTGGTTCCGGTCTGGGACCCAACAGAAGAAGCAGTGCGATCAAGGCCAGGCCAATTCCCGCGATGATCAGAATCGTCGAATTGCTGCTACTCATGATGTCGGCCTCCCGGCTCAATCGTTCAACCCCGGTTGAAACGGGCTCGCAACCGTTCTCTATGCTGAACGCTATCGTATCTTATAACCTGAAGCAAACCTTCTGTCTCACCGAAGTGCACCATTTGACTTGGCTTCAGTCGTGCTGAGATCTGCGCGTTGACCTCCTGTGTACGATAAACTAGAGTCCCAGTGAAGGGAAATCCAGCGCGGTGCGAGCAACGTTTGTATCTATCCGGACCCAAGGGAGAGCACAATGAGTGGAATCCTGTACCTTGTGGCCACGCCCATTGGGAATTTGGGCGACATCACGCACCGGGCCATCGAAGTACTGAAGTCGGTGGACTTCATTCTGGCAGAGGATACACGCACGTCACTCCGCGTACTTGAGCACTATGACATCCGTACACCTTTCTTCTCTTCGCTCTATCAAGGGGCGGAACGACAGCGCATCCCCTTGATTATTTCGTTGTTGGGGGATGGCAAGCACTTGGCCCTTGTATCCGACGCCGGCACCCCGCTCATTTCCGACCCGGGATTTCCCTTGGTTCGCGCAACAGTCGATGCCGGGCATGCCGTTGTCCCAGTTCCAGGTCCTTGCGCCGCCATCACCGGACTAGTCGCATCCGGGTTGCCATTGGATCGGTTCAGCTTCGAAGGCGCCCTTCCCCGTGGCCGTGGAGCGCGCCAATCCCTTTTTACCTCGTTGGAATCCAGAGAGGAAACCTGCGTGTTTTACGAGTCGTCCCATCGCATTCTGGATTCGCTCCAGCTGCTGGCAGAGATTCTTCCCACAAGAAAGCTGGTCCTGGCACGAGAACTGACCAAGGTACACGAGGAATTCTTACGTGGAACCGCTCCGGAACTGAGTAACCGTTTGGCAGAGGAAGATCGCGTGCGGGGGGAATTCGTTCTGATCGTTGGAGGAGCCGAAATTCCCGTAACCGCTGACCAAGAAACGGTCAATCGAGTGCTCGAAGAGCTCAAGGCCGAGAATCTTCCCAACAAATCCATCGTACGAATCTTGGTCAATGGACTAGGAATGCCTCGAAACAAGGCTTATCGTCTTGTCCATCAAAAGGACGACGGCGAGAGAAACGAGCCATCGTAATTGCGTAAGCAGGACGACAGCGATGTTCCCTCAACATGAAGAGCTATCGTCTTGTCCATCAAAAGGACGACGGCGAGAGAAACGAGCCATCGTAATTGCGTAAGCAGGACGACAGCTGAATGTTCCTCTGGATGAAGCTGATCGTTACGTCCATCAAGAAGACGACAACGATGTTCCCTCCCCATGAAGAGCCATTGCCTCATCTATCGTATAGGCAACAGCGACCTGTTCCTTCTTCAAAGAGCTGTCGGCTCGTCCATCGTGACGACGAATAGCTAGGTGTGTTTGTCAGCCACCGCAGAGGCGGCATAGGCATGGGGTTTGATGCGAACGGCCAAGCCGTTTCCGATGATCATGCCCACCACTTCGTCGATGAGTTCCTTGGTAGGGCCGTTTTCACCGATATCGACATGAATCTCTAAGTTGAATTGCAGAAGTGACTCCGACTCAAGACGGCGAATCACATGCTGTGCCAGTTCGAACGATAACCAAGCTTCTCGCCAGATTTGATGCCGAAGAGAAGACGTACGTCGCTCCCGTTTGCGTGTCCAGAAGTAGCGTCCACCATGCCCGACCTTGTGCAGGACGATCGCACTGACTAGCTCGAGGTGATTCGTCGAGGTCGAAGAGTCGGTGCCGATGAGGAGCTCAAATTGCTCTCTTGAATGGCCCTCCATCTCGGAAACGATCGTCGAGATCACATCGCCAAACGTCATCTCTCCAATGCTGGGATTGTAGAACGCTTGATCTAGCATGCTGCATCCTAGCGCATGTCGCACCAGGTGATCAACCTAGAGGCAAGCGGATGACGAAACGGGCTCCTCCGGTCTTGTGGTTTTCGGCTTCGATGGTGCCTCTATGAGCTTCCACCCATTGCTTGACGATGGCCAATCCCAAACCGCTGCCTGCGGATCGTCCACGAGCAGGATCGGCCCGGTAGAACCGCTCGAACAGATGCGGAAGATCTTCCGTCTTGATGCCGGGGCCGGTGTCAGCCACGCTTATTTCGATTTCGCGATTGATGCGGCGTGCGCGGATGTAGACATCGCCATCTGCCGGTGTGTGTCGAATGGCATTACTGAGGAGATTGGCAATCACTTGACGGAAGCGTTTTCGATCCAGCAGAACCTTTGGAAGCAGAGTCGGCGTATCAAGATGCAGAGTCGGTGCATCTTCGCGCGACAAGAAGGCAGTCTCGGAAACTTGATGAATCAGCTCGGCAATGTTAACGGGTTCCTTCTCGAGTCTTAATTCTCCTGCTTCCGCTAACGCCAGATCGCGCAAATCGTCGATTAGCCGCCCCAGATGTAGGGTTTCGTCGTAGATCGGGGCGATGGTTTCTTCTGATGCATCATAGATCCCATCCAGGATAGCTTCCAAGGTTCCCTGGATGATCGTCACCGGCGTCCTCAGTTCGTGAGCGATATCGGCCGTCATCGTTTGTCGAACCGTTTCCGATCGCCTCAGGCTTTCTAACATATGGTTGAACGAGTCGCCCAGCCGGCCCAGTTCATCATGGGTTCTGACAGTCACTTGATCGGGCATATCGCCTTCGGCCACACTCTCAGTCACACGCGATAGCGCCCGTAACGGCCGTAATATCTGAACGATCAAGATCGTTGAAAGGAACAAAGCCAACCCAACGGCAATTCCACCACCGATAAGCGCGGATTGGGTGACCGTAGCGAGGAAAACGGATTCTGATTTCCCTGGGTTGCCAACTTCTCCAACAATGAGCGTCCCCTCTTTCTCGCCGTCTACAAAAATCGGAATTCCTTTGGCAAGTTCTTCCTGAGTAAGCCAAATCTTCCCCTCTTCATCACGCTCCACGAAACTGTTCATCCACTTCCAATCATTGGTTGCAATAAAACCGCCATCTCGTTCGAAAAGCCCGTAAGGAACGTCAAAAATCGATACGCTTCCTTCGAGACTCTGATCCCCGAGAGTTACAATGTAAGGTTGCGTTAGAACCATCTCTCCCACACCTACCCACGTGCCGTTGTCCGCGCGATAGTTGCCGAGTAAAGCTGCCACTTCTGTGGCGTAGTTCTCGCGGCTACTTCGCTGATACTCGTCAAACTGCCGAGTAATCGACCAAGTTGTGAGCACGTAGATCAAGGCTACAGCCAAGAGGATCACGAAGATAAAGGAAACGCCGAGCTTGGCGGCAAGCGGTATCTGCCGCCTCATTTTAGGTCTCCCGGGCAAATCGGTATCCGACACCGTGGACGGTCAGGATGTACTTAGGTGCTTTGGGATCTTGCTCGATCTTGCGTCGCAGGTTCTTGACGTGGGTATCGATGGTTCGAGCAAAAGAATCGTACGTATACCCCTGCACTTCACGGAGGAGTTGAAGCCGGGTGAACACCTGGCCCGGATGACGAGCAAGATAGGTAAGCATGTCGAATTCCGTAGGCGTCAACTCGATTTCCGTACCCTCGACCTTGAGTTCTCGCGTCTTGAGGTCGATCTCGAGCCCGCCAACTACGATGCGCTCGACTTCAGCCCCTTCACCTTCGAAGCGTCGCAGCACGGCACGAATCCGAGCAACCAGTTCTCTCGGACTGAACGGCTTGACCACGTAGTCGTCGGCGCCCAGTTCGAGCCCCACCACTCGATCCGCTTCAGCAGCTTTGGCCGTCAGCATGATGATGGGAACAGATGATTTGGCGCGAATGGATCGAGTGACTTCGATCCCACTGATCTTGGGAAGCATGAGGTCGAGAACGATTAGATCGGGGCCCTTTTCTTCGAACGCTCGCAAAGCCTCTTCGCCATCAAAGGCGGTGTACGTCTTGAATCCCTCACGATCCAGGTACGCCTTGACCGTTCGGACGATCATTTCCTCGTCATCGACAATGAGAATTCGCTTCATAATACTTCCATTATACCCGTTGTTGTTTCACAAGAGCCTACATAGTTGCTCCAGAATCGCATCTCTCATGAGCCTTCGATACCGAGCCACCTCTTTCCATCATACAGTTTCGGAGGAATAAGTGAAGAAGTTGCGAGAACCGCGTGAAGATTCGACATGGCTTGTTGCCGCGCCAATTGCTTTCACGTTCCTGGCCAACTACCATGTGGAAAACGCCATTGATACCAGGAACCCAAAGAAACTATGAAACGAATCCTCATCGTCTCAACGGAGCAACATACTGGAAAGAGCTTGCTCTCGCTTGCCCTGGGCAAGTCCCTTCAAGAGCGAGGCATGCGAACAACTTACATGAAACCCATCAGCTTCGAAGTCTCGTATACAACCGGAGAACCCGTGGATCGGGATGCGGATGCCATCCGCTCGCTGCTTTCGTTGGATGACGCTCTTGGCGATATTGCTCCCGTTCCCCTGGAAGGATCGTTCCTCCGCGAGGCTATCGAGTCAGGCGATCGGGGGTTCCGTCAGAGGATTCAAGAAGCCTTCGGCCGTCTTTCGCAAGAGCGGGACATCGTCATTATCGAGGGTAGAAGTTACCTTGGATTGGGCGCCAGCGCCGGGTTGAGCGATCCCGATCTCGCCGAGTTGTTGGACGCCGATGTCCTGCTCCTCACCCATTACGATGGTGAAGAAGCCATCGATCGTATCATGTGCGCATTGCGTATGTTCGAGGGCCCCAATCCGATGGGAGTTATCTTGAAGGACGTTCCCATGGATCGATCGTTCAACATGCTCTCGGAAGTTCTCGTTTCCTTCCTCGCCAGTCGCGGCGCCGAAGTACTCGGCATCATTCCCTACGACCACAACCTGCAAACTGTCAGTTCCGACGAAATCGTAAAGCGGCTCGGGGGCCGTCTGTTGACCGATCCCTCAATTGAACGAGAAGTGCGCCACTTCGCCATCAGTGCGATGGGGCCGGAAGAGTCGTTGCGACTGTTCCGCCGTACGCCCGATTTGGCCGTGATCACGGGCGGAGATCGCGAAGAGATCCAGCGTGCCGCATTCGAAGTCCCCAGTCTGCGTTGCCTGATTGTCACAGGAATCCATCGTCCCACACGTGAAATCATCGATCTGTCCAATGAACGCGAAGTCCCCGTTATCCTGGCCGGCCAAAACACGATGGTCACGGCAACAATGTGCGAAGAGATGCTGCACCGCACTTGGATCCGATCCGGACCTGCGTTGGACTACGCGATGGATTACGTCCGCTACAACATCGACATTGATCGAATCCTGGAAAAGGCCCGCGACCTTTAGCCGGTTCCCACCGAATACTCGTAGGTGATCTCGGAAACCCCACCTAGTGTGTTGGCGATGGGGCAATACTTGGCCAGTGACAACTCGATCGCCTTGATGAGGTTTTCCTCCGGGACCTCTCCTTCCACTTTGTAGATCAGATGGATCTTGGTGATCACCTTGGGATATTCAGTGGAGCGCTCGTCCTGGATCTCGATCTGGAGGGATTTCGGTTCCGTCTTCATCTTGCGAAGAACCGAGACAACGTCCATTCCCGTGCATCCGCCCAGTGAACTAAGAAGGATTTCCACCGGGCGCGGCGCGGAATCGGCCCCGCCAACGTTTTCGCCCGCATCCATGTGCACGTCATGTCCGCTGTCAACCTTGCCCACAAATGCCATTCCGCCCTTGTATTCCACGATCGTCTTTCCCATGGTCTGTCTCCTTTTAATTATCCAAATATTTAAATACTTGACAATTCCATTCTCTTACTTTACCATTCCACAACCAAACAGCAAAGCGAGGGCGCAATTCATGGACGAACGAGCACGCAGGTTGGCTTGGGCCACAGTGTTTTCCGCCTTGGCAAGCGAGCCGCGTTTGCAGATCGTGGAATTGCTTGCCCGTCGGACCGTTCAGTGTCAAGAGATCCTGTCGCAGCTCAACCTGAGCCAGCCGGCCGTTTCCTATCACTTGACGAAGCTGGAGCAGGCCGGAGTTCTCCACAAGGAACGCCAGGGAACTCGAAATTGCTATCGCTTGCAGAAAGGCGTCGCAGAACTTGTTCGACTGATTACTGAAGGAGCGTGAGGAAACATGGAACACACCGTAACGATTTACAGTACACCGACATGCTCGTGGTGCCAGCTTGCCAAGGACCACTTGCGAGGCAATGGGATCTCATTCGAGGACATCGATGTCTCTACGGACATGAACCGTGCACGTGAGATGGCGGAAAAAAGCGGTCAATACGGTGTCCCCGTAATTGATATCGACGGTGATATCATCGTCGGGTTCGACCGGGCCCGTATCGATACGCTGCTTGGGATTGCGTAGATTCTATCTCAAGAGCTGGATGACCGTGGTCATCAGCAAATGACGACCACGGTCTATGCCGCAAACAAAGGAATCGGATCTTGCTTTTCCTCTCGCTTTCTTCTCTCTCTGCGGATTTCAATTCTGGGTTTCGTAATTCCACTCACCCTCAGCAGCTCTTCTTCGTGCATGATCCGAGCGAATCCTTCCTCAGGCTGCACGGCTTCATAGCAACGAAGCATAGCATCGAATCGGTCCCTGGGGAACTTAGCGACTCTCATCTTCGGTGAGTTCTTCTTCAACTCTTCCAGCTGAAACTGAACCAACTGGTAAAGCTCGTCAATCGGATCGTAAGGCATGACGACGGCAACGGTTTCTCTCCCGGTGAGCTGTCCCAGCTCAACATACGATCGGCGTTCTTTTCGCAGCAGATTGAGATCGTCGACACATACGACTTCTGCGGATGATTCTGTTGTCTCGATCAGTGCAGCCGCAAAAATCCGGTCGACGGCATCTTCGAATTCCAGTTCGAAACTGTGCCTGAACATAGATTGACGAATCACGTTCTTGGAAACGATGACCCAATCGGATTTCTTCCGGTGAAATGCTGTTTTCCCCGAACCCGGCATCCCAACAAGCACCACTAACTGTCTCATCCCCCCACCTCTCACTCACAGTTCTCCAGTATGCGGGCGATACTGGGATCGATCAAGAACCAATTCACGTACGATTTGTGTTTCCTTTGTCCCAAATGCCGTCGGTTCCGACGCATTCGTCAATCGTTGACTGCCTCGAACGCATCGATCAACCCTTGCCCGAACGATGAGTCAAACCCTCGCGTCCCTAGATCGATCAACGATCCCATAAGAACGTCTACGGCCTGCGCCGGCGACAGTGAAGGCAAGGCTGAAAGGATCAACGCCAGCGTGCCGGTGACGTGGGGAGCAGCAAAGGAGGTGCCTGAACGGGTGGCCGTTTGCCCGCCGGGAAGAAACGATGTGATTCCCGCGCCGGGGGCGCAGAAGGCCACCTCCGGTCCTCGCAGGCTAAAGCTGGCAAGTAAGTCGTCTTCTGTAGTCGCAGATACCGCGTAGACGTCTCCGTATTTGCCCGGGTAGAGCACACCTGTCCGGCCCGCATTACCGGCAGTACCGTCGGCATTGCCGGTAATGCCGATGATGACGACTCCCGATTGCACCGCTCGGCGAATCGTATTCTCCAGAGAAGCCGGCGGTCGAGCGTTGGCAAAGATGCTCATGTTGATGATGTCGGCTCCGTTGTCTACCGCATAATCGATGGCTTCGGCAAACAGGCTCCAATCCCGCGACGAAAACTGATTGTTGGAATCCAAGAAGCGAATGTCCATGATGCGAACCCCCGGCGCCACCCCGACAATGGGCACATCGCCCGGTTGAGCAGCGATGATTCCAGCCACAAAGGTTCCGTGCCAATGTAGATCGGTTCCAATCAACGAGCTATTGTCTCCGTCGCGGAAATCCCATCCATGGATGTCGTCCGTATAGCCATTGTCATCATCGTCGATTCCGTTGCGCGGGATCTCTCCTGGATTCACCCACAGGGTCGCTTCAAGCTGAGGGATCGAAGTATCGATCCCGGTATCGATGACGGCCACGACGACATCACTTCTTCCATGCGTGATCGTCCACGCATCAGGCGCCGAGATTCGTAGGACGCCCCAATTCACAGGCTGCTGATACAAGGTTTTCAGACCTTCCCCAAATGCGGAGATTGGCGGCGCCAGTGGCAACTGCACGGGAAGGATTCGAAAGGCCAGAGAATTGGAGATCAGTACACCAGTACCCGGATCCAAAGCGATCTCCAGCAAATAGACACCCGTCTGTTGGAAATCCCAGCGGCTTGCTGTCGAGACGGATTTGTTACCGCCCGGCGGAACCGAAAACGGTTCAATGGCCAAGACTTCAATCGTTTGTCCAAATTGGTTCGACAGGATGGCTCGGCCGCTGATACTCTCAAGCACCGTGGCGCCGCCGTTTGTCAATCGAAACGACACCTGGAACGGGTTCAAGGCCGGGATGTCAATCCGGGAGATCCAATCACTTGATGGTGTCTGCCCGGTACTCAGAACGGCAGTCCCGAGCACGAGCATCAGGATCGTACAAAGCTCCCGCAGGTTTCGTCTCATTCGCGCAAAGCGTCGAACGGCCCGGAAATCAGATCGATGACCTCGTCAATCGAAGGCGCGCCGTCTTCTCCCCACCCTTTGTGTGCGATAGCAAGATCGAGTGCGAATTCGTATTGGCTGGTGACATCAGGCACCCGTGTCCTCAGTCGCTCAGCAGCAACGGCGGCTCCATCCAGAGGCGTTTCCGGCAACAAGGATGCAAACCGCAATTCTCCGATTCGAAAAAGTACGTCGACGTTTCGCAAATTACTGACCAAGAAACTCGATGTCCGAACCAACACATCATCGACTTCTTCGGTGGGGCGTTCCTCAAGCCCCAACAGTTCGATGAGCAATAGAGACGTCGGATGTTTGTACCGCCGTGCTTTATGCAACTCGCGTTCCAGCTCCGCCCGAAGATGATCCAGCGTATAGGTTCCAGTCAGCTCGTCCAGCACAACGAGTTTCAGGAGTTCTTGCTCGTGCGAATGAATCACCTTCGTCATCAGGTTGAATCCGTCGATCAGCTGGCTGACCTCGTTGCGTTGGCGTGTACCTGGTATCCGACGGAAGGGAACCGGGACCTCGACATCATAGTTCCGCTGCGCCACCGCGCTCATCGCCCGGGCAATGCGCCCGACGGGTCTTGTAACGATCGAAACGAGCGTCACATAGAGCAAGCCACCGAGAAATAGAATGCCGACAATCGAAGCAATGCCATATTGCCATGACAATCGCGAGATGTATCGAGCCTGCTCGGCGAGAGACATATCGACAATGACAACTCCGATGAGATCGGCGCCGGCGAAGATGGGATGATAGGCGCGCAAGAAAGACGTTTCCCCGGTCCGATCACGCGAAACTTCGACACCGGTTAGTGTCTCAAAACGGGTTTGGTCTTCCTCGGTAGCCAACGTGCCGACAATTGTTGGGTCGGTGCTCGCCACCATCAGGAATCCCCGAGCACTCATGCCGATAACCGTGATACCCATGACGGCGTCGTATCGATCCAGCAGCCGTCCGATGTCTGCATCAAGTTCATCGGAGTAGTAGAGAATGTAGTCCTTCTCCTGAATGGATTTTGAGATCACAGCCGCCACGCTACGCGCCCGAGATTCATAAACAGCGGCAATGGAGGTTCGCAGTGAAGCCAACGAAAACCAGAACAGTGCTCCAACAACCAAGAGGGTAATCGCCAACACCAGAACAACGAGTTTCCCACGCAGGCTCGTTCCATACCGAAGTCCGGATCGAAGACGCATGAACAAGCCGGGTCGCTGATCACGCTGGTGCTTGATCCCGCTGCTGGAATCCATCTAAATCTCCTTTCCCATTCTCAGTCCCTCGTTACTGCTGAAGAAATTCCCGGGCAACGTCTTTCGGTTCTTTGTGCAGCAATCGAATACGACTCACCAAATTGTGCAATACCTCACTGGTCAACCGTTCTCCCAACGTCTTTAGGACATTGTTGACTTCAGGGTATTTCGTCAAGATTGATTGCTGAACGATCATTGATATCGGATCCTGTCCAAGAACTCGAAGTTCGTCTTCGATCGTTGGGAATCCTGATAGTGTCAACGTTTCTTCCAGGCTTCCCACAATAGCCACATCGACGGCTTTGAATTTCAGAAGAGCTTCGACCTCCTCCAATGCCTCCACTTGTGCAAACGAGCGAACCGATTCACCCATTTCATAGGCAGTCAGGAAGGCTTCAAATGATTCGTCCCCAAATGCTGTACTGGCTGTGTATCGCAAGGGTTCGCCGGTTTCGTTGTACCAATTCGCGAGTCCGGAAGCGGTCAACTCAGTTAATCCTTCCGCAAGTCGCGCCGAGATGATGATGCGCCATCCCTCATGAGCAAGCGTAGGAAGGACGACGTAAGAGCTTCCTTCCATTGGGGTTTGAGCTTCGAATGCTGCTCCGCTCCACCAGATGAGATCGACATCGGCATCGAGAAGCGCCTGTTGCACACGTTCCTGATGGCCCATGCCCACCAGATCGATAACACGGAAGCCCTCCTCGGCAAGGGCCAGCTGGAGGATATGTCCTAACAGAACGCGAACATCGTCCGATCCGCTTCCGATCGCAATTGTTCCTTTCCAAGCCGACTGCTCCAAGGACACGCCATTCGACACAACGGCATTGATGGGGTCCCTGATACTCGCTGCTCCCCACCAGTTGCCGGCCGCGAGCAGATGGATCGTGCTTTCGTTCTGAATATCGTAGTCGACGTTATCTTTGAACACGTTGTTGCTCAGAATGGGGACTGCGCTCTCGGTGCTCTGAGGGAGCACGATCCCAAGTGCGTCCAAGTCGCTTTTCAGCTCCGCAAGGTTCGTCAGCTGCTTAAGGCCGATATCGTTTCCAGCAAGAGTGTTGCCTTCAATCCGAGTACCGCTGCCCAATTGGGTTGACAACACGCCAATTTCGTTGTCCGTAAACCGGTTACAGGTGATACGGTCTCGCGTCGATGCAGCCAGTAGGAGACCCCATGTACACGCTCGTACGTCGTTCTCGGCCACGTAATTCTCTCCGAGGGTACGGACCAAGAACAATCCGGCACGATCGGCTCCGTTCAACGTATTGCGAAGAAGCGTATTGTCACCCGATTCAGTCAGGATCATGCCATAGGATCCACCGATCGAAACATTGTCCAGCAGGCGATTGGAACTCCCCAATGAGACGAGGAAGCCGCACAACTTGGAATTCGAGGCGCGGTTCCTCAGGATGCGAGTGTCATTGGACCGCGTGATTTGGATCCCAATCGAACAGCTGTCCATCTCGTTCCCCATGAGCAGGTTCTTGCCGCTGCCGATCAGAGTAATCCCACTCTCTCGACAATCGGAGATATCGTTATAGGACAAGGTGTTCTCAGCGCTCTGCGTGAGTTGAATTCCCGTCCCCTGGCTTCCATCGATCCGAGTCTCTACGATGCGATTCTGTACCGCCTGTTGCAGAAAAACGCCCGACACAGTCGGCCTACGTATTTCGCAACCGCGGATTTCGGTTCCAGTCACTCTCTCGAGCATGATCCCGATCCGAACGGAATCCAACGTGTTGCCAATGAGTGCATTGTCGTTCGAGTTGCGAATCTCAATGCCGATAGTGGAACTGAATTCGATTTCACTCGCTTCAATGACGTTGTCCGCAGATGCTTCTTCGATCGAAATTCCGACAGCGTTTCCCGAGATATTGAGATTCCTCAGCGAATTGTTCCTGGAGCCGAGCAACCGCACACCGTATTCGGACGCTCCAACGATGGTCAAGCCGTCGACAAACACGCTGCTGGAGTCGATTAACTCGAGGCCGATCCGTCCCGCGTTTACATCAACCGATTTGAGGACACAACGGGACGCATAGCTTAGCCGGATTCCAATGGGTGCGGATTCGATGTGAAGATCTTCGATCGTACAATCCGAGGCATCGATTTGGAGTCCGATGCTCTCGGAAGTGATGTCGAGGCCTCGAAGGATTACGCCGTCGGCTCGAATTGTCAGAGCCGGCTGACCACCGATGCTATTCACGCTCGCCCTGCCGCCGGACGAAATCAGTGTGATATCGGGGACCGTAATCAGGATCGGCCCCTGAATCGGTCCGGCTGAAGCTTGAATGGCAATCGTCGCCCCAGGAGACACACGATCCAGCGCCTCTTGAAGAGAGGGCACATCTCTTGGCACGAGCACCACATCATCAGGTAATCGTGAAGGTCCGGCAATCCACAACATGACGACTAGCACAACTGCCAGAACCCCGGCAGCGCCAAGAATACTCCATAAGATCCAGCGTGAACGGTTCTTCATTGGCCCACCTTAGCACACTCGCTTGGTTGCCGTCTAGACACCCGATCGGTTCCCCAGCCGTGCTTTCTACATGCCGATTGACTATCTGCTGCGGTAGGAGCCGGGCGTCCTAATCCGACACGATCGTATGGGTGAATTCTGGGAGCGCCCCGGAGGTGAGCTCGCCGTCCGATCCCAGCAGCAAACGATGGTCGATGCTGATCTCAAAGGCGTCACTTACCGTATGGTACTCAGTGACGTTGAGGCGATACAGGGAGCGCCTCTCATGGGTCTGCCCAGATCGATCGCACAACAATCCGTCGCTCAGCAGTGTCCAAGAGGGGGCCTCGCTGGACATGATGGCGATCGATGGCCCGAGTGCCCGAGTTCAAGATTGGCTCATCAGTTTCGTGATACGACGATTGAGACCGCGAAGCTGCAACAGGAGGTCGGAATGCACAAGCCAAGGACTCCGATTTCAGGGGGCGGAACCCCTCGACAAGTTGCTCGACGAAGACGCCCCTCTCTCCGCAGCCTGTTCGTCGGTAGTCTCTTCGTTCTGTTCGGTCTCCTGCTTGGCTTATATCTGAGTGCGCTGGCCCAGGATGTACTCGCTGTCGATGGTCACAACTTCAAGCATCTGGGTCCCGACTACAACCACGATGGAACCTCCATCTGGTCGTACCGCGTCACGTCCGGGAGCGCATCAACTCCTAGCCATTGGGTTCTCGAGCTTGACCCGGCTCTGAAGACGTCAAACATCGCCGCCACCTGGAAGGAGTACGCGGTGGGAAACGGCAAGGCGACCGGCCTGTATGGCTTCAAGTTCGACGAAGGGTATGAAGACGGTGAAACGCGTGAGGTTGACTTCACTCTCGGTGCTCGGTATGCCGCTACGAACACACGAGTCGGAAGCAAGGCGGAGCAGGATATCGAGGTTGGAGAGTACGTACTCCGGATCATCTACAGAGAAGGGCAGTCAGTCTTGGCACCAATCATGGTATCTCGCCAACACAAACGTGGCTTTCCTGTCGACCCTTTGCTTCGTGTTACAATGCGAACACATCGCGAACGCCATTCAGATGTAGGCCAGCGGAACAGAGAAGCTGGGGATCGAGACCCAAGCCAGCTAGACACTCTTGAGCGGGCTTCTGGCACGCGAATGCTGTTGACGGGCTACTGAAGGAGGGAACATGGGGCGGAAGGTAGCTTTAGTGCTGGGTGTCATAGGGCTGGTGTTGACGTTCGGGCCCACAGCATCTGGAGTGGATTGGCCTGCATGCACAAGCTGTTCGTCAAGCAACCTCAAGGTTCTAGAGGCTGAAATTGTCGAAACTCAGTCCTGCACAAGCGATAAACGCACGGGTAATGTGAGGGTAAAGCTAGACACGAATCAAACCTACAGTGTTCGTGTGGTAGGCGAAATCTTCTATTCCGACACCAGCACATCGGTAGCCAGTGTGAACTGGTGCATACAGACGTTCTCCGCAACTGCTTTTGTAACCGTCTTGACTGGGCTGCAGTGGGACTGTGACAAGGGTCTGGACTTGAAGAACGTCCTCGTCGGCTGGGACGCTGCTGACCTTTGCGGCGGCACCCCAGACTGCAGCGTAATCGAGCCGTTCTGCAATGATGATGACTATGGCACCACCTTCGCCATTGCTGGGACCGAGCCTCCGAACACAGCCCCCATAGGCTCCGACTCGTCTGTGACAACGAACGAAGGCGCAACGTACGCTTTCCTGGTGTCCGATTTCGGATACTCCGACGCAGAGAGTGATCCTCTTGCCCAGATCCAGATCACGTCCCTGGAGACCGTCGGGGATCTCAAGTTGAGTAGTGCCGATGTGACGCTGAATCAAGTCGTCACCGTCGCACAGATCACCGCCGGAA
>Ga0114923_10001652_pt1 | contig 15338 bp, 25 predicted proteins | sample SumtaG_FD_89578 | JGI IMG/M metagenome (GOLD analysis project Ga0114923, IMG submission 89578) | Deep subsurface microbial communities from Indian Ocean to uncover new lineages of life (NeLLi) - Sumatra_00157 metaG | ecosystem: Environmental > Aquatic > Marine > Oceanic > Sediment | place: near...
AGGGCTAGTGAACAGGTACTTGCGGAGCATTGGTGAGTGATTCAGAGAGGGGTTAGGGTGGTGTGTCTGTCGTCGTCGCCCCTCCGGAAGAAAAAACGTTGTCAAAAGATCGGCCCTCATCCCCTGGTTTCCCCTGGACTATCATCGAGATAGCCCTCCTCTTTCTCGTAGAAACCGGCATCCATCGAATCGTGGAACACCCTCTTAGTCGGAGTAAGTGCCTGCTTTGTCGAGGAAACGGCAAACTCTAGAGTTTTCCAAGTCCACCCTGCCGACCGTGGAGTGGGGCACTGATGTTGTCCTCGGCTGGCCGCTGGCGCCGAATTCCACCCATTACCAGGTGGCTGCACGGGAACCCGCAAACTCTAGAGTTTTCCGAACCTCAATGGGAACGAGGTGTTGCGAAAAAAAGAGAAGCCTCGCCCGTAGGGGCCCAGCGGTGGCGCGCACCGACTGTCAAGGCGACTGTCAAGGTGGCCTGGGGCTCACTAGGGCAGTATTGGGTGCAAAGTTCCACGTGGAACAAGAACACGTAAACTCTAGAGTTTTCCAACACCTGGCTCCCGGAGGGGTGGAATTATTTTGAAAATTCGGGCGCGATTGGGCGCAATCAGGGCTGGCTTAGGGCTGGAGTGGCGCAAACGTTTGCGCGAAAGGGGGCGGATCCATCGGCGTACTAGAGGCATGGACAAACCAATCAACCTGACCAAGAAAGCAGTCGGCGACGGGATGCTACGGCTCTCGGAGTGCGGCACCCATATCACCAACTGGCACTGGGCGTGCCGGCGCGAGCTGCTGAAGCAGGCCCCGCTGCTCTCCACTGTTGAGGCAGTGCAGGCCATGTTCCCGCGCGCCAGTGTGCAGACCGTGCCGGCGGACTCCGTTAATTCGGTGGTTCCCTACTATCGCCAGCCAGTCACGTACACCCGGACCCATTGGGTGCAGACCTGTGGCAACAGCGGCGACGATGCGGTCCTGTTCACAGGGGGAGAGGACAACAAGTCGCAGGTGTGGATTGACCGCAAATACGTGGACCTTTTCGACCTGGACACGCTCACCGGCGAGGAGTGCTCGGGCGACACCACGATCGATGCTCTAATGGTGGGCACCCGGGATGACTGGCAAATTCTGGTTATGCCAAAGCGGCTCTACTACCAGGAGGGACTCCGGTAGGTGCGAAGGGAGGCGGACCTGAAACGTACTAGTGACATGCGAATCGGAACAAAACCAAGCGGGGAGACCATGACTTTCCCCACGAGCGCCCTGCTACGCCACGCCGTTGTCCTGGGTTCCACAGGCAGCGGCAAGACCGTGCTTTGCAAGGTGCTGGTCGAGGAGGCTCTACTCAAGGGAATCCCAATCATCGCAATCGACCCGCAAGGCGACATTGCATCGCTGGCTGAATTCGGAGACCCGGACAAGGCGCTGGCGATGGGGGTGGACCCGCAGACCTGCCTGGACTGGGCAGACAAGGCCGATGTCAAAATCTGGACCCCATCTTCCACGCTGGGGATCCCGCTGTCGATTTCGCCGTCGATTGACGTGCCGGCTAGCGCGAGGACCGAGGACCGGATTCGTGCGTTCGGCGCGCTGGCTATGAACCTGGCTGAGATGATCGGGGCAGGCCGGAAGTCGGAGGAAATTGCAGCGGCTTTCGCCATGGCACTGGAGTACGCGGACGCGCAAGGGATTCTGATTGAAAATCTAGGGGACTTTGCGGACCTGATCAGCGACCCACCGAGGTCACTGCGCGAGCGGCTCGATACCCTGATTGACATGAAGGGGAGGCAGGCTGCTGAAAAGGCGTTCCGAGTGAAGCTGGTAGGCGCGCAACGTCTGCTGTTCACGCTGGGCCAGCCGATCAACGTTCCCGCTCTGCTGGGGCTGGATGGTAGCGCGGAGCCCGGCAAGACCAGGGTATCGGTTGTGTACCTCAATACGCTGGCGAACACGGACGAAAAGGAAATGTTCATCGGAGCACTCTGCAACGCTGTATATACGTGGATGCTCGCCAATCCTTCGCCGGAGCCGCAAGCGCTGTTCTACATTGATGAGGTCGCGCCCTACGTCCCGCCGGTGCGCAAGCCCGCGTGCAAGGATTCGCTGATGCTCCTACTGAGGCAGGCCCGCAAGTATGGGGTGTGCTGTCTGCTGGCGACGCAAAGCCCGGGGGACCTTGACTACAAGGCGCTGGGCCAGATCGGGACGTGGATGCTCGGTCGGATGCGGACGGAGCAAGAGGCGTGGAAGGTTGAGCCCGCGCTATCGGCGCAGCCCGACGTGGATGCCGCGGCGATCGTGGAGCGGCTGCCGTCATTTGACCAGGGGCAATTCGTGGTCACGAGTCCTGATACGTTCCCCGAGCCCGAGGATTTCAACGTGCGCTGGCTGGTCACCGCCCATCGGACTGTGAACGAGAGCGGAGTCGAGGCGCTAGTGGACGACGAAGATCGTGAAAGGCTCGGCTAGCGTCGGCGTACTAGAGACATGGATAGCTCAACACAAGGACCCTGCCGCCAGTGCGGCGCACCCAAGCCGGCGGGCTTCACTGTCACCTGCGGCAAGAGCCATTGCCAGGAAGCTGAGTTCCACGACAACAAGCGGCGCGCCAAGCGCAGGCGGTAGGGCCGAGTGGGCACCGCCCACACAAGTAAACTCTAGAGTTTGCGGAACCATTCCCCCAGAAAACAAGTAAGCCCCGGAGCATTCCCAGGCTTACTCTGAGTACCAAGGCACCCTATGGCTAAGAAAAGGGCCAAAGCAAAGACCCAGCGCCAACCATCGTGGGTAGTACGCCGTTTGTCAACATTCCTTCGCCAAGGCTCCGAGTTTGCTTATCCCCATTGCGCGCCGGCAGAAGGAATGGGCCAGTCGCCCGTAATACTAGGCATGGACAAGAAAATCGCCAACATGCAAGCCCAGATCAACCTGCTCGAAGAGTCCCTGACCGGGATGGAAGAGCTGATCATTCACCTGCTCGACAAGAAGGCCGCTGCGCGCGACCCGCTGCGCTGGCGCCAGCCAGTGATGGCGAAAGCCTAGGAATGCCTCGGCGTACTAGAGATATGAGCTATCTACTGCCCGGCGTACGCCACAGCGACAATCCCAATCCCCATCATGATCAGGAACACGGAGAAGCTCGGCCACCAAGGGAGCCCGATGCCGGGCCTCTTTCGCTGGGGAGGGAGCTTTTCGAGACTGCTTGCAATACTGATACGTTCCATCGTGGCGGCCCTTTCTCGCATAAAGATTCGTGTCTGTCCACTTACTCCATGAAAGAGCAAGTTCGCGCAGGAGTACTAATACCATGAGTCACGAATACGAAATCCAGGTCGATGTCCCCGTACCGCCGGGTGACACGGCGAATCCACCGAGTGATGGCATTCGCGGAGTGCTGGTTAGCTGGGGATTCGACCCCGACGGCGAGGACTTTGTAGACGACGGCGTCTACCAATTCTGGGGCTCCCGGAGCCTCGGTGGTGGCAAGACCCCCGACTCTGCGCACGCGGAGCTGATGGAGTTCCTACCCGGCGCCGTCACCCGCTGGCGCTGTGTGGACTACGATGAGTGGGATGAAGTCATCGGTGAGAAAGAGGAGCCAACCCCCGGCGTACTAGAGACATGAGACTCTTCCTTTGCATCGTGATGCCCCCGCTGGCCGTCTGCCTGTACGGCAAGCCGATCAGCGCCATCTTCAACATGGTGCTGTGCATGTTCTTCTGGGCGCCCGGAGTGATCCACGCCCTTGGCATCGCCAGCCAGTCTCACGAGTCCAAGCAGACCAAGCAGATCGTGCGCGCCATCCGAGGCAAGAAAGTGAAGCGCAAGAAGCCCTGCCGAGTCCACGGACCAGACCGGGGCCCGGTTGTCTCCTCAGCCTACGATGACCCGTTCATTGGCGAGGGTGGTACGAAGTTCAAGCGGAAGTCTTGACCGCTCGGGCTTCGGCCCATGTCACGTAAACTCTAGAGTTTGCTTGCGCCCATGAGCAAAGAGGCCCGGCATTACTGTCATCCCTGGGCCCTATAATGTAGTGGCTCGGCGGCCAATGATTGCTGGGGTTTCCGTGAAATCCCCTGGTGAATCTAGTACGCCGACCCCCCGAAGTGCTGTCGTTTCAAAAAAGCACGAAAGAGTGGATGGGGTGGGTCGTACTAGAGACATGAGCAGCAACACCAACAACCCCAAGAAAGGTTCTCCGATGGATACCATGACCAAACGATTCTCCCTTATCGAGCTGGATGACGCTCCCGCTCCTACCTCCGAGCCCGTCGTCGAGGCAGCCCCCGTGGCTTCCGCGCCCGTCGAGCCCGTTCGCTCCGACAGTGATGGCTGGGCTGGCCCCGGTGTCTCCGCTGAGGGCAAGGCCCGCGCAGAGGCAGACGAAGCCGCGGCACGCGCCAAGGGATTCACTCCCGCGCCACCACTCTACGAGATCGGCCGGCTGGTCAACTCGTGGGGCGTGGACAACTTCCGCGCATCCCAGACGGAGTACAACGAAATGGCGACCGTTGAGGAGGCGTGCGGCAATCTTCAGGATGTCGTCTCCAAGGAGGAGCGCAAGGATCACGTCGTCTCCGTGCCGAACCTCAGCATGCTGGACGATGGCAAGCTGCACACCGCTGGCAACGGCACCTACCCGCTGTCGCCGCGCGCCCTTCAGGGTCTGTGCGGATTCGTGACTCCGGGCGGCGCTGGCTACCTCGGTGAGTGCGACCCGAAGCTGCGCGCCTACAATCTCAACGAGTGGTTCGCCCGCGGCAACCGAGTGGACATGCGCGCAACTGCCTCGCTGGTGAAGGACTGGAAGAAGGAAGTGGCCCGCGCCGAGCGCGTCGGTTCCACGGTCCCCGGCAAGCCGGACGACATCATGGTTGATCGCCAGATCACCCTCCGCTCGCGGAACTCGCGGAACGCTGAGACAGCTGAGAAGCGTGAGCTTTTCGCCATCGTGGGCCCGAACTACGGCGAGCACGACATCGACAAGATCGCCGGCCAGATCATGGAAGGCGTCCCGAGCAACGCTCGTGCCCAGGTCAAGTACGACGGTTTCAAGGCTCGGATTGACGTTCTCTTTCACAGCGACATCGAGCCCGAGAAGGCCGTCGCCGGGGAGATCTTCAAGGCTGGCGTGTGCATCACCACTGCCGACGATGGCAGCGGCTCGATCAAGCTGTCGGCCATGATGTGGCGGAACCTCTGTCTCAACCTGTTCATCATCGACGAGGCCGAGGAGCTGGTTCTCCGTCGCCGCCACTTTGGCCAGGGTATCAGCGAGGCCGTCGAGAAGGGCATCTCCGCTGCGCAGGAGAAAATCGGCTACTTCATGAACAAGTGGAATTCCGCCGGTCTTGAGAACGTGTGCGAGACCTACAACGTGGACAACGCCGATGAGATCCTTCGCGGGCTGGCGTACAACAAAGTGGTCCACGTCTCCGGAGTCAAGAAAGAGGAGATGTACAAGCGGCTCCGCCGGGCCTGGGAAAAGGAAGAGGGCTACTCGCGCACGGCATTTGTCAACGCGGTCACCCGCGCCGCCCACGATGAGCCGTGGCGCCGCTGGACGGACGAAGAGGACCTTGAGCGCCTCGGTGGTCGTCTGCTCTTTCAGAAGGTCTGGAACGTAGCTATTACGCCCGAGCAGTCGGCGACCTTCGGCTAGAATTTCTGGGGCTGCTCATCCCGGCGAATGCCTCGGTCCACTCCCGGACCGGGGCAAACGTTTGCGCGGGAGATGAGTTTGCATTGCACTCACCTGGATTTCATGAAAGAGGTGGGCGGCGAAGGCGTACTAGAGATATGAGCAAAGTCGTTTTCCTAGTGGTCTACAAGCACAAGCACGGCGAGGACTACGCTGTCGCCACCACCCAGTCCGGTGCGTTCTCTATCGCGGCGAGCTGGGTGTACCAGGCAGTTGTGCAAGAGGACCGCTTTGACGGCCAGCAGAACCACCTCGTGGAGCTGTGCAAGAAGCAGAACGCCTGCCCCGAGGACGGTCCGCTGGACGAGGAAGTCATCGACGAGTACCTCAAGATTGAGGGCGACACCTTTCGCGGAGAAAGCCTGGAAGTGTCCGAGCTGCCTCTGCATGAAACCCCCGACGACCTACCGAACCACGCGGTGGTGACGTGATGGATCTTCCAGAGATCAATAGGGTCCTGAAGCTCGTGGAGCACAACATCGAGTACGACTGCTACCCCGATGGCAATAATTTCGTGGACATCCGAGTCACTGAAGAGCAGTGGGAGGAAATTCACGGGGTTATCAAGATGCTCAACGTGGCAGAGATGACCAACTACAAGACCGCGCAGGCGGCGTTCCCCAAGCTGGTGGGTGCTGTGAAGCTGGTCCTGGGGCTCAACACCCGTATTACGGTACACGGAGAAGAAAATCCCCGACCTCCAGAGCTGGAAGGGGCCAGCGATGTTGTTTCACTATCATCCAAGACAAAGGCTCAACTCCGGAGAGCGCTCAAGGTCGCAGGGGAGCAAGATCACTAGCGATACGGAGAGGCCCGAATTTAATCGGATCCCTTTGTTGACCTACACCGCATAACCCAGTAAAACCCCAATTGTCAGAGAGAAAAACCGCTGGTAGTCGCACTAACAGCAGTCTGCGCAGGGAAAGCGCAGAAAGGAACCCAGATGAACAAGAACCCTACCCCCTTCGCGATCGTGAAGGACGAAGAAACAGGCCGCTTTGAAGGCGCCCACGCGGTCAAGAAATCCGACTGCGCGTTCTACAATGAGTGTCTCGACACTGCCATCGCTGGCAAGTGGAAGGGCTTCGGTTGCGGCGAGTGCACTGCCTACGTCTGCCTCGACGCCGAGCAACTGACCCAGGACTGCCTTGGACTGCTCGCTGCCCGCATGGCGGCGGAGAACGTGGTCAAGATGGGCAAGGCGAATCGGACCCGAGGCGTGAAGCCAGGGGTGGATGCCCGAGTCCCCGGTCGCGGGAACTGCAAGACCAAGAAGACGGGCTGAAGATTGCTGTGGTCGGGGGTAACGCCCCGGCTCGTCCTCTTGATGCGTAAACTCTAGAGTTTGCAATGATAATGGCGGGGGCGGACCGGGGTGCCCTGATCCTTTTGCCCGGCCAGCCTAGTCCTCCTGCCTGCCGTATTCCAGCGCGACCTCGCGGGACACGATGGGCCCGGTGAGGTACTTGTACTTGCTCTCACCATGCTTGACGACCTCGGGCACGTCCTTGTCGAGTACCCTACCCCACAGGCTGAGAATCCAGCCACGGTCATCGGTGCAGTAGGTGCCGCGGAGGTCATCGCCTTCGCCGGGCTCCTTCATGATCCGGTAGGCGTAGATCTTCGGCTGATTGTTGTAGAAGTCCTCGGTGTAGCAGTCCAGCTCTTTGAGAGCTGTTCGCCACCGGGTCTTTTCGCCATTGTGGTGAATGATATTGTGGACGTCGCCAATGAAGCAGTCCACGACACAGCCCGGGTCACCGGAGGTGCCACGCACCCTGAATTCGGCGTTGCACTCGTCGCACCAGACGCCACCGCCGGTGCCCAGCTCGGTGAAATTGTCGCCACCGCAGACGGGGCAGTCGATATGCCAGAACGGCTGAATGCAGGAGAGTGGGTCTGATTTCAGTGCCATATCTCTAGTACGCTGGTGGGTGGGTGATCTTTCGCGAAAGAGCTGGGGGGTTGCAGCGTACTAGAGACATGAGCGATACCATCAAAGTCACACTCACCATGACGCCGGACACCGCTCGATCCCTCCTGGGTATCGTCGATCACGCCATCGCCACCGGCGACGCACGGGTCGAGGACGGCGAGGAGTTCAGCAAAGATGCTGAGGAGTTCCATGTCTGCACCAAGGATGCACTGGAGCGCCAGGTGCTCGGGCCCATCCGAGACTGCTTCCCCAAATAGTACGAGGAGCCCCGGCCACCACCGGGGCATTCTTGCGTCAGCAATCAGTAAACTCTAGAGTTTGCGGACCGCACGCGCCAAAAAGCCCAGCCTGGGCTGGGCTCTCATTCGGACGCTAGGCATCTCCGGCAATAACCCCCGGGCTTCCGTCCGCGACGTCCAAGTTCCCGGTGGGGCGAAGGCAGACCACGGTGTTGCTCGACCTCCTACGAGCAGTGCATCCGTGCGGTACTCCTTAGTAGTCCTCTTCGTAGCTCTCGCCAGCGTCGGCGGGATCGAACCCTTCGCGGCCCTCCTTGCGGTAGCCGGAGGTGTCCCAGTGCGGCTCGCACCACTTCCCAGCGTAGATGCCGAGGGAGTAGCGTTCGTAGACCTCATCAGAGGTGCACTCGTGGTTCCCGCATTGTGGTGTTCTATCCATATCTCTAGTACGCCCAGGGCGGAGCCCACTTTCGTGGAATGCACAGAGAAACAGCTGCCCGTTCTTGCGGAGACAGCCACAGCTCTCTGATCCGTCTTCCATTAGATGCATTTCCGTAGGTTGTTGATCATCCGATGGCGACGGGTGTGGACGCTGGCCACCTTGATTCCTTCGGCCGCAGCGTAGGCACTGGTCGTGTAACCCTCACTGGTTATTGCGGCGAAGGTTCGCTGGTCTATGACCTCCAGAGAGGCTACGGCTGCCCGGAGGCGGGCGCGGCGCTCCAGCTGGAACTCAGCGTCCAGGAGTATCTGGTCGGGCAGAGGACCCTGCTGAGATAGCTTCATGACCTCCTTAGCCAGGCGTGGCGGGGCATCCTCGTCGGAGTCGTGGAGGAGTGGGGTGTTCTTCTTGAGAGCCCTGAGATAGTCGATGGTCCGCTGCATGGTGATGTAGCCGATCCACTGCTTCAGTGCTTTCTCTGTGGTGTGCTCGTAATTGTCCAGGCGACCGTCGAGGAGACAGAGAACCGTGGCGCTTGCAATGTCGTCAATATCCGCTGCGCATCGGTGCGCAGTGTATTTCTTCATGGTTTTGAGCACGACGGGCCGTATCATTCCGAGGTGATCGGTGATGGCTTGTTCAATTTCCTGGCGTGTCATTGATTCAAATTATGCGGTGACAGGATGATTGTCAAGCCAGAAAGTCTGGCTGAATTTCACCTGCACCACTTCCTTGTGATTATTGGTCATGTCTCTAGTACGCCATGGATGCCCCTGATTTCATGAAAGTCGCGCGGGGTGTTAGCGTACTAGAGGTATGAGCGACGAATACCGTGACCTCGACGAGGATGAGATCCTTGGCTGTGTCACCGCAGACATGGGCGACACCGAGCGGATGCAGGTCGATTGGGAGCACGAGTCATGGTGGGTCACCTGCCTCGACACCGGCGCCCAGTGGTCGGTCCATCTCTGCTCGGGCCCGGAGGCGATGACCTTCGAGCAGGTGTCGGAGGGCGAGCAGGAGTGAGGCATTTCTGGGCCATGCTGTGGGCTGGGCTGGGCTGTTGGGGCCTGCTCTACCTGACCAGTGAGATGGGGCTCTTCGAGCGGGCTTCGATTACCATTGGAGGTGTCGCCGGCCTGCTCTACGGATACTACTGGTACGAGGAGCTTGACTGCACCTGCGATGACCCGGACCACGAGCACTGAGGCTCGGGGTTCGCCCCCGTTGCGTAAACTCTAGAGTTTACTGATGACGCAGCGCGTCCCACCAGGTGGGTGGAGCGCCCTTTCTCGGACTAAACGAGCGCGGCGATGATCTCGGCTTTGACCGCGGGATCCGCGTCGATGTGGTAGCTGAGGCGCGTGTCCTCGCCTCGCTCATAGTAGGCGCGGTCGCCACTCGGGTCCACCTGAGTAAGCCACTCGCCGCCGGACTCGAACGGGCCGTCCCGCTCAATGAAGTCCACAGCGTCTTCCACGGACTCGAACACCGCCGGATCGGGGGTCATGTCCACGAGCGCTTGCTGGCGCCCTACGAGCTTCACACGCTCCTGAAAGTCGTCGTCGGCAATGCTGTACTTCCAGCCACCGGGACCGTAGAAGCCGTGGTCGGCGTGGTCACCGTGCTCGGCGGACTCGGGGGTGGTCACGTCATACGTGATGCTGACTTTGATCTCCATGTCTCTAGTACGCCCATGGTGGGTGGTTCTTTCGTGAAAGTCTAGCCGACCACCGGCGTACTAGAGACATGGACACACAGACCGAAACCCTCAAGAGCCCGCCGCCCATCTTTGCCGAGCCGATCGTCGAAGTCGAGGTCATTCTTCCCGTGCTCGTCGGGGATGCGCAGTTCTCTCTCGACACTGCGATCGACCGTCTTGGCGTGATTCAGGACGAGTCCCGAGTGCTTGAGAAGGAGAAGAAAGCGCTCCGTGCGGCGACTGAGAGCACGCTCCGCGCCAATGATATCGAGACTCACTCGACCGCCGCCGGGCGCTCCGCCACCTGCTACGAGCGAACCACCGACCAGTACCCGGATCGGAAGTACCTCGAATCCATCCTGACCCCCGAGCAAATGAAGCTCGCCTTCCCATCGAAGACATCCGAGTCCCTTCGCATCCGATAGACATCCAGCCGGCAAGTAGCCCCCGTGAGGTCGGGGGCATTTGTCTGCCCGCGCTTCGCAAACTCTAGAGTTTACTTGCTCCGTCAAAGAGTGAGCCCCGAAGGGGAGCGAATCCTTCGGGGCTCGGGGTGCGCGATGGGAACGCGCTTCAACCTGTCATGAGATCGGTGAGTGGCATGGTCGCCTCGCAGTCACCGCACTGCACTTTTTCCTCGGAGGTGGCGAAGTAGGAGCCCTCGGAGGTGTCGAATCCATCGGAGCACAGCGGTATCGAGGTGCAAGCGTGGAATGAGATCACGCGGAGTCGGTCCTCGGAGTCGCACTTGGGGCACGTGGTTCGGTAGTCGCTCATTCGGGCTCGCAATACTCGGAGCTGTCCACGTTGTAGCCCTCTTTTTCGAGCTTGGCTACCAGACCGGGCTCGTCGGAGATCATGGCGTAGGCGATATCCATGTCGCCAGGAGCTTCCCAGTTCGAGCCGGCGATACTTTGGTGCTCCTCTTTCACGGACTGGTCCGAGCAAGTGACGAGCACTGAACCATCGTCGCGGTCCATGTTGTCGAGCTTGATCTCGGGGGCGTCCGGGTCACCGTAGCTCGACTCGATGTCGGCATTGCAGTGGTCGCACTGGATAACCGGGCCCTCGTCATAGGTGCCGACTGCTACCACGGTCCACTGTGGATCGGTGGAACCGTCGTCATAGACTGCATCGTCTGAACCGACGTCGGAGCCATTCTCGCCATTCACGCAAGCGGCGCAAAGATCGGCGCCGTCGGCAGTGAGGTAGCGAATCGTGTAGCTCCCAATGGAGCTGAATGCGGGGAACTTACCCGCGAGAGTGCTGTGGTCGGAGGGGTAGCGGGATTGCTCAATCGCCGCGGTGGTTGGATGCATTTTGTTTCCCATGTCTCTAGTACGCCGACGGTGGCGGACTCTTTCGTGGTTTATTCGGCGGTGAAAGGGTTGTCGGTATCGAGGGACGCGAGTGCTCCGTCGATTGCGTAGGCGGCCATTGCCTCAGTGACTACGCTCTCTCGCTTGTCATTGCGCCAGTTGCGGAGCCAGCTACGGAAGCTGCGCTCGGTGCGTGGTGCGTCGGGGAAGCGGATACCCTCGGGGACTCGTTCGATTCGGATGTTTGTGCTCATGTCTCTAGTACGCCAACGGTACCGAGCACTTTCAGCGATTGTCCCAAGCCTCAGCGAGCGCGGGGTGATACTGGTCTTCGACGTGGCTTTTCATCTGGTCGAGCGCGTCACCGTAGAAGCCCCAACACGAGTCGATATGCGTCGGGCCCTTCTCATTCCCGCAACACTCGCACGGGTCGGGCTCGTCGATTGTGAAGCCCCATACGTCGCCAGTGAGGTACTGGTCATAGACTGCGACCTCGCCGCGGAGGTATTCCTCAGCCTTCGCACGGTCCCCGTCCCATTCGGCTTTGATCTTGTCGGGGGTGCAGACAATCACGCCAACGGGGCCAGCGTCCCACTGGCAGTTGAACGGGTAGGCGTCCCCCGTGCTCATGGTGATACCGCTGTGATCGTACAGGTACAGCGTGAGCACGATGCTACCCTCGGGCGCGTTGTCTTCGAGCCATTCCTCGGGCGTGCACTTGGGCTGCTCGTCGCCAAGATCGTGGCGGTCATGCCAGCACGCCATGATGCCAACGTTGTCCCATTCGGTGCGTGGATTGGAGGGACATTCCTCGCGGTGAATCTTGACTGTTGTCATGTCTCTAGTACGCCGACGGTGGGCGCTTCTTTCGTGGGTTGTCTCGGAGTGGCTAGTAAACTCTAGAGTTTGCGTGCGACGCAAATGTTTGCGTGCCCGAAACGTATCAAGCCCCGCCGGGCATCCCCGACGAGGCTGGTCGCGCTTGGTTTGGGCAATCCGTGTTCCCCACCTACGATGGGCGCCGCACACGATCCATCTGCGGCTGGTTCCCTTACCTTACAACAATCGGCTGGGCATTTCCCGTCCTCCTTTGGGTTGTCGGGGTGTCCCCCGGGGTGGTGAGCTTGTTTGTCATGTCTCTAGTACGCCGACGGTGGCGGGCTCTTTCGAGCTACTTGCGAATCTTTGCTTTGGGGTACAGCGCGAGCACTTGGGCGCGAGCATCGGCGCGGCTGATCTTCGAGTCATAGGCCGCTTGGGCTCGCAGTGTTCCATCGATCTCGCCACAGTCCGAGGCGTACCAGTAGATTGGGTCACCGTGGCCGAAGTAGGTCCCATTGGAATCGTACGCGCCACAGGCGGACATGCGGACCCGTTGCAGGCACAGGCGGCCGGCGAAGTCCTTTGGCCCAATGATGCCAGGTCGGCCCATTGCGGCGCCACGGCGCGGGTCGCCACACCAGCCCTTGGGGTCGTTTGTCTTGTAGTCGGGTGCGCTCATGTTCATATCTCTAGTACGCCGATGGTATCCTGCTCTTTCGCTCTATTGTAGGGACGCGGAGGTGGGCTCAGATCTGACAAGGCGAACCGAGTTTGCATTCGAGCACAGCGAAAAGCCCGCCATGGGTGAGCGGGCTCCTCCGAGAATCCGGGTGGTTACACGTCACGCGCTTATGGGGTTGCCTGGCGTGGTGGTGCGGGATTCTATGGCTCGGATTGACGGTGTTTCCTCCTTTCGTTGGGGGTTAGCAGCTGTCGAAAATATGGACCGAGCCGTTTACGCGAACCTCAGTCAGCTCCATGCCGGCGGCGTACTGGTCCCAGTCGATGCAGTATTTAAGCTGCTCGGGTACGTCGGCGAGCACGCCGCAATCCTCGGCATATTCGGCGGCGTAGTCGGCCACGGAATCCCACACACCGCGGTAGCGCTCCTCTAGTGCCTGCTCTACCTCGTCCTCGCAGAACGCGGAGCAAGCGGCGCCGAACGCCTCACCATGCTGCACGAGCATTTCAGCGGCTTTGCAGACCTGCTCAATCGACGAGTAGCGCCCAACATCGTAGCCGAGGAAATTCTCGGAGTCGCAGATATGGAACTCCTCAGCGCTGGGGACCTCGCCGGAACCCTTGCACGGCTTGCAGCCGTCGGAGTCGCCTTCGCAGTCGGGGCACTCGATCATCACGTTGGGGTTGGGCGAGCTGCGCAGGAGCGCGGCGATCTTGTCGTTTACCTCGTCCTCGCCATCGTCGGCATCCATCCACTCACCGTGGAGAGTCCCAGCGTTGTAAGAAGCGAGGCAACCGACCCAAATGCGAGGTGTTTCGTTCATGTCTCTAGTACGCCGACCCTATTCGGCTCTTTCGTCTTTCTCAGAGAAAAGGTCCGCGAGGTAATCGGGGCCGGGCTCGGTGCCTTGCGCGAGCACAGTCTCCAGTGGGTGGACCTCGGATCGATTCGTTTGGTTCTCGGGCGTTGGTTTGTTTGTCATGTCTCTAGTACGCCCCAGCCTCGCCGCTCTTTCGCGAGCGCATAGGTAAGCAAACTCTAGAGTTTGCGAAGCGCACGCATGGCAAAGCCCCGACGGAGCGGGGCTCGTTCCTCCTTGCGTTGGGGGCTAGGGTTGCATTACACAGCACTCGCCGGGCCACTCGGGGCAATCGCCGAATAGCTCGGTGAGTGCGGCCACCCCGGACATGTCGAGCGTAGTCCAGCCGTCAAGGCCATTGCTCTGATCGTAGGTGGCGATCCGTAGGTTGTAGCTCGGTGCGTTGAATAGGTGATAGCTCGCGTAGTACACGCCGGTTTCAGCGTGGAGCGCGAACGTGCCCCGGCCCGTGGTTCGGATTCGCTCGATTGTGCGTGGTTGATTCATCGTGTCTCTAGTACGCCGCGCTAGACCGCGGATTTCAGATCTTGCGTGACTTTGTGCGATCCGGATTCCCTCACTAGCTTGCGCATCTTTGCGCGGAGGCGAGTAGCGTGCACGTAGGCGGTAGCAACGGCGCAACGGTAGCGCTTGGCATACTCGGGGGCGCTGAACGTGTCGGCCGCTAGCGAGTCCCATAGTGTGCGCTCGTGGGTTGTGAGCTGCGCTAGTGCGGGGGCAATTGCGGCACGCGCCTCGATATTCCAATCCGCTTGCGCGACCGTAGGAGCGATCTCAGTGGTCCCACCGATTGCCACGGTAGGCGTGCCAAGGATTCGCACGCAACGCCCCTGGGGATCGGGCTGGTCGCACGCCCCAGTGCGCTCGGCGTGCATGTTTCCCGCTGGAGTGCGGCGCACGCCTTGATCGTCCTTTTCGGCGCGTGTCCCGTTGCGTGCGTCAAGTTGGGTATTGCCGAAACCCGAGTATGCGCCGCTGAACTGGCCGCCACGATTCATCGAGCGCACCCTATCGCGGGTCACTTGGTAGGCGACCATGCGGCAGAACACTTCCGCCGATCCCCGGGTGGGGTCAAATGCGGCGCCACGAGTGTCTAGCAGCGCTAGCGTGGCATCGGCCACCAGATCATTGCAGACGTCTTCACCGAGCACAATTTGCCCGGAGCACGCTGCTAGAAAGCTACGCACGCCCTTATCAATGGCATCGGCCTGGGCTAGTACCATCTGGGCTAGAGTGTCTTGAGTATTCATATTCGCTCCCTTGTCCGTGGTTCGGTGAGTCGTTTCCCTCGACTCAATTTCACTATGGCACGTCTGAGGTTCCTTGACAATGCATTTCATAACCTAGTGACGTGTTTCTCACCATAGGTGGAGCCGCCCCTAAGACCGCAAACTCTATTGGCTAATGCCCCGATGCCAATGGGGGACATGCCCTCGGATCTGACAAGGACCTATATGAGTTTGCTTACTCAGTCGCGTCGAGCTGCGCACCTCGCTGAGTCAACCTATCTCTAGGTGCCGTCATATTCTACCTTGACAGTCGCCCCGTTACCTACTAATCTATTGTCAAGGCCGATGGAAACGGCTGAACTCAAACGGACCCAAGGGGAATCAAG
>Ga0114923_10001654_pt1 | contig 15327 bp, 14 predicted proteins | sample SumtaG_FD_89578 | JGI IMG/M metagenome (GOLD analysis project Ga0114923, IMG submission 89578) | Deep subsurface microbial communities from Indian Ocean to uncover new lineages of life (NeLLi) - Sumatra_00157 metaG | ecosystem: Environmental > Aquatic > Marine > Oceanic > Sediment | place: near...
CTACCTGCTGAGTGATCGTACTGCCCCCCTGGACCACCTTCCCCGCCTTGAGATTCTTCAGAAACGCTCTGAAAATACCAAAATAATCCAGCCCCTTGTGCTCATAGTAGCTGGAATCCTCGATGGCGATAACCGCGTTTATCACCTGACGCGGTACCTGATCGATTGATATCAACTCCCTGTTCTCGGTGAAAAAACGGGCTGCTTCCACACCGTCTCTGTCATACATGATGGTTGGGAGGCCGGGACGGTAGTCCCCAATAGTCTTGAGTTTGGGGAGATTCAGACTGAAATAAAAATAGGCGGCCATGGCAAAAAGTGTCCCGGCAGCCATGATCGAAAGCAGACCCAGGAGAGCGGTCTTTGACCTGCGTCTCCGACGTTGTCTGCCTGTTGGGATATTGCGAATCCTCAATTTATTTTCCTCATCTTCTGCTGAATTATCCGCTGGATTTTAGTTTCAAAAGCTTAATTGAGTACGATACGACTGAGAGTCTGAAGTGTCAACACGCAACCCCCGACATACGCAACCCATGAATGTGCCTGGTTCATTATAAAAGTCTTTGTGCCTCGTCGCAGGTAAAGGGTTAAGTTCAGTTTCCTCTTTCCTCTATTTCCACTTTCCATTCTCTTTTCTTCGCTCCGACAGGCTCCTAGAGAGAAGGGGCGCTACCGGGGCATTCCCGGCAATGCTCTATCCGGCACTCAGCTTTTTTACACCTCTCGTTGCAGTACAATACCGTGGTCACGTATCGATCCCCTCTATCCGGAAGCAACGTGACGATTGTACCTGAATCCATCTCCTGAGCCAGATCCAACGCCGCCTTGATGGTAGCGCCGCTGGACATGCCCGCGAATATCCCCTCCCTGGAGGCCAGGGTCTTTGATGCCTCATAGGCGTCTTCGTCCTCAACGACGACCTTCCGGTCCAGTTCCTTTGGAACATAGAGACCGGGAACGATGGCCTCGCACATGTTCTTGAGGCCCTGAACCTTGTGCCCCATTACCGGCTCCACCCCTACGATGGAGATGGAAGGGTCTTTGCTCTTGAGAAACCTGGAAACACCCATGAGTGTCCCTGTTGTACCCATACCTGCCAGGAACACATCTATTTCCCCCTCCGTTTGCTCCCATATCTCAGGACCGGTCCCAGTAAAATGAGCCCTGATGTTGTCCGGGTTGTTGAACTGATCGGGCATATAGTAAATGTCCGGGTTTTCCTCGTGCATCCGTCTGGCTTCCATGATGGCGCCATCGGTCCCATGGTTTGTCGGTGTCAGGATGATCTCCGCGCCCAGAGCTGAAAGGACCCTTCTGCGTTCGATACTGACCCCCTCCGACATGGTCAGAACGTTCCTGTACCCCTTGCAGGCAGCCACCAGGGAGATCCCGATACCAGTATTTCCGGAAGTAGCCTCAAGGATCGTCATGCCGGGCTTTAGTTCCCCCCGTGCCTCGGCCCCCTCAATCATGGAGAGAGCGATCCTGTCCTTGACCGATCCACCGGGGTTGTTTCCTTCCAGTTTAACCAGTACTCTCACCTTCGGATTGACGTTCATGTGCAGTATTTCCGCCAGCGGTGTATTTCCGATGGTGTCCAGGATCGATTTTTGTCCCACTTTTAATAACCTCCTTAAGCAGATGTCTCATCCATCGTTGCCTCCGGATTGTATTTGAGGCATGGTTTTCAATGGCCTTGATCGGTGAGGGCCTATCGATGGACAGGAAAGGCAGCCCGGGCCGGGGCAACCTTAAAAAAACCGCTTCAATATACAGCAGATGAGCGGTTTGGACCATACCTTGCTCTAAGATGCCTTGCTCTAAGATGTTGACCGTTGCCACAGGGCGGATTAAAATTTACGCTTATGGAACCTGGTATTGAAAACTTCGCTGGCGTCATAATCGAGAACAATCAGGGGGAGATCCTGCTCGTCAGAAAGCTCCAGCACTACGCTTACGCCATTCCATGGTGTCGCGTCATTCCGGGGAAAAACCTTCAGGAGAGTATTATCGAACGGGTCATGGACCTTACCGGGATAACCATTCACCCTGTTTTTCTGGGTCCCAGCGAGCACATAGAAGAAGATTCACACTTCATCTCCTTCGACCACGTGGCCAGTGTGGACACCAGCAAGCATCACTATGAACGGGACGATCTCGATTATCTCTGGATCTACCCCAGCGATTTTCACACCGTTCCCCTGGTACCACTGACACAGAGTATCCTGGAAAAATACTGCCGTGAACAGGGGATAGAGACAGGTTGATCCTAAAAGCAGAAAACGTTGCTACGTGGATCAGAATCCTTCGTGGAACTCTACGACTCTTTCACTGCAGCTAATCCGATTATAGCTTCAAGTGAGGGTTTGCACCTTCCAATCTGTTCCATCCGTTATTTCAGATACCTTCGATCCTTTTAGCCATTTGTAATTATCCGGGCAGCAGTTCTAGAAGCACTCTCTGGGTCTCCGAGATACAACCACCTGGCCTTTACCATATTTTCTAGCAGCCTCACCCTGCCGCTCCCTGTTATATCAACGAATTGGTTGTCCAATTCTGCCAGATCAAAACACAGCAAAGAGAGGCCATCCTTGGAAAAATCGGCAAATCGACGGAGCCTCTTCGGCTTTAGCTGAATAACAGGCACATCCATAATCACCGATTCGAAAAGTGCCGTCGAGTCCACGAGCACTGAAGCCACAGAACGCCCCAGTAGTTGAAGAAGACCTTCATCGGCCAAGTGAACCACCTCTCCATAACGCATGAGAAATCGATCAAACGCATCTGCGCGATCACGAGGGTGGAGCTTGACCACAAACTCTATCCCTGAGTCCCTGTGTTTTTCTGCAAGCTGACAGAACATCTCGACGGCGTCGTTGTATCCGTCCGGCCCCATAATAGGTGCACCGTGGAACTGGGCCAGAAAACAAACAGTATCTTTCCTGCACTGTTGATGCTCTTTAACGGTCTTGACAAGGGCACCAAATCCAGTGGCACCCGTCACCAGGACAGAACCTTCCTGAGCACCCATTTCTTTTATAAGAATATTCCTGTGACCTTCTCCCCATACCAGTACCTTATCTGCATGGGTAGGCCAGGAGGTCCGCGCCAGAACTCCATGCTGTACAAGACAGGTCCTGGTGTCAGGCTCCACTGACTGAAATATGAGAGCCTCCCACATGGATCGATCATCAGCCGAGACTAATGCCGACACTTCAGAGATTGCCGCCTTGGTGATATGAGAATAGTAACGGTTCACAAATGCGAAGGTGAATACGCGAGGGAGAAGAAACCATCTATAATTCAAACCGCTCTTTAACCATATCCCAAGATCACCAAGTGCACCAATTATGGTTTTCAGAATGAGTACTGGACGCTCCAGGTATGGAATACGATAAGCCAACTCTTCATAAACCATCACATCCAGATTTTCCGTCCCCGGGATTGCGGTCAACACCTTCTTAATCTCCTTAAAGTCCCTGTGTCGAACAAAGACAGTCGGGTAATGTTCCCGGCTCATCAATTCCTTTAGAACGGGTAGAAGATTCGCCAGATATGCCGGGTTGTTATTCAGGAGAAAGATCGTATTTTTTATGGCACCATATTCGCGGTGACAGCCTCTGAACAGTGTGCTGACAACCCATCCCAGGTGGAAAATTCCAAATTTAGTACATGCGATCAGGTAACGAAGCTTGCCATCAGCAGGGATCTGTAAATAGACATCCAGGTAATATTGTGCGCGGAGCCTCTCTACCCACCAGACGCGTTTTGTTAGAACAGCAAAACGGTCGACGATAGAGGACCATTCGACAGAAGGTTTATTTTCTTCGAACATTCCCATAAGCGTAAAAGAGCAAAGGAGTCGTCAGAATTAATTTTATTGAGATTCGTATCGACATATTCTCAAGCCCATCCACAGTGGTTGAAACAACAAAAACAAAGATCGGGACCAGACCGTACAGAATCAGAAAACCAGGACCTATGCCCAGAGGATAATGTTGTGAAGCCAGAGTGTATACCAATATCGCCATGACCGTGAAACTGACAACGGTGGCTATTACCGCTCCAGTAGTCCCATAAATGGGTATGAGAAACCAGTTCAGTACAATGTTGACCAGCGCAGCTGACATGGTTGCCAGCGGTACCAATTTGCTTTTTCTGGCCGCAAACAAGCCGTTAGCGTATAGCAGATAGCTGCCGTAAATGAGATAGCTGACAACGATCCATTTTGAAAGAATGACGGCTCCATGGTACTCCACGGGAGTGGCAAATGTAATAGCTTCATGGACCCAAAGCAAACACCCCGAGGCCGCCAAACAAAAGGCAATCCATATTTTGCCGGCCATGTCAGTTAGAATCTGGGATGCTCTTTCCTCGTTCTCTGCAATGCCCATGAAAGCTGGTCCCCAGCTTGTATTTACTGCCGACAGAAAGATGAGCATCACCATCCCGAAATTGTACCCAAGTGAGTATATTCCAACCTCCTGGTAATCCAGAAAATAGCGAAGCATGGCCCTGTCAGAAAAGTTGAGGATCCACTGGGCAAGGGCGTGTGGCAGCACTGGAAGACCGAAGATCAGGACCTCTCTCAGGATGGACCCCTCAAAAGGTGTACCCATGAAGAATCGGTTCCTTACCATCACTATGACGAAAAACAACCCTCCAGCAGCAGCCAGAGCCGAGAAGATCCGGTTAACCGGATCGAACTCCGAAAACATAAAGAGAGCAGCAATTACTGAAACAGCGCTTACCACAGCAAAGCTTACAACAAGGACTAACTGATTTCCCGGGCGACCACTGTGTACAAAATGTACAGTTTCCGTTGTTCTGACAACCGCAAAGTATGCGATGATAAGGACGAGGCCTGTGAGCACCGGGTTTATACCCACTAATCTTGATGCCCAGAACAAACCGACCCCCACAATCAAGTTGAAAACAAGGAGAAACCGGACTGTGGTGTCTTTGATACTGTGGAACCGGTCCCGGTGCTCTTTGAAATGATAAAAAGATGCCAGGCTGGCAGCCGTCCCCCACAGGAAAGTGACGGACAGAACACCGGCCAGAGACTGAAAGAGAGCCAGGCGTCCGTAGTCGGGGACATCGAGGAAACGAGTGAAGACAGGTATTAGGAGAAAAGCGATAGCTTTTGAAATTACATCAGCCGATCCGTAGATCGAGGACTGCCTGAACATCTGGCGAAGGTCTGCCATTATTAAATTGTCACTCCTTGTTTCGACTCCCGCTTATTTTACCCGCCCTATGGACCGCAGAGTTGCGGCCAACCCCCTGATCCTTCGGCCAAATATCACCCTCAGTTCCCGATAAAGAATCGGATAGAGCTTGGGCGCCAACAGGGCCCTCAGATAGAAACCAATTCGGACCTTAAGTTCCAGTTCTCGTTTACGACTCAAGAACTCTTCGTCGGACCAGGAAGTGCAGTTTACAAGGACCTTACCTTCAGAGGCATAGCCATCACTCAGATTCCGGTGATATTCCAGGGTATCATGAATCTTCCCCTGATTGATTGTGTCCTCATAAAGCCTGGTTCCAGGCAAAGGCGTGCATATAAAAGCCGGATTTACCGGGAAATTGAGCCTGGAGAAAGTATCCTGCGTTTCCCGGACCGTGTCTTCGCACTCCCCGGGATATCCGAACATCCATTGAGGAATCGGTTCCATACCCATTTCGATAGTCATGTTGATGGCCTCGATCACATGCTCCAGTTTCTGATTCTTGTTCATAGCGTCCAGAAGTCTCTGGGATCCGGATTCGACTCCGTATCCGATTGAAACGCATCCCGCACCCTTCATGGCCTGAAGGAGTTCCCTGTCCATGAGATTGGCTCTTCCCTGGCAGTTCCATTTCAACCCGAATGGCTCAATCTTTTCACACAGCTCGTAAACTCTCTTCCTGGAAGCTACCAGTGTCTCATCGTTGAAAAATACGCCTCTAATACCGTAACGGTCCTTTAAAAAAATGATCTCGGCCACAACATTGTCAATTGATCGGAAGCGAGTCCCTGATATCGTCCTGGAACAAAAGTGGCAATGGTATGGACAGCCTCTTCCGGTAAAAACGTTGATCGCCGGAAGATGGTCGTGTGTTCCATATTTACTGTAAACACAACAGTTGGAAAGGTAAGCTTCCATGTCAAAAAATTCATAGGAAGGCAATGGCAGATCATCAAGGTTATCGATGTGCTCCCTGGGCTGATTAATAACAGGAAGCCCGTCATGCCGATATGCAATCCCTTTTATCGAAGAAAGGTCATCACCTGAAACCAGTGCCGGTAATAGCTCCACAACAGTCTTTTCACCTTCACCCTGCACACATACGTCTACAGGCATTGAGGACAGAACTTCGGCATGGGAAAAGGTGGCCAGAGCCCCTCCCATTACAATTGGGGACTGAGACAAGGTTCTTATGGCAGAGGTGAGACTGCTGACATAGTTGAATTGGGTGGACAAGGCACTTACACCATAGACATCGTAATTTTTACAGGTTAGTGCCTGCTTTACTTCCTGGAAGGATAACCCGCGACCCCAGATGTCCAGAATATCAACCTCTATGCCTTCGTTTATCAATGCACTGGCAATATAACTGAGGTTTAGCGGCAAGAAATTTGGGGGCCTCACCACTCGCTCACCTATGTGCGGCGGCTGGATCAGTAAAACTCTAACTGGAACTCCTCCCGACCCGGAGGGCATCAATCACCCTGGCCTGCTGATCATCAGTCAGCCCTACTGAACAGGGAATACTCAGGCATTTCCTGTGGAGCATTTCCGACACTGGACATGGTGCACTGTGTGCCTTTTGGTGGGCAACATTGAGGTTCATAGGCTGCCAAAGAGGACGGCTCATGATTCTATGGTCGGCAAGGTGTTGAAGGAGCACTCGGCTGTTCATTCCGTATTGCATCTCATCCACAACAATAGTGTACATCCAGTAGGTGCTTCTGGCCCATGGTGCCTCGTGCATGGGAGTGATGCCTGGGATGTTTTCAAGGGCTGCCCGATAGGCCTCTGCAATAGCCCGTTTCTTTTCAACGAACTCTTCCAGAATCTCCAATTGGGCGCATCCCAATGCCGCCTGAATGTTTGTCAGACGATAATTATATCCCACCTCGTCATGTTCATACTCAACCGGATGACTTTTTGCCTGGGTGGTCAGGTGTCTTGCTCGCGCGGCCCATTCCGGGTTGTCGGTGACGAGAGCCCCGCCGCCGCCCGAGGTAACTATTTTGTTGCCATTAAAGCTGAGGCACGCCATCTGGCCATGTGAACCTGCAGGTCGACCCTTATATAAAGCTCCCAGAGCCTCGGCAGCGTCTTCAATTACAATCAGATTGAAACTATCCGCCAGTTCCATCAACGGGTCCATATCCGCCGGATGTCCGAGAATATGAACCGGCATTATGGCACGAATCTGTCGACCGCTCTGGCGGTTGGTTATCTTCCCGGATCGAACCTGACACTCAGTTTCAATAAATTGTTGCACCTTTTTGGGATCGAGCTGCCAAGTCTCCGGGTCCACATCCAGAAAGACGGGCCAGGCACCCGTATACCTCACGGCGTTGGCGGACGCAACGAAGGTCAGCGCCGGCATCAGGACCTCGTCGTTCTCGCCGATGCCAGCCACCATGAGAGCCGTGTGCAGGGCCGCAGTTCCGTTCATTGTGGCCACAGAGTGAGCCCTACCAGTCTTTTCACCAACCACCGATTCGAATTTGTCTACGAAAGCACCGACGGAGGATACCCAGTTAGTATCAAGACATTCACGGACATAGTCCCACTCTCTGCCTCCCATGTGCGGGACGTGAAGAGGAATAACCATATCCGAAGATTTCAGCCGCTCAGACGACATATTCCGCTGCTCTGAATAGCTCCATGTTGGCCTCGTACCACCTGATGGTCTCGGTGAGCCCTGCCTCCAGGTCCACACGCGACTCCCATTTAATGAGGGAACGCGCCAGGCTATTGTCTGCCAGAAGGCGCTCGACTTCACTTCCCTCAGGACGAACTCTTTCTTCCTCATGTATCGTATTCATCTGTTTTCCGAGGATCCTGGAAATCATCTCCACAAGCCCTCCGATACTTATCTCGGTACCGCTCCCCAGGTTAATCGTCACACCCACGGCCTCTGGCTCGGAGGCCGCCAGGAGAAAACCGTTGACAGTGTCCTCGATAAAGTTCAGATCCCGGGTCGGGTGGAGGTTCCCCACCCTGACAGTATCGGAACCCAGGCATTGTGTGATGACAGTGGGAACAATAGCCCTGTTTGACTGTCGGGGACCATATGTATTGAACGGCCTCACTGTCACTACTGGAACACCGAAGGAATGGTGAAAAGATTCCGCTATCTTGTCGGCGCCGATCTTGCTCGCCGCATAGGGGGATTGGGCCTGGAGGGGATGACTCTCATCGATGGGCACATAGGCCGCAGTTCCATAGACTTCGCTGGTGGAGGTGTGGACGACACGGTCTACCTCGTTACCCAATGAACTCTGAAGAACGTTCAGCGTACCCATGACGTTGGTCCCGACATAGGATCCAGGTGCCTGGTAGGAGTATGGTATGGCGATGAGTGCCGCCAGATGAAAAACAACCTGGATTCCCTTCATAGCAGCATTGACGCTATCTCTGTCGCAGATGTCACCCGGGAAGATCTCCATTTGATCAACATGGGGAGAAAAATCCAGCCAACCTCTCTTACCTAAGGCATTGTAATGGACCATGGCCCTCACTTGGGCACCCTCCCTGACCAGTCGTTCGGCCAAATGGCTCCCGATGAAACCACCAGCCCCGGTTACCAGGATGTTTTTCCCTTGCCAGCTCATTATTCGGGGCCTCCGTTCTCCATGTCTTTCTGGGCCCTCTCGTATTCCGCAGGGCTTCCGATGTCAAGCCAGTATTCCACGATGGGGAAATTTGCCACGATCATTCCTTCCTGAATCAGGTTCTGAATGAGATCCGTCATGTCGTATGGATCCCCTCTGGGAATAAATCTTCTTACAGCGGATTCCAACATGTAGATTCCGGCATTGACGAAAATCCGCTGCACCGGTTTCTCCCGGATCCCCGTCACACGTGGACCGTTAGACTCCACCACCCCGAACGGAACCTCCATATCGTATATCCTTACGCCTACGGTGAGGTCAGCCCCTTGTTCCTGATGGAACTTGAGCATAGCCCGGTAATCCACCCTGGTGAGGATGTCTCCGTTTATCACGAGGGACGGTTCCGTAACCTCATCCATCAACCCCAGCGCCCCAGCCGTGCCAAGGGGCTGGTCCTCAGGTACGTAGTTGATCTCGACCCCGAACTCCCGACCATCTCCGAAATGTTCTATGATTTTTTCCGAACGATAGTGAGTGGAAATGTTAACGGAACTGATACCGGAGTTTTTCAACTGCTCGATAGTATGCTCCAGAAGAGGACGGTCACCCACCGGCAAGAGAGGTTTGGGCGTATCCTCCGTCAGAGGCCTGAGCCTGATTCCTTTTCCTCCCGCCATGATCACGGCTCTCAACGCAAGGGGTTCGGTCGGTATAAGATCGTCGAGGACTAAAAGGTCTATCACCTTGCCGTCATCGTCAAGGACCGGAAGGTGACGAATGGATTTCGATCTCATCAAGGAGAGGGCTTCACCCTTCCCTTTTCCCTTGGAAATGGTGACAGGCCTGGAATAAGGAGAATCGGATGCTCTCAAAAGGAGGTCCTCAACGGTTCTCTCCATATCAACACCTTCCAGGATCTTCCTGCGGATATCTCCATCGGTCACGGTTCCTATGAGACACCGCCGTCCGTCCACCACCAGGATTATCCCCTTGGCGCTACGATCAATACGTGCGATGGCCTCCCTTATCGTGGTATCGGGACCGACAAGAAAAGGTTCCAGATCCTTCACCTGACTCATTGCCTCCTCAATTCAGTTGCCGGCACACCGGCGACTACTATTCCCGGCGGTATATCCTTGATCACAACCGCACCGGCCCCGACGACGGATTTCTCACCGACTGTCACACCTTGAAGGATCGTTGCCCCGGCTCCGATGTGCCCCGCCCTTTCAACAGTGACACCTCCGGCCAATCTGGCCCCCGTGGCGATGTGAACGTGGTCGCCAACCTCACAATCGTGCTCAACAATAGCCCCGGAATTAACGATAACGTTATCCCCGATTCTGGCCTGAGCGTTAATGATCGCTCCAGGCATTACGGAGATGCCACTCCCCAATAAGGTCGTGGGTGAGATAATCGCTGACGTATGGATTGCCGTAACCGGCGAAAGCCCTGCTGACAGAGCGTTCTCGTAGACCATGATCCTCGGTCCACTGTTCCCAACGGTTCCCACTCCTACAAAAAAATGGAGGACATCTATGGCCTTCAAATCTCGTATTTTTTCGTCACCTCCAAGGACAGGTACGCCCATAAAATCCTCTCCGTGCAGTTCCACATTCGAATCAAGAATCCCCACCAGTTCCCAGGAGCCCATATCCCGGAGAACTTCAATAACAACCTTCGCGTGCCCCCCGGCGCCAAATCCTATAACTGGCGTTTTCATGTTCAGATAATCTCCCGGACGAGCATGAATGCCTCTGCGTACTCCACGCCTATGGTTGCTCCACGGTACCTGGCCAAAGCCCTTATGGCCGAAACACCTCGAGGCATAGGGTCGTCCTGGGTTTCGGAGGCGTAAAGACTCATAATATCAATTTTTTTGTCTATATACCGGGAAATGTCGATGAAGAGGTTAGGGACAAAGATGGTATGCTCTTCGGTACCTCCTGCCTCGATTGAAGAAAGCGTTTCATAGGCAAGAATCCTTTTCACTCCCAGATCTTTCATCCGCGGCGGCTTTAAAGCCGAGAGAATCGCCTGATGGACGATACGGTGGTCTGAGTGAACATCCCCACCGTGAACTATGTATACAATCTCGGGCGCAGTTTTTTCGACAACCTCATCCATGGACTGGATCAGCTGCTCGAAAGGCACAGTATCGAGTCGGGCGGCGGGAAGGTCCATGAAAACAGGGGACTCAATACCGTAGGAAGCGGCAACCGATTCCTTTTCAGTCTGTTTTCTCCGAACAATCTGTTCTGTCCAAACGGGAACGTAGGCAGCAGTGACCACTGCCCAGGCGAGTTCGTCCCCCTGATCCCGGTGGCGGACAAGAGTACCTCCACACCCCAAGGTCTCATCATCCGGATGCGCTGATATGACCAGAATTTTCAAGATATTTGTCCTCCAAGAATATCTCCTGGTTCCATAACAGATACTGACGTTCCTTCCCAGGATTCTATATGGATAAGGCCTTCACCGGTTCTGACGATGGGACCGTCGGGTTCGAGCATTATGATCTGTCCCGGTATGGATTCCTCTGCACCGGCTGCCAGGAAATCCTCTGAGACAATTGACGCCCGCCAAACGGTGAGACGTGAAGCGCCAAAGAAGGTGTGAGCCCCGATATAGGGCCGCGTCAGAGCTCTTACCAGGTTCCAGACCGTACGAGCGCTTCCGGACCAGTCGATTTCTCCATTTTTTTCCGAGCGCTTCGGCCAGTAGGTTGCCTTGGAAGAATCCTGAGGTGTCCCTTTCAGTTTTCCATGTTCCAAAAGGGGGAGAATATCACCGATACCCTTTGCGGCCAGCTTCATGATCTTTTCATAAAGCGTCCCGGCATCATCCTCATCAGTAACCGGAAAAGATCTTTGCCAGACGATATCACCGCTGTCGGCCCCCTCGTCAAGGAAGAAAAAGGTCAGGCCGCTCTCAGGCAGATCCTCGATCAGGGTCCATATGAGGGGATGTCTACCCCTGTTTTCCGGCAACAGTGCCGGATGGGTGCCGATACACCCAAGCGACGGAATAGCTAGAATCTCCCGGCTTATGATCTGGGAGAAACCAAACACGAATATCACATCCGGTGCGAGGGATTTAATAATCTGAATATTTTCAGGATCGTTCAAACGTTCAACCCTGAAAACCGGGATGCCCTTTTCAGCGGCAACAGGTTCAAGATCTTCATAATCGGTGTTAAAAGCCGCCTTTTCAGGCGACATTGTTAAAACGGCAACGACATTTGAACCCCTGTCCAGAATCTCTTTCAGACAGTGCCGGCTGAATCGGACTGTTCCGATGAAAAGGATGCGCATACCTTCAGTGTCTCTTAATGTCGTGAAATTTCTTAATTACGAGTTCCCTGCCGAGGTCAACAGATTTCAGGACTTTAACGATCCTTTCCGAGGCCCGTCCATCCCCATATGGGTTCAGCATGCCGGCAATGCTCTTCCTGAAAGCTTCCTCCGTGACCATGGCGACAGCCTTGACAATGCTGTCGGTTTCGTATCCCGAATCCATAACGTTGGCGCCTCTGTGCCTTCCAGCCTGCCTGCTGCCTATGTTCACCACTGGTAGCCCGAAACTGGCGGCTTCAATGATCCCGCTCGAGGAGTTGCCCACCATGGCAAGAGCGTAGCCCATGAGGGAAAAATATGCCCTGGTACCTAGGCTGGGCAGAACGATGGCATCATCGCGGTGCGTTGTATACTGTTCGACAGCCCGGATGATCACTCGACCTGAAGTGTCAGCGTTGGGAAAGGTGAAAACTACAGGTGTTTTCAACCGGTCGAGGGCTTCGAGCAACTGGGTGATGTGATATTCCGTGTCTTCGTATTCAAGGGTTACCGGGTGGAATGTGACGAGAAGGGGTGCCGGATCAAGGATCAGTCCCAACAGATTTTCCAGTTCCTTTTTGTCCAGAGGTGAAAACTCATTCAGGTTGTCCAGTCCAGGGGCACCTGAAACGGTGACCCGCCAAGGTTCCTCACCCATTTGGATAACTCGTTCACGGTAGGCTTCGGTAGCTGTAAAATGCAAATGACTCATCTTGGTAATGCTGTGGCGGATTGCCTCATCAATGAGCCCCTCTGTGGATTCACCTCCATGAATATGCGCCACGGGCATGGCGAATGGCATAGCCGCCATTACCGCCGACATCATCTCGAACCGGTCTCCCAGGACGACGAGGATGTCTGGCCTTGCTTGTCCGAAGGATCGAGCGAATCCAATGGTCCCCTGCCCCATGGATTCGGCGATGCCCTCAGGTGAATCTGAAGAGAGCAATATGGGCACCCTGTCGGTGATCACGTAGCCGTCCTTCTCAATTTCGCCTACCGTCATGCCGAACTCCTCGGAAAGATGCATCCCCGTCACAAAGAGTTGTAAATCAAGATCTGGTTCTCCCTCAATCCTTTGAATAACCGGACGGTAGATTCCGAAGTCCGACCTTGCCGCGGTCACCAGGCCGACATTCCTCACTGGACCATTTCCTCAGTAAGTAACTGACTTTCCTCAATATCGACCACTGTACGGCGGCCGAGAACCATCTCGATCCTTGAGGGAGGAATACCCGTGCCTGGTCTCCGAATAGCAAGCATCTCCTCGATGATCACGGTACCAGCCGGTATGCGGCATGCCGCCACCAGACTTTTCCTGACTGCCCTGGCCGTGTCCGCCTCGTTTTCAGCCGGTTCTTTTTTCCCTGAACCCAGCGCTGCTTCCACCTTTCTTATCCCGGCCACCAGGGAAATCAGCTCATGCGGCTCCAGAGAGGCCAGATGGTCGGGACCGGGAAGTGATTTGTCGAGGGTGAAGTGTTTTTCCAGGACGCACGCACCCATTGCCACGGCAGCGAGGGCGATCTCAATACCAAGGGTGTGATCGGAAAAACCCACATTATATCCGAAAGTGTTTCTGATAGTCTCCATGGCCCTCAGGTTCACATCTTCGGGGGCCGCCGGATAGTTTGACACACAGTGCAGAAGAACGATCTCCCGGTTCCCCGTCTCTTCCAATGTCCGGACAGCCAACTCCACTTCACCAAGATCGGCCATTCCGGTGCTCAGGATGATCGTTTCGCCCTTTCTGCCGATGTGCCTGAGCAGAGGTTGGTTGGTCAATTCCCCTGAGGGAACCTTGTAAGCGGGAACACCAAGGTCTTCCAGCAAGTCTGCACTTTCGTGTTCGAAAGGGGTAGACAGGAATATGATCCCCAAGTCGCGGCAGCGCCGGGCGATCATGTGATGGTCATCCCTTGAAAGCTCAAGCCGCTGGAGCATTTCGTACTGGTTCTCCCCAGTCTCCGTGGTCTGCAACTGATAGGGAGCCTTGGGAGCCCAAGTGGTTGTCAGTTTCTCTGTTCTGTATGTCTGGAATTTAACTGCATCGGCTCCAGCGTTAACAGCTGATTCAATAAGCTCCTCAGCCATCCCCATGTCTCCATTGTGGTTCACCCCAGCCTCGGCAATAATGAAGCATGGATAGTCGACCCCGATGAACCTGTCGGCAATCTGTACAGGGTTTATCTTCATGAAGCTCCCGATAACGCCATGTCAGCGACATCCAGATCCCAGGGCGAATCTACGTCGAGGGATCTTTCCATCGGCATGACATATCCGTATGTTTCATCTGAATACCAACCACCTTCCCTGAGGAGAAATTCAGTCCTCGCCAGATAGATCGCCCCGTTAAGGGAATAGACATCCGGAAGGTCCTGCCTTCTGAAGGGAATCTCCTTCCCGGATATGAAATTTGTCATTTTTCCGTCCGGTTCCAGGGTCTTCATCCAGTAAGGATGTCGTTCAGTGGACACAACGCTGACAACAGCGTTACCGTCCTTTCTCACGGCCAGGGCCAGGGCCGCCTCGATATCGTCCGGAGTCCTCAATGGGGACGTTGGCTGAAGAACAACAACATATCTGGGAGTGAGGCCCTCGTTGTCCCTTACCCACTTCACCGCGTGAAGAATCGGATCTATTCCGGGGGTATCGTTCCTTGCAAGTTCGGCGGGGCGCATGAACGGTACTTCTGCACCTGCCTCGACGGCAACGTTCGCTATAATTTTACTGTCTGTTGTAACTAAAACCCTGTCTACGGAAGGGGATGCCAGGGCACATTCGATGGTCCAATTAATAAGTGGTTTTCTACCTACAATCTTAATGTTTTTGTCAGGAATCCCCCTTGATCCCTTCCGTGCCGGTATGATGGCAAGCAGGTTCATCAGTTTTCTCAGACCTCACTACGGATCAGGTGTCCTGAATAATGGGAACAATCTCTTCTCTGGTCATGGAGGGGATTATACAAGATTCAGAAGACAGGAGCCACCCTTCGACAAGGCTCCTTTCGACAGGCTCAAGGCAGGCAGGGCAGGGAACACAGAACGCAGAATAAGATCAAAAGCTTTAATGCAGGTTTTCATTTGACTTTTGAATTCTGAATTCTGAATTCAAAAGTCTTTCGTTACTTCAACCAGCTTCAACGGATCGATCTTC
>Ga0114923_10001655_pt1 | contig 15326 bp, 7 predicted proteins | sample SumtaG_FD_89578 | JGI IMG/M metagenome (GOLD analysis project Ga0114923, IMG submission 89578) | Deep subsurface microbial communities from Indian Ocean to uncover new lineages of life (NeLLi) - Sumatra_00157 metaG | ecosystem: Environmental > Aquatic > Marine > Oceanic > Sediment | place: near...
GACTTTGGACCAACGCCTGTCGTCGAGTCACGGAATTGAACCGTGTCGGTCCAGGGAACGCTAGGCCCCTGATGACTCGACCAGTCTCGACATCCACCGCCGCGCTCGAGGCCAGGCACCTCCCGACCACCCCGTTAGGGGATCACCGAGCGCATGAGAAGCGATAGCCCCTTCCTGCCGTCTGGCCCCCCTACTACGTCGAGGGGGTGGAGGTGCGTTCCTTCTCACTTGCGGTTTTGCTTTGTGCGGTCTCTTGAGAGGGCGCGCAGTGGGGCGTCCTCTCAGGGGATGGAGCAGAGCGCTTGCCGAGCGACGCCTTGCACTTCAGCGCGCAGAGCTTTCCCCGCCCCGAACAGGCGACCCGACATCGGATCTTTTGGGGTTCCCTGACCTGCGGCACCTTCCCTGCTCCATCTCCTGAGAGGACGCGCTAGTCGCGCGCCCCTTCGTTCCTGCGAGGTTCTGTTCCGTCCCAGGTCCGCCAGGCCCGCCCGGCCTTTCTCCGGCCGCCGCGGGTCCTGCTCGCCTGTCCTGTCCTCGCGTCCGTTTTTCTTTTGGCCCGGCACGCACTTGAGCGGGGGGCCCAGGTTCTGCGCCGACGCCCGACTCCGTGAGGGCTTTGCGTTCCCTCGCGGCCAGAATCGCGCCAGCGGATCCTGTCCAGAAACCCGCGTTGCATTTCGTCTCTCGGCGCGGGTCTTACTCTCCGGGGGCTCGGGGTCCTCGTCCGACCGGGAGGCTCTTGAGTGTTTCAGCTTGCTGTGGCTCGTCCTCCTGGGGAATCCGGTCCGTTCCGTTCCCTTGCGGCCCCTCTGTCCCGTGCCGGTTCCGTTCCGGCTGCGGCTTGGGCGTTCCTGGTGGCTGGCCTGCTTTCCTTTGGTGTCCCGATCTACAAGCAGTGTAACATAACGGGTAACGTTTGTCAAGTCGTGTTAGCTAAGCTGTTGATTTTATTGAAGTTAAGGGAATAGGCGAAAAGGGGCGCCGGGGGGTGGCCCCTGAGGAGGCCAGAATCGCCGTCTAAGGCCCTCAGGGGGCGGGGCGCGGCCGATCACGCGCCAGGACGGCGTCGCGTTGAAGGGCGCCCCGGATTCGCGGCCCTAGTCGCGCCCGTCCAGGGCGCGGTGCTGGCCTACAGTCAGCCGTCAGCGGCCGCCGGCTGCGGCCTCGAGCCCGGGAGCGGCGCGCCGAGGTCGAGCCACGCCGCCCGCCGCCAGGCGCGGAGATCGCGCGACACGCGCGCGTCCTCGTCCGCCGACCACGCGACGTAGCCGCGGGTCCGTCTGGCGACGAAGCGCTCGAATGCTCGCACGTCGAAACGCGCGAACGCGAGCCCGCCGAGAAGAGACGGGAGCGCGAGGGCCGGGCCGATGAGATCGTAGACCGACGCTTGCGGAAAGAGATGGTAGAGGACCACGGCATTCGCTCCGCTCGTCCGATACTCGCCCGCGCCGTTCTCACCGCTGACGACCTCCACGCGGAAGCCGGCGTCAGACTGGTCGTTGATTTCGTCAATCGTCCAGTGGGCCGCTGTGTCTGGATTCGTCTGTTGAATGTGCGACATCGTCGTGTAGGAATTGAAATTCACGAACGAATTAGTCCCCGAGCAGACGTCGTTGTGGCAGATCGACGTCGTTCGCTGTGTCGTGTCGGCGCTCACCTCGAGCTTTTCACCCTCCGACTGAGCCTTGACGTTGGCGGCGTCATGAGAGATAAACGCGGCGGCGCCCGGGAGCTTCTCGACTCCCCACCGATTCGTAAAGCTGCTCCAAGGTGTCGGCGCGCTGTCCAGCCAACAACCGTTTCCGTCAAAGTTTCGAGCCGAGTTGCACCGCCCGGTACAGTTCCCCGCCGGCGTGCAACTTGCGCCGCCACTGCTCCCACCAAGGATGGTCGCGTGATTGTCGTCCGCCTTCAACGTCGCGGAGAAGGTCACTAGTCGATCTCCTGGAAGTCGAGGAGACTCTCTGCTGGGCGCAGCTCGACGAGGAAACGAAGCGCGGCGTTCAGGTTCTGACCCGGCTCCGTCGAGCCGACTACGTCGACGTCCATGTGAACGGCGTCGTTCTGAGCGAGGCACCGGTCGGCATAGGTCGTGCCGTTCACCTCCTGGAATCCCGTCGTGTTCGTCGCGACGATCTTAGGGCGCGTGGCAGCCGCGAAGATGTCGGCCGTCCCGTTCTTGGCAAACTGAACCTCGATGTCCGCCCCCGTCGGTGCGGTGAGGACGCGGAGGAACGCGCCGGTCACGATCCCCGGGCGCGCTACCGTTGGAGCCTGTCCGAGCGCATCGTCCCCGACACCGACCGTCCCCGAGAACGTCCACGCCATCGTCTTTTCGTCGACGATCGGAAGCTGTGGCCGTTCCGGAGCGATCGGACCCGTCCAGACCGTGAGACCCTGGACGAACATGGTCGAGCTTGCGTTCACCTTCGCACGCACTCCCCATTCCGTTGCCAGGAGGTTGAAGTCATGCGTTAACACGTGCCATTCCCAGTCTGTCGTAATCCCGTTGAACGCGCCGTCTGTCTCGTCGACGCCGTCGAAGATCGAGAGACGGACCGCGCTCGCGTTCGGCGAGCGGAGATAGCACCCTATCGATACCGCGTTCGTCCTGATCTCCGGGCGCCGGAAGTAGTCGAGCACCGTGTCGAAGCTCGCCGCCTTTATGATCCGTTGCTCCAACGACGCCGCCCCCGACGACACGAGCTTCGCGGAAAACTTGCCCGGCCCGATGTGCGTGGTGTCGGCTAGCCCGAGTCCCGCGCGCGAGATCGTCGGAGCCCCGTTCAGCCGAAAGTACGCCGGCGCCGCCGCGTCGCCCGCCGGCCAATTGACCATCGCTCCGTTGAGTGCCCAATTGCTGTAACCGCCCTCCGCGTTCGCGAGCGTGTTTCCACGCAACGCGCCAGAGAGAATCGCTGAGTCCGGCCCTGCCTTGGGATCGATCTTTGAGTACAGAGTCATCCGACTATCCTCCCGGGACGGAGATGTGTTCGACCAACGTCGCCGACGTCGCGCCCGGCGCGAGGATCGCGATCTTGAGATCACGGATTCGATATGCTTGCAGCACGTTCGCGCCCCCTGGCGCGAGCGGTGCGCGCGCACGGGAGACGACGATGATCTCGCCGACTAGCTTCTCATCGGCGAGGCCGCGCGCAAACAGCTTCGCAACTCGCGCCCTCGACGCTGCGAGCGTCGAATACTGATCCGCCAGCGTTTGAGCTACGTTCGAGACCGTCAGGTAAGTAACGAAGTCTTTTTCGTCCGGACGGATGAGCAGCTTCGAAATCGCGTTATCTGTAGAACGCACCTTGAACGCGCCTGTCGAGGGGTCGCGATCGTAGAGGACGCGCACCGTCGCATAGGAATCCGCGACTGTTCGCCCCTCGTCGAAGGAGAGGATATCCCGGTCGCTGACGACGACCGCATTGCCCGGCACCGTGTTCACAAGTCGCGAGTACCGTACCGCTCCCGAGCCCTCGATCACGATCAGCGCGCGATCGGTCCGCTCTAGCGTCTCGAAAATCTCCCCTGTCGTTGTCTGCGAATCGAAGTATGCCTTGATCGCAGTCCCGTTTGCCCTGGCATCCGCGCGCGCGATTGATTCGATCTGGCTCAGCGGGAACCCGAGGATCGACTGCCACAGGAGCGCGAACAGGTCGACGCCCTTCGCGATCAAAGCTAGGCCCGTCCCCGAGTAGTCGCCCGCCGCGTTGTCTGCCAGGCCCGACACGTCCGCGCGGATGTGAAGCGACCGCGCGACGTCCTCGAACAGTGGATCGTCCGCGACGTAGGACGTCGCGCCCGTCCTGTCCGCCCCGGTGTCGAAGCCGAGCGTTTTCCACGCACCGCGATCCTTGTCAACGCCGCTGCTAATCTTGAGCGTGAAGGTCGTGCCATCGCTCGAGATCGTAAGTTTGTGCGTGGTCTCGCTGTAAGTACAGGAGATCACATCAGCGCTGGCCGCAGTCATCACGCTGGCGATCTCTGTCGCGATCTCCGCAAACGACGCGTAGAGGGCCGGCGTGATCAACGCCTGAACGGTACCGACGTCGTCGACGAAATCGAGCACCTGATTCTCGTCGTCGAAGCGCGTCGGCCCGATGTCCCTCAATAGCGTGATCGTCCCCGCCGCAAGGGCCTTCGAGAAATCCGTCGCGTCGACCAACGTCACGCGCTCCGTCGTCGTCACCAAGTCCGCCGCCACCTCGCTCGTGTAGGCGTAGACCGCCTGCAAGGATTGGAGGCCAACCGAAAGCGGATCCGCTAGCAAGAATGTGGGTTTGAGATCAGTCGACAATCCGATCCGATTCACCGGGACGCCCGTCGCCGCGCCGACTAGTACCGGCATCACCTTCCCGTCGATTCGCGGGTCGAGGTTTTGCGCCACGAACGCCGAGAACCGATTAGGCGGGAACGGCCGGTGAATCGTTGTCCTCGCGTCCTGAAGCCGAAGCGAGACCTCTCGGTCGGTCGTCGGAACTTCCTGGGCTCGCGCGAAGAATCCCGGGTGCATGTGATCGTATCGGATCCGTTCCCCCTGAGAGAACCGCCCTCCCGCGCGAAGGACGACCTCCTGATTTAACCATTCGAGACCAGAGAGCACGGGGTCGAATGCGCCGTCTGAGTTGATGAACGAGAGCGTTCCGCTGCCGACCTTGGCCTTTCCGAAGTGTGGATCGCGGACTCCCGTCGACAGCTGCGGAAGCGATGCCGTCTTTAAGCGTGGCTCGCGATAGTGCCACGAGAAAATTCTGCGAGCGTGAACGTCGTCGAAGTCGACTGTCCCGATCGCACCACCCGCACGGATGAGTCCGAACACAGCTTGAAACGTCGTGGCGTCGACGTGAAGCGAGAAGTCAAAGGCAAAGTCGCGCCACTCTCCATTCGTCGGGACCAACGTCGGGAATTCTCCGGGGTTGAGTTGCTCTCCGCGTCCCGAGACGTGAACGGTAACGCCCCTCGAGTCCCGCCCGGCGACGATCGGATAGAGCGCTGCGGTACCCGTGATCGTCGTCCTGTACCGACCGCTGATTCGGTACTGCGCCCCTGGAATGCGTCCGACGATGGTCTCGAATGCACCCACGAATCCAGCCAGGGAGACGTCGTTTGTTGCCGGCGCCGTCCCGACTTGGAATTCACCTGCCCCGATCGGTAGGGTTGTGTTCGATCGGATCCGAAGACCGAACAGGCCAGCCCTCGCCGAGGACACGGTCAAGGACGCGTCCATCCCCCCGCCGTTTCGCAGGAGGCTAAAAAGGGCCGGGTTGCCCTGTTCGAAACTTCCGTCTGTGAGCAGGGCTGGCCCGAGGGATGGATGAATCACTCCGACCGTCGACAGGTAGAACCCGAAGCTCGCAAGGACCGTCTCCTGCGAGACGTCATCTCCCCCGGGTAGGTGGACGTAGAGGAACGCCGCCCCGGTGTCCCACGATTCGTTGTTCGTCGACGGGATCAGTCTCCCCGTGGGCGTCGACGTCGCGCTGTTGTGATACACGCTCGCCGCCGAGACGTGATGTTGTGGGTCCTGCCCGGCGAATAGCGACGACGGACCGTAGAAGACCAGCTGGTCGACTTCCATCTCCGGCGAGTCCGCCGGCGCCGCTGTCCCCCCGATCCGGAACGGGTCGTCGTTTGTGATCGATCCAATCGCGTCGTTTTCGTCAGACGCTTCAAGGACACCGTCGATGTACAGTTCGAAGCGATCGCCCAACCTGAAAGCTGCGATCGAGTGCCAGTTTGTGTCCGACAGTCCACTACTCTGCAACGTCACGCTGTCGACTCCGTCCCCGATGAAACACTGAATCAGATCGCTAGTCGACGCCTGCCACAGAGCAAACCCTTGCGTCGAGACTCCGTCAATTTTGTCGGCAATGATCCCGATCGTCGCGACCTGTCCCGTTGTCGTCAGCCTCACCTTCGCGAAGATCGCGAAATCATTTGCGCCGAAATCGAGTTTCCCGTTGGTCTCCGCATGTGTCGCCGTCATCGACCAGTCGATCGTTTCGTCGAATCGCGCACAATTTCCCTGGAGTCCCGCAACGTGATTCGCTGACCCGTTGATGGTGAGGGCGTCGACCCCGTTCAGCTCGTCGAGATTGTCCGCCAGCTCGAAGTGCGCCGCCCGTCCCACGTCGAGGATTCGCTCGTCCCAACCGGCCGCGCCACCGTCGTCCCAGTTGCGACCGCCCTCGAGCTGCGAGAGATCGTAGAAGTAACTTCCCGGCGTAGACCGAACCAAAGCCAGACTCTCGACCCGTAGGAGGCTAGGCACGTCAAACGTTCGGACTCCGACGATGTCCCGTTGGTAGCCGAGAAGATTAGCCTCCGCCGATGCGACGTAGGTGTCGCCTTGATCGACGACGAAACCGTCGATGATCTTGCCCAGTCGAAGCTCGACGTCCGGCTCCCTCGACGCGTCCGCCGTCTTGACTAGCTCCGAGAACGGACGGAGCCCGTGCGCGAGCCCAAGCACTCCGTGCCCGACCTTTGGATCGACCGCACCTGGAGCAACGACGACCGGCGTCGTTTCCTGGAAAAACCAAAAGTAGATCGTCGCGCCCCCGACTGGATTGATCCTCGACGACGTCCCGACCTGAATGCCGTCGGGATCGAGACCGTTGTTCGACTCTCCCTGATCGAACGCCGTCGCATCGCTTCCCACGCCAGCGTCGAGACCCCACGCGAGGTTGTCATCCTTTATCACGATGAGCCCCGATTGTGCGACCGCGCTCTTAGCGAGGAACGCGTCCGGCTTGAATCCCGCACTCGTTATGCGGCGCCCGTCGACTCCGTCTCCGACAATCGAGACCGTCGAGAATTCACGATGCGCGCTCGTCGCGATCGCATACCAATAGAAGGTTTTTCCAGAAACGTTGACCTGTGCGTGATCGCTAACCGTGAATCCGTTTATGTCGAGCGACTTGATTCGCCCTGTCGCTTCGACGACAGAAGCGAAGGCGCTGACCGACTTGTCGGTCGGGATCGAGTCCGTCTTCGCCGCCGAGACGTTGGCCGTCGTGCAAAGCCACACCGCCCGGGTAACGAGACTCGTGTCGTCGAAGCCCACCGTGATCGCCGTCGGGTCCGTGTCGTTGCCCGCATAGCTCCCCGTCTGGAGTTCTGTCGCGCCGTCGTCTTTCCCGAGCGCGAGGACGAGGTAGACCTCTGAGGCCACATTGACGGCGGCGTTCGTCCCGAGCGTGAGAACGCCAGCGTCCGAGACCGCCTTGATCGCATCCGTTTGAAGCGCGCCGCTCTCCGTGAGGCTGTTGCCTACGGGCAGAGAATCAACCCACGTTGCGACCTCGCCGGTCGACGAAGTCCGCCGGATATGAACGACCGCCGGCTTGAACGGGAGAGAAACGAGAAGGTTGTCGCTCCCCGTCCCGGCATAGGTTTTCTGGGCGACGAGCACGGATCAAGCCCCGAGGATTTCTTCCGCGTTGTTCAACAGAGCCAGGAGTTCCGCGCGGTCCGTCGCACTCAAGGGGTCGAGCCCCATCTTGGTCATGGCAGCTTTTCCCGCCTCGAGGTCCGCGGCGTGCTGCGCCTCACGCGCAGCGATCTCTACCTCGAAAGCGATCTCGTAAGCAGCTTGATATTCCGCCGCCGTGCCGTAAAGAGGCTCGGCGTCCCTCGGGTTGTTCCCCGCCTCGCTCAGTATCAGGAACAGCGCTTGCTCCGAGATCGGTGGATGTTGGAAAATCTGAAACACGTCCCTCGTGTTTTTGACGAAGACGATTAGATGAGTATGCTCGCCGTCCGGAGTCGTTGACAGCCCCGCCCGACTGACCGGTCCGTTCTGCTTTATCGTCACGATAGAGACTCCTGAAAGACCAGCGCGACATTGAACCGACTCGGAGGGTTGCCATCGGCGAGCTGCTCGAGACCCTGAAGTGCCCGTGTCATCGCCCCATAGTAGGTTTCGGACGCAGGGAAGTTGCCCGGATCGAGAGCGAATAGAAACTTCCCGCCCACGCCGAGACGCGCCTCGAGCGCGCGAAAGCTGTCCCGCGTCGCCCGATTGACGCGATCAAATTTCCCGGTGAAGGCGAACGCCTCGTTTCGTCGCTCTTGAAACATTGCCCCGTCGTGAGCGACGTCTACGGGGCTTACGTTTCCGAGAGTCTCGGCGCTCCCGTGTTGCATGCTTTGATCGGGCTCGACGTATGTGCCCCAGAAGAAAGCTCCTAGCTCGAAAAAACCGTCGGTGTTTTGCACGTCGTCGACGAGGATCCGAACCCATTGGAGCGTGGGAAAGACGGCGTAGATCGTCGCGATCGTCGCGAGGCCCGGCGACGCCGGCCCCGAGTCCTGGAGCCAGTTGACTTGATTCGTCGTCGGTGCCGTCCACACGTTTGTAGCGTTCAGCTGTCGGCGGACGACGCCGGTCGCCGACACGTTGTGATTCACCAGCCCCGCCGCCGTCGCCGCCTTTGCGCTTCCGAGATCCGCTACGACCCAATGCCGGGACTGATACGACGGATTGTCTCCGACCTTCGCGCTGGTGTTCGATGCCGTGTCCGCCGAATCGTCATAGCCGAGGTCGGGTCCCGCGGACCCTTGCTTCCCGGCGTTGACGATCGACCCCGTCGACCACTCCAGGGAGAACGCCGTCGACCCAGAGAGAATCGCGGTCGTAAATTTTCCTGTCGCGATGTCGTAGGTCACGACGTAGGAATTGTCCGTCGCCGCCGCGGTGAGTGCCGTCCCCGCCGCCGCTGCGACCGCCGCGCCCGTGATGTACAGCCCCGCCGGGATCGTCGCGATCGCGTCTCCCGTCGTCGCTTCGTTCAGCGGGATTCCATCGTTGAAGCCAGTGATGATCGTCCACCCGATGTCAGTCCGCCAAACCTTCGACCGCGACCCGTCGAGGAGAGACGAGATCGGTAACGAGAGCTGCGCGCTCGACCGCGTGAGGATCGACGCCGCGTCAAGGATGTGGCTCAGATCAAGAAAGCGCTGGACGACTTCCGCCATTCCGCCACCTTACTGCACGCGATCGACGCGCGCATTATCCGGAACCACGATCTCATTCGAGTCTAGCTTCCGTTGAACGACGGAACCGATCGCTTCGCCGTCGACCGTTACGATCGCGTGGACGACCATCTGGCCACCGCCCCCGCCGCCCGCTCCGACGACCGCCGCCAGGTCCGCCGCGAGCTGTCGCGAGAACGCCTGGACGGGGGCCGCCAGCTCGTCCTGGCCCGCTTCTCCGAGGACGCCGACCGTCCCGCCCGGCGTGTGTCGGACAATGTCGCCCGTGGCGAACGACGTCGGCGGCTCGCCGCCACCGCCCCCGCCTCCGCCGCCCGGGACGGACGGGAACGACGGTAGAGCAGTGATCTCCGCGCCGATTTGCCGGATCACGGGAATCACGCCCGCCAGGTCGCCCGTCAGACCTTCCACGCTGGTCCGCATCGCGTCCGTGGGATCGGTCGAGAACGCCGCCGCGGCCGCGTCCGCCTGGCCCATCAGCGCGACCGCGCCTTCGCTCACGGCGGACGCGAGGTCTTCCGCCGCCGCCGCCGCTTCCGCTCCGCCGGCTCCGATCTCGTCCGCCGCCGCCGCCGCTTCGTCTCCAAGGCCGGTCATCGCATCGCCGCCACGCTCGCCGAACCGTTCCGCCGACTCGCCGATCTCATCGAATTTCGGCGGGATCCCTCCCATCGCGACCGTGAGCGCATCGATCGACGCGATCAGCCGATCTTGAGGGTCGGTCGCGAAGGCGATCCCGTTCGCCTCCGCCTGGCTGATGAGCGACTGTGTATTTGCGTCGATCTCAAAACCATACTGCGCGGCCGCGTCTTGAATCGTCTGGAGTAGAGGAACGATCGCGAGTAGCGCTTGAGTCTGCGCTTCCTCCATTCCGAGCCCGGACTCCTGCGCCGCGAGGAGCGCCTGATCGAACGCCGCGCCCGCTTGAATTCCGAACGCGCCGAATTGCTCGGTAGACAACGGAAGCTGCTGGTTCGTGATCCCCGCGAGGACGTCAGAGAATCCCTGAGCCCCTTCCGCCGCGCCCCTGAACAGCTCGTTCCCTGCCAGCTCCGAGAGCTGGATGATGGGCCCGATCAGCGCATCGATGACCCCGGCGTCGCCGCCGAATTCCTCGAGGCGCTCGCGTAGCGCTGGGAGGGTTTTGTCGAACGCCGCCGCCGCCGCGAGGAGTCCTTCCTTCTGGAAGGTATCCCAGAAAACGAAAGACGCAATCTCCGCCTGTGCCTGGAATTGCTCCGCCGTGACCGGCTCGATCCCTTCGAGTCCGGTGCCGACGCCTTCGACCGCGAGCTGACGGTTCGCTTCGAGGAATGCCTCGACTTCAGGGATCACCTGACCTAGCTCCCGGGCGCGTTGAACGATCCGCGCGATCGATGCGTCGGCGACCTCTCCGAGCGTGAAGCTCTCATCTGTCAACGTCTGGAAGACCGACCCGACCGTCTCGAGCGCTTCGGTCAGAGGAACGACCCCGAGCGCGGCCGCCTCCATCAGGCTATTGACTTCGTCCCCGAACTCCGAAGCGGACCGACCGCTTTCGGCGATCACCTCGTCGAGCGCGAGGAGCGACGCCTCGCGCAGCCCGACGCCGAGCCGGTCCGACGTCGCCGCGATCGACTCCGCCAACGCTTCGGAGATGTCGACGCCCATCTGTTTGCCGACTTCCTTCACGGCCTTCTCGACCGGGCTCGATCCGAACAGGCCGAAGATCGCCTTTCCGATCCCAAGCGCAGCACCTCCAAGCTGGAAGGCTCCACCGATGTTTCCAAGAGCGTTCCCGATTCCACCGCTGAAGAATCCGCCGATGCCGTCCTTACCCTCCGGGATCTTTATCTGATCGAGCCCCGCCCCGAGCCCCGCGATCCCTCCGGCAAGCTGACTGAGGATCGCTCCGAACGATCCGAAAATTTCGAGTTGGCTCGCGACGTTTTGAAGCGCCTGACCCCAGTCGCGGGTAGCTTCCGACGCGTCGCGCATCCCCTCGTCGGCCGCCTTTACGAGGGCTTCGACTGCGTCTTTGTCCGACTGTATCGCCCCCCGGACGCTAAGGATCTGCCCTTGAAGTTGAAGGAACGGACTCCCGATCAAGTCTGGGTTGGCGACGTCGGTTTGAAATTGCATCAGCGAAGCCGACAGCTCTCTGTTGATTGGGATTTCTGTCGTGCCGAAGACTGCCGACAGGATAGGGAGCGCCTCCGCTCCCGCTTCGATCAGGAGGTCGATCTCGTCGCGGACCGCCTTGACCGATTGCTTAGTGCCTTGCCCTTCGCTTTGAATCTTTCGCCACGCCGTGGCGAGATCATTGATCCCCGATGCAATGTCTTCCTCGTTCAACCCGCCCAACGTGTCGACGAGATCCACGACTCGTTTCTCGAAAGCCTCCAGCTCCGCCGCCGCTTCCGCCGCGGCCGCTGCCGTCCCTGCCGCCGCTTCCACTGCCGCCGCGGCCGTCGCGGCCGCGACTTCGTTCGCCGCGTCGCCAGCCGCCGTGCCGATCTCACCGATCGCGTCCGCGGACCTGTTCGCCCCGTTCTCTAAATTGTCCAAAGACGTCGCGCCGAGGATGTCGAGTTCTTTTTGTGTCTCCCGGATCTGCGCGTCGAGAAGTTTCAGATCGTCCCGGAGCCCCGTGCCGACACCCTCCGACGGCTTCGGTGTCTCGACCTTCGGACCTGAGAAGTCCCCGGTGAGAATCCTCCCGACCCCTGCCGCTTCGTCCTTGGCAAAGTCGAGTGTCGACGTCGCCGCATCCGCGAGAGTGTTCCCGAGGTTCGCGAGCTTCAACTCCCCTTCAATGATGGCGCGAACGAACCCCAAAAAGATCAGCTTCGCCGAGACCCACGTCGCGCGCAAAGCGTCGAAGACAAGCCTGGTCCGGTTGACCTCGTCCGAGACCCCTGCGAATTGCCCCCCGGTCGCAGTCTGCGCGACGATGTCAAACATCTCTCCCCACCCCTCAGCCGCCAGCTTCAACGCGGGTACGAGCGTTCCGGTGAGGATGCTCGCGACGTCCTTCAAGATCGGCAGCAACCCCCTGCCCATCTCTCGAACGAAATCAGCAACGACCGGCAACACCTCCGTTCGGATCGTCTTGACGAAGTCGGTGAGGAACGGCGTCACGCCCCCGGACGCTTCGAGCGCGAAGTCGACAAAGGCGTCGCCGAGCAGTCCGAGCTGAGCCGTCAAGTTGTTCAGCTGTTTCTCGGCGACCTCGCGCGTGGTTCCGGCTGAGTCCCGCAGATCGCTTGTGTATCCGCGAATCGCTTCGCTGGTGCCGAGGAGTTGCAGCAACGTCGCCTGCGCCTTGTCGCCGAATCCAAGTTGCAACAGCGTCGCCGTCTTCGTTTCGTCGCTCATCCCCCCGAGCGCGTTTTCCATGTCTTCGATCACGTTCGTGAGCCCGGCAAATTTCCCGGTGCCTTCGTCGAAAACGGTGATGTTGAATCGTTCGAAGGCGTCCGCGTTCTTGCTCGCCGACGAGCGGAGATTTCTGAATACGATGTCCAGCTGCGAACCTGCGACCGCGCCTTTGACACCCTGGTCCGCCAGCGCCGCGAGCGCTCCGACTCCTTCCTCTAGCTCGACGCCGAGTAGCCGCATTCCCGCCGCCGCTCGATTCGTCAACGCCTCCGCGAATTGCTCGACGGAAGCGTTTGCGATCGTGTTCGCCTTGACCAGCACGTCCGACAGCTCCGTCATGTTCTCGAGGTTTTCCGCGGCGTCATCCGACGAGAGACCTAGCGCCGACTGCGCATCCGTGAGAAGGTCCGTCGCCCGAGCCATGTCGAACATTCCAGCTTGAGCAAACGACGCGACTTGCGGGAGCGATGCGATCGACTGCTCGGCCGAGAGACCCGCGGACGCGAGGAAGAAAAACGACTCCGCCGCCTGGTCTGCCGAGAACGACGTCTCTCGGCCAACCTCGCGCGCCGCCTCAACCATATCCTCACGGAGCACCTCGGAGACATCACCCATGATCGCGAGCGACTTCGTCATCGCGGCATCGAACCGCGGACCAACAGCAATCATCTCGCGGAACGCCGCCTGCGCGGCCGCCAGGAGGGAAATCCCGAGCCCGATTCCGACACCCGACGAGATCGACTTGCCGACCTTCCCAATCGCGGCCTGTGCTTTTCTCGCGCTCTGGTCGACCTTCACCAGTCCCTTCGCGAGCTGATTGACTATCACGCCGCCCTTAGAGCCGACGATGATTTCCAGGCGGACTTGTTCAGCCATCGATCACCTCGGGCCGAAGACGGGGCGCTGAGGTCGCGGGCGCGCTGGAGGTTGCGGACGCTGTGCGCCCTTTCCCGCGACCGGTTTCTTCGGAGGGTGAATCGCTTCGGAGACTTCCGTCGACTGTACGATCGACGTCACGAAGAAAAGGAACTCCTCCGCGGCCTCGACGGTGGGAGTCGTTCGGACCTCCCACAATGTGAATGCCTTGTCGAACGCTGCGCGTCCGCGCTCCCCGAGAAGCAACAGGGCTAGCCGTGCCGCGTCGACGTTCACCGGCCACACATCGACCCGCGGACAATCGCGCCCTTTCTCCGTCTGGTACTTCGGAATCAGATCGGCCGGGACGCATGGCGGCTCCTCGCCTCCCAGGACTTCACAGGCCCGACATCGTTCGTCGATGTCGGTGTATTGCTTCGATCGCCCCGCCGGCACCTTGTCCGAGAACCTAAGTCGAAAGGCGATGAAATCGATTAGGTTTCTTCTTTTCCCTCCGCGTCCTCACGAAGACGGCCTGACATTCCGTTCGCAGTCCTGACGGTCCAGAGTGCCAGGTCCCAGACTTGCGCGAAGACCTCTTTCTTGACAGCGTCGTTCCAGTGGCCCGCGAGGTCGAAGGGTTCGCCGACCGTGACCTTGACTTTGAGCCGGCCCGACCAATCGCCCGCCGTCGCTTCGTCGCCCGCGCACCATGCCCAGTTACGCGAGTTGACCAGCGCATAGGCCGCCTTGCGGTGCGTCACCTCCTGGATCTTGTTCAGCTCGAGCGTTCGCCGACTCTCACCTTTTTTCATTCGGACTTCGGTCGTGTTCCCGAAGACCTCGATCTCGATCTTCCGCCCTTCGGGGTCAGGGATCCGTCGGATCTGAAAGGCGGGCCTCTCTTCAGGGAGCAGACCTTCCGTCCCTTCGAGCGGGTACTCGTGCCATTCTCCGGGATCCGCGTCCGCTGCTTTGTATTGAGTTATGACCTTCATTGGCCTTTGCTCTCTCCGTTTTCTTTTGAAACCTGGAAGCCCTCCCCCCCGGGGAGAACCCCCGGGGGGCACGTCTCGCGCTCACCGACCGGCCCACGCTGTTACGGAACGAGCGGGTCCGTCGCGAGGCTGTTGTCCATTTCCATGGTGACCGCGTCTGTGTAGCCGGCCGGAAATCCCGTCGGCACCACGAGCGCGCGCGCCGCTTGCATTTCGTAATCGACCGGGATCCGCCCCGGCCCTCCCGTCTGAGGAGATCCGGAGTTGAGCTGGAGGTTGTTCAGGTAGAAGTCGATCTTGTGAGGCGTCGCCGTCGCTCCGATCAGCGGGCCGAGCAACCGCGCCCGCATCTTCATCTCGTCGATCGCGAGCCGGTTGTCGAAGATGAACATGTTTTCATTCGTCCACTCGGAGAACGACAGTCCAACGGTGATGTTCACGAACCCATCGACCGACGGCTCGTCGGTCTTATTGCCGAACCTCGTCGTCACGTTCGGCGGCGTGTTGAGTTCGATGGTGAGCCGCCAGGTCTTGAGGAACAGCTGATTCGCATCAGCCGTCCCGAGAGCGCCCTCATCTTGCCCGTTGGCCCAGACCTTTAGGTCCGAGAACAGCGCGAAGTCACGCTCGGTGGGCAACGTCACCGTTGCCATCGTGGTGTCGTTGTTGAACCCGTTGTTCACGCCGACGACGATCGTGTCGCCCGTCGCCGTCCCCGCGAGACCGGAAGCCGTGACGGTCGTGACGGTCTTGAAAAACTCCACCGTCTCGAAGGTGAGGCCGTCGGCCGAGAGTGTGTAGACCTCCGTGACTACCCGCCCGTCGCGGTTCGTCCCGACGATCGTCACGATGTACTCCGTGATCGACACGTCCGAGTCGGTCACGAGAATCGTGATCGGGCTCGGGCGATCCGGCTGCGCCGCGATCGTCATCGCACCGTCGACGGGCTCGATCGACACGACGACCTTGTCCGGGTCCGCGACGCCGCGGTTGAGGTTGAGCCCGAACGGGGTGAGCGTGAATTCGATCGTAGCAATCGAGTCTTCCGTCACCTCGATCGTCATGCCGGCGATCTTCACGGCTGGCCACTCACGAATCGCCGGGGCCGCA
>Ga0114923_10001656_pt1 | contig 15325 bp, 27 predicted proteins | sample SumtaG_FD_89578 | JGI IMG/M metagenome (GOLD analysis project Ga0114923, IMG submission 89578) | Deep subsurface microbial communities from Indian Ocean to uncover new lineages of life (NeLLi) - Sumatra_00157 metaG | ecosystem: Environmental > Aquatic > Marine > Oceanic > Sediment | place: near...
GGGAACCCCTGGCCGTTCTGTCCGGACGGCGTCACGAACAGCTGTTGCGCCCCCGAAATGTACCCGTTGCCATCGGGCACAAACAGTGCACTGCTCCAGAAGTGGCGTTGACGGATCTGATCGAAGCGCTCGAAGCGCCGACCGGTCTGCAGCAGCCGTTCTACCTGATTGCGGATCCCCCGCTGGATTCCGCGCGCGGTGGGTTGTCGTCGTGATCTTGCCATGTCAAATATTCCTTTCTAGCGTCGCCCGTTAGGACTTTTCCGCAAATGATTCCAGGGCCCACCAGTCCACGCGGAGTTCCGCCCAACCCGCACCACCCTCAGCCAAAGTCAGGGTGTCGATGTCGCGGTGTACATTGAATCTCATTCCCATCGTCTCACCATGCTGGAGCAAGATCGGCACCTCAAGCTTGCGCCTGAATGCCGCGGCCGGTACGCCGTTGAGCGTATCGCCACCCGCCTGAACGGCCCCTGTGGCTCCCTGCGATGCAAGCTGGTCGGTCTCGACCACGCCAGCGCTCTGACTGAAGTCGGAGCACAGTCCGAGCGGCACGCTGTTCGTCAAGAACTGCATTTCCAGCACGGTGCCGTACAGGATGTTGGCAACGTCCTGCGGGTGGAGTTGCTTGCCCTGATCGATGAGTGCCTGGGTAGCGACGGGTAGGTTTGCCCAGATGCCATTGGTCGGCGCATTGACGGGAACGCCCACCGGGCCATCCACAGCGGGCGGTCGCATGACCGTTACCCCCACTTCTTGAATGACGAAATTTTGATTATCGGGCACACGTCCGGCATTGAGCCAGTTCGTCTCACGGAACGTGAGCGGGACATTGGTCGGGTAGCCCTGACCTGTCTGGCTGGGGATCGCCTTGAACACTTCATACGGAGCGGCCAAGATCTGATTGCCCGCGCCGTACGCGAACAGATACGTGCTCCAAAAGTGCCGGCTTCGCAGCTGGTCGAAACGTTCCATGCGCTGTCCGCGCGCGAGCACGCCCGCGACTTGCTTGCGCACCATAGCTTTGAGTGATCGTGCCATTGTCAGTTTTCCTTCACTTGTTTGCGCCCGTTAGGACTCGGGACCCCAGCGTAAGAATATCTTACGCTGGGGATTTCCCTACCAGATGACTTCCTGCGGGACTTCGTTGTAGTCCTCGATTTGCAGATACTCCTCACCCTCGCCGAGCATGTTGTTGCCCAGCGCATCCTCCAGGTTCGCGGCCAGCTCGTCCAGGTCCGCCTCGGTCGGCACAGCCACCAGACCCGTGTACATGGCGACGTCGGCCACGAGCGGATACAGGGTTGCGCCAGCGAACGCGGCCCCAAGCTCCCCCTTCAGGAACATGGAACCCATCACTGCAGCTGCGACCTGACCGGCGCGCCGCATCCAGTCGTTTTCGATGTTCGACAAGCCGAACTGATTGACGCCGTACCCGAGCACGGCACCGCCGCCGAACGTCAACGTCTTGTTGAAGATCGTCTTGAGGTTCAGCTTCGGGTTGCTGCGCCGACGCCTTCGCCGCGGGTTGCTCAGGATGAGCGGGTTCTGCTTCACGAACGAAGTCACGCCCGCGTTGCGCCTACGACGGCGACGGGTGGCGGGACGGCGACGCGCGTAGGTGCGCTTGCGGCGGCGAGGATTGGCCATGGTGACGTTTCTCCGTGATGCGCGCCGGCGTCGCTTGGGAGCCTTGCGCTTCTTGCGGCGACTGCGGCGCCGAGGGTTGACAAACTGTGTTCGCATGAGAGGCGGAGCCTTTCCGTGTAGGGATGAATAATGACGGGTAACAACCACGTTTGGCTATTACCCGATTGCGTAACGACCTGAGTTACCCGCCGCCAGCGATGCGACTTTGGGCTTGAGCAATAGTTTCCCCGGGCAATACAGCACCCATGCGCGTAAGCGCAGGTTGCCCGAGCGCTATGGCGATGTTGTCGATCCGGTTGAACATCACGGCCCCTCCGAACGATGTCCAGAAGTGCGAGCCCTTCGCGGACTGGTGCGCGGCAAGCACGATCGGGCCCCACCCGACAAGCACCTGCAAGACCAGATCGAACGGTGAGATCTTCCCATCCCGACCCGTCGCATTCACCACATTGTCAGAGACGATTTCTTCGTAAAGAAATGCTAGCCCCGCGGCCCCGCCTGATTTGCCCATGTCGCGGGCGAACTGCATATTTAGTTTGCGCATGTTCTACCTCTGCTGTTGATTCCATTTGAGCATCGCGTCCGCTTCGGCTTTGCGATCGCGCTGTGTCTTGATCAAATACCAACCGGCCAAGCCCGCGCCAACCCACATCAAATACGTTTGCATTGCTTTCGTCATCACACAGCCTTCGGATATTGTGGCAGGGATCTGCCAATGAGTGCTTGATCTAGTTCCCGCAGCGCTTTGCAAAGCACCTTCGCAGGGTCATCACCCCGAGCAGCATCAACTTTCCGAGATGCGCGCCCAGCGCCGTTACTGCACGACACCTCGATATGAAAGCGCCCATCGGGCCACGTCTCATTATGAATCACCACGGGGATCAACCCTACGCGAGCGTCTGGGCACATTGCGCGCTTGGCAAGAAATGCTAACGCATCGCTTTCAGTGAAAGTTTTCGTAACAGGGTAATCAGTACTCATCCTACAATCCCATCCTTCCCAACGGCATAGCTACGCTTCCCCTTGTACTTGGCAGGCACCATCACCCGGCAACCACTTTTGGTATGCTCCCACAACGTCGGAAACGGCCCCTGGTGCGCATGGTAGTAGTACGCATCCTCGCCACCCTTGCCGCTGTAATAGTCAGTTTGTCTTACCCGCCCCAGCTTCCGCCAGCTCCCGGACCGCGGGTTGAACTTCGGAACATCGACCGGGCCCCCACCCTCCGACTTCGGCACCAAGTAGATATTATTGCTGTCCCTCCCCACAGCGATAAACGGCGATTGGCCGTCGTCGTCGAATAGCTCGATATCCCCGTCGACATCGAGACCCGCCACGTCCCCAAGTGCCGCCATCGGTTCGGGCGCGTCGAAGTCATAGGTGGCTTTGGGGTCATTCCCCCACTGGATCTCCCCATACATTTCCTCCGCCTCGATCCCCTCGAAAGGATTTCGATCGAACACCTCCGAGTAATCATCACGTTCACTGCGCTTAGGCATGACCCCTCCGAACCATCGCCCGATACCGTATGTGGTTGTACCCATTGAACAGCATCGTCAGGCCCCCGAGCACTACAAGCGCATCCCCCGCATTCTTGTTGCGCCTTCGCAACTCGACCCCGCCCCACATCATCATGGGACCAATAAAGAACACATCCCACAGCCGCACGTTCTGCGACTTGAGAGACATGTCGAAAGCTTTTATTTCATCCGGTGTCATTCAGGCACCGCTTTCGCTTGCAAGTCACTCTGGAAGGCATGCCAAGCATCGTCGGACCTTTGCCAGGTGTCCCACACAGTGGACGCCCCTCGGGATCGGCCGCGTGAACAACAAAGCCGTCGCCAACCCAACATATCCAATATGTCATCACCACCACCCCGCAAGCGCGCCCAAACAAGTCAACGCCACCACACCGACCACCGCCAAGAACACGCGATCTACCGTATTGCCATTGCTCTCGATAATAAGGAGCGCGGTACCCCCCACCACACCGACAATAGTAAGTATTACTATCAACGCGGTAAGCATCACAGCTCCCCCTTCAAGTGTTCAGCTATGACCCGGTCGATCTGATCTACCTCCATAATCGCGCACCAAAGCACCACGAGTATTAGCGCTTCCATCGGGAACACAGTCAACATCCTAAATCACCCCTTCCCGCTGTTGCGCCTTGGCTTCTAACTTCCGTCTCAGCTTCGCAGCCCTATCGACCTCCCGCGGATCACAAAGAGCACGGTGGGGGCAATGTGCCGACTGTGCGCCGGACGAATAATCTTTGAGACAGTTCAGGCAATGCGATGTGCGTGCAAGATTCTTGGTCATCAAATCACCCCTTCCCTTTTCGCCCAAATCGCCGCCCCCACCACACCCACAAGCGCAAGTAACCCTTTGCTGCGCCGTTGCGCTTTGCGCAACGGCGGTTCCCATGGGCCAAGACCAGTGCCAGAGTCACGACCATAGATTGTGACGGGAGCGGCAGGGCCAGACTTCCAGCCGGAAACATCCACCGTCCCGAGATTCATATCGATACGGCGACGGGGAACCGCCACCGGCAAAGGGGCGGAGGTGTAACCCTGATAGGGCCGCGGGGCGATGTAGTCCGGGGGCGCGGGCGGGCGCGGGAGCGGGGCCGTGACAAGAAGCGGGGGCAGTCTGATAGCGGGTTTGGGTTTGGCGAAGTACGCGGCTTGAGAGACGGTAGCGGCGGCTGTGGTGCGGCGGGCGGCCGCGTCGAGTAGGCCGATGGTTCGGATGTATTTCTGTTCCCAGGCTAGGAGACCTGACGCTGAGCGGGACTCGCCCCAGTAGTAGTCTTGCCAGGCCGCAATGTTCGCGTTGATCTCACGTTCCGGACCGGGAGCGACATCGTTCAGGAGGTTGAACCTGTCGGATGCGGCGTCCCATTTGGAGTTGAGGGTGTCGAGTGCGGTGGACATGGAAAGAAATACTTTACAACCAGGATGGGGTGGGTTTCATGACGCCTAGAGGGTGGGGGTTGAGGTCGGCTTGGAGGAGGTGACGACCCGTGGGGGGTTGTTGCGTTCGTATTCTTCGCGGTCGGCTTTTAGGCGTTTGGCGTGTTCTTCGCGAGCGCGTTCCAGGGCTTCACGTTCCGTTGCTTCCTGCCTTCGCAGCTGCTTTACACGGCTGGCGGCTTTCTCCTGAGCCGTCACGTGTTCTTTGAGAGCGAGCGCTTCCTTTTTGGCGATGTTGTCGCATGCTTTCTTGAAGTTGGAGCGGACGCGGTTCATTTTGTCGTGAGCGCGGAGCTTGCGCACTTGCTTAGCCTGAGCGTTTCTGACCTTAGGGCTGAGAGGTGTGGTGGGCATGATAGAAATCCTTTACAGCACTTTGGTTTCGCGGGCTGCTTTGTAGAGCATCAAGCCGATCAGGCCGCCGGCGGTGACCTTCATCCACAGGGGCCAATCCCCATAGACGCCGATGTTTGCGAGGGTCTTGGCGGGCTTGGCCGCTTCGGGGGTGGGGGCTGCCTGACCTTGGTACTTGGCGGCCAGGCTGGCCACGAGTTGAGTCATTTCGCCAAGGGTGGTGTTCCACTTGGCAATGTCGTTGACCGGCCACTGTTCGTACTGGGACCAATAGAAATCCTGCCAGTCAGCAATGCTTGCATTGGCGCGGGCGGATTCCTCGGGGGTGGTGGGGATCTGGTTGAGGCGATCGGCGAGCGCGACGAACGCGTCATCTAGTTCGGGGGCTTTCATTTGTTGAAATAGTCCTGATAGATGTTGCGGGCGAGGAGTACCGCGCCGAGCGCCGCGGCGGCTTTGAGGAACATGGATAGACCACTGTATGCGGGGCCCTGACGAAGTCGGACAGGGGCGGGAGTGGCAGGCTTGGCACCGGTGAAATGGAGGTAGCGCAGGCGCCATGCCCCCAAGTCGGCCGTGAGCCGTTCGGCTTCTTCAAGTACGCCGGTGGAGTCGATGAACTTCCAACCACCGAACGATTCGACAAGGCCGTCGTAGTACGTGTTGAAGTCTCGGTACCATTTTTGCCAGGCGACGCGTTCGTCTACGGGAACTGACTTGTTGCTGGAGTAGTCCTGATCGAGACTGAACGCAGATTTGCGCACCTCCAACATTGCCTCGCGGGCATCATCGGGTGAAATGAAGTCTATGAGTCCTAGTTCCATGGGGAAAGAAATCCTTACCGGATACCGCCGCGGTTTCGCTGTTCCTGCATTACACCGTAAAAACGCGGCTCCCATGTATAGAAGCGGCGGGGCATAAATCCGCCGCGCGCTCGCCACACCCGAAGATTATCAATCGCGTCTTGCGCATCATCCCGCAGATCGCGGAGTTCATCCGCTAACCCCGGCGGCCATGGATATATTTTCAACGATTTTTCAAGTGTCAACGTGGCATCCTTGATGATGTCAACTGCAGATTCGGGATCCATGATAGTATTCCTTTACCTCAGGCGGGGAGGGACGCCGAACGCTTTGGCAACCGCTACGCGCCGGTTGGTGGCGCCCACGACCGCGTTGCCAAGGCTGTGCTCCATCGCTTCAAGTCTGGCCATGATTCGTGACTGGGCTTTGGCGTTGGCTTCCCAGCGCTTGTCACGCGATACGAGCGACTGGTGCTCGAACGTGGCTTGGCGTTGCATCGCAGCTTTGTTGACGTTGGAAAGCTGCGCTTGCAGGGAGGGACCGAGTAGCTTTTGGATGTCGGCCATCATGTCCTGCGCAGTGGCCTGGCCGGCTTTCATGCGGTCCATGGATTCGCGGATCGCGTCGGTGACTTGTTGCCGTACCGGTGGAGGGACGGCGCGGATTTGGTCGCTGACAGCACCACTGATCGCCGCAAGCGATGGCGCTGGGGGTCCGGAGTAGCCCCCACCACCGCCACCGCCCGGGATGATGACGGGCGCTGGAGGGGCCGCAGCAGCCGGCGGCGGCGGTGGAGGTGCGGCACCGCCACCCATCAAGCCGCCCAGTACGGGCCCCAGGATGGGTGCTGCTATGGAAGCGAGCGCGCCGAGGAACCCGAGTTCCTCATCGTCACCGTCCGGTTCCCAGCCGGACAGGGGCACGTCGGTGTGACGCCGGGGCCGTTTGGCGACTGGCACGATCTGACCAAGGCCGGCGGGACCCGGGTGGGTGTGGTAGCGCGTGAGGGTGCGCATGTTCCGGCCCATGTTCCTGGATAGCCGGACGTTGTGTTTTTTGAGAATGGCAGACAGCTGCGCCCGCGTGATGGGGCGGCGGTCATCCTCGATATCTTCCAGATTGAAAAATCCCACGGGTACAGCCTTTCTTTACAGGAGACCGCTCATAAGGCCCACGCGCCGGATACGCTGTCGGGTCGGATGAGAGGGGGGAAGGTTGGCGGAGATACGTAGGAGGTCGCCCAACACCTTTTTCCGAAACGCGGTCTTGTCGTTGATGGAGAGGTGTTCGGATGTGGCGGTGCGTTGGTTGGCCGCGAGCGCGAGCCGCTTGTTGATGTTGCCGATCTCGCCACCAAGCGAGTTCTTGACAGCATTGGCGACAAGGTTTGCGAACTGGCGGTTACCCGATGATGCGCCGTTCGATTCCTTGCGCATCGTGACCTTGGGAGTTTTGGTGACGCGGTCCGCGATCTTCTCCGCGGTGAGTGCGCGGATGAGTAGGTTGACAGGCGATTGATCTTCCTGCGGCCCTGCGGCAGGGCGTCCCACCCCCTGGCGCCGGATACGATCCATTACCTTGCTGTACCCCAGAGGGGTACCGCCGGTGGGACGCTTTTTCTTCACGTCCTGAGCAACCGCCTTCCTACCCAGGGCAAGGGCACCCTTCAGACCGCCACCACCGCCGCCACCGCCCCCACCAAATGGGGAAAGTGGTGATGTCGGGTCTGGAAGTCCGAGCCGCTTGTGGGCGCCACTGACCGCTCCCACACCAGCCTTGATATTGCCCATGAGGCTACCAAGTTCGTTGTCGTCGATACCCTCGATACCGGTGTCGGCACCGAAAATGTCGTCGCCTTCTAGCCACCAAATGTCGTCTTGTACTGGCATGGATATTATCCCTTACTGCGCCGAGCGCGGAGTTGTGCTGTTAGGTTTTTGAGTACTTCGGCGCGGAACGCTTGGGTGTTGTTGAGCACGTTGTGCTCACTGGTGGCAAGGTCACGCACTTCGGCACGCTTCACCATGGTGTTGATGTCATTGAGTAGCGCGATCGCCGAGCTGCCACCCATGCCCGCATTGGCGCATAGGTGTCGGTAGGCCGCAGGTTGAGAGACGGGGAGGGGTAGTGCGCGCTTGGCCACGATCTTGGCGGCCACACGTGCGGGGAGTTTCTTGGCAGCAAGCTTGGCTGCCGCGACTTTGGCGGGCGTGATATTCCGCGGTAGGGCTCGCCGGTCCATGGCCACGATGCGCGGGGCCGGCACTCCTACCCGCTTCCGGATGGCCGCTGCTCGGGCGCCGAGTTGGACTGCGGGGATCACAACACGGGGGCGGATGACAGGGGCGCGCATAGCGGGCGCAACACCACCCACTACTGGCAACGCCCCCTTGATGGCGGCGAAACTGACTAGGCCAAGCTCCTCCGCTTCGCCGTCCTCAAGATCGCTGTATAAATCTTTCAAATCCATAGTAACTATCCCTTTCGCACGAAAAGAATCTGGGAACCGTCTTTGCGCGTAATGAGCAGGGAGGACACGTCGGGGAACGTTTCCATCATGTTGGGGCTCATTGCGCGCAGGCGGTACGCTTGTTTGTGGCGGGATTGCCGCTGGGGCATACGCAGCCGGCGGGGCGCGTGGCCATTGTGACCGGAGGCCGGTTCTGGTCGGTTGGGCGGTGGTTGCTCCGGAGACGATCCCCCATGCTCCAATGCACCGTCGTCGGCGTCATCGTAATCGTCTACGAAATCGTCATCGTCCAAGCCGCCCTCTAGTAGGCCGTCGTCATCGTTATTCCATCCGCTCATGTGGGTCCTATGTACTCAACGGTTGGGTTGAGCCCTTTGCGCATGGCGCGTGTGTATGGTGAATCGCCTAGCTCCCAATGGTGTACCGATTCGAGCGCTTCCCAGCGACCGTCAAGGTATGCCTCGGGATAAACATGTGAGATATTCTTACCGGACTGCGACTTGAACCGGATGAAAGCAAGTCTTACCGGGATGCGGAACGATCGGAGAATCGTCGCAATCAAAATAGACTTGTCATCACAATCCCCGATCCCCCAGTCGATGGTGCGTGCCGCGCGCACGAATCGCTCGGGGCGCTCGCGGAAAAACAAGACGTGCTGTTGCGCGTAGAGTTGGATCGCACGGGCGAACGCGCGTTCGTTGCGCTCGGGTACTTTGTAGCCCCTAAGAAAACGGGCGGCCCACTCCATAAGGATCGGGTCGCCCGTGTATTTCTCGACCATCCCCCAGACGGCCTGGCGCTGTGCTCGGTTACCCTTCACCTCCCGCGTCGTCGACGTCAGGGGCGGGAGCTTCCACGGAAGCGGTGGGTTCGGGACTTGCTGGGGACTCGTTGCGGGCATCATCTGACCCTGTTGGCGGCCCGTCACCCTCGGCGAATACTTCCGAGTCAGGAGCCGTAGCAAAGTGTTCACTAGTCTGATCTAGGAACTCAGTGAACGAAACTCCTCGTTTGCGTAACTCCGCGCGCAGTGTCGCGAGTCCCCGCACTTCGTCCCTGGAGAAGGGAGATCTGGTGCGTTTTCGTGTGGGGTTTGGGGTAGCGGGGGCCGCGCCGGGTGATGCGGGTCTGGCCGGTGGGGCAGCGGCAGGGGCGGTGGGCCGGACCTGACCCGCGGCGAGCGCGCGGGCTGTCTGTCGGCCTTCTTGGAGCTGTCGGGTGGCGGCTTGTGCGCCGGGCGAGTTGGCGAGGGTCGCGAGTTGGCCGAGCATGTTGCCACCTTCGCGTAGGGCGCCCATCAAGGGATCGTCACCTTCCCCCGCGTTGGCCCTGCCTATTTCCATTCCGCGTACCAACACTTCCATGAGTTCGGTCGGGCTTTGTTCGGATGAGCGCGCGCGATCGTGCATCGCAGTAAGCATTTCCATCTGCTGCGCGTGGGATGCGGCTTGTGCAGATGATGCGAGCTGCGCCGCGGTGGTCATTTGGGTTTGCATGGCTGTGAAGAACTGCGCCATGGTGTTTACTTGAGTTTCATGACCTTGCCGGTCCGCATCGCGCTGCGCCGCTGTGAATGTTTGGATGCTTTCGACAGTGGACTGTGCAAGTGCGGTGACTTGTGAGGTGTTGGCCGTTGCCATTTCGCGGATGGTTTCAGAATGCGCTTCGGAGTGGTCCCCGATCAACTTCATCGCGTGAAGGTTCGCGCGCGCGAATGAGCCCGGACCGTGTTCGATGCCGGATGGTTGAGCGCTGCTTACCGCATCATCGTATTGAGGCATCGATATTTCCAAATCGATTTCCTTGGCGATGACTTTGTGAGAGCTGTTGCACCCCATGAGGTCGTAGGTACCGTTACCGTAACGGCGCGCGAGATCGTCCATAGTCGCGGCGCTGGACAGCTTGCCCTTGTACCCCCGATCACCGGCCATGCCATCGGTCCGAATGACCTTGATGTACAGCACCGTGTTTTTCTTGCCGGTACCTGCATGGGTTAGTAGCGGGGTGTCGTCGGCGTTCTCTACGCCTTCGTCTGGGATCTCGTCGCGGCGGCGACCAGAGCGGGTGAAAGTAACGGTTTCATCGTCAGGATCGACGTACTCACCATCGGGGTCATTGAAATCATCGTTGTCGTGAGCCATGGTGGTCCTAGTTGTAGAATGTAAAGTAATAGTTTACCGCGTGTAGCGCGATATCGATGACGGCCAGAGTTATCAGACCGTACTGTATGTATAGGAGGCGTTCACCGACGGCCCAGATCTGCCCGCGGGATTCGTCCAGTTGAAGTTGTTTCGACACTCTCTTACCCGCCAAGCGGGCAGACAGGGGCATGCGTCCCTTGCCTACCTGCTGACGGGGGTGTCGGATGGGTTGGGAGCGGGACACTTACTGAGCCATGATGATTCGTGGGGGCTCCCCACCGTGTTGTGCTTGGGCCCTGGCCTGAGCTTGTGCGCGAGCGATCTCTTGCTGTTCGGCTTTGAAATCCTCAAGCGTCATGATCTTGAGAGTGAGCAACGTGTCTCGGCCAACGCGTAGAAGGGTGGTCTCGCGGCCGGCGCTGCCCTTGAACATGATCACACCCCCACCCGCTGGGTTGTTTTCCATGTCTCCGAACGTGGCCATCAACTGGTGATGGATGGCTTCGGTATATTCCTTGTACCCCTGGGCAATACCGCTGTCCATGATGACTTGGCCACCGTTCAGGACTAGTACGTAATCGTTGTATGTTTGTTCTTTGTTGTCGGTCATGAAAGTTTTCCTTGCTCGCGTGGTGGTCTTTGGTGGTCTATCAATCTTCGGGTTCGTCGCCGTCACTGTCGCCGTCGTCGCTGTCGTCGCTGTCGTCCTTACTGTCAATGTTCAGGTGGTCAAATAACTTTTCTAGAAATGCCATCATGAAGATAGCAGCAGAACCCTGAACCATTTCCTCCACGTCCGGTTCTTCGTTTTGCGTGAAGGTGTCAATGTACTCCTCGATCCACTTATCTATCTCCCCGATATCCTCCGGGAGCATTGCCTCCAGTTCCTCAGATGAAATGTTGTCTACGAACTCGACCGTAAACGTTTGAAGTTGCAGGTTGAAGATTTTCTGTATGTCAGAAAAAATCGACTCGAACGTTCGGGGCTTTGGATCGTCCGAACTCATCTTTATTTTACTCATGTAAGATTTCCTTTCCTATGGCGGTATACCGCTCTTTGATTGAATGCCGCTTGAACTCCAGACGCCGTATCCCCAGCTCCAAGGTTTCGCGAAGCATGTCACTCGCTATGTTGGGAGTAGCGAGCCGGGATGTGTGAGCGACATGGGCAGAAACCACACCGTCCTGGACCGCTGCGAGAACCATGTTTTGGGAGTATAGCGTCGCGAAAGTGGCCCAAAGTTGCAAGTCATGTAGTGTCAGTTGTGGCATTTTCGATATCCTTTCCAGTACGCGGAACGCGTAGAAGTGTGATTACACCGGTAATATGGCTTTTCAGCGACAAAGCATCTTCGCGAATGCCTGCTGAGAGTGGGGCATCGGCCGCGATCCGTTCGGCGAGTTTGAGGGCATCGGCCAAGCGCGCTCTCGCGCGGATGAACTTGTGCGCCCACTGGCCGGTTTCGAGGTAGTGACGTACGCGTGCCAGTTCCTGGCTGTGCCCTGACAGCCCAGTGGCTTCTAAGAGCTGTCCAGGATCTATTGACAGGTAGTCGGCCCACAGGAAGGCCAGCACAGGGTCCATACGGCTCCCGCGGCGCCCGTGCTCGACTTCACTCACCCACGAGATCCCGCGCCCGACCGCTGCCGCTACATCCTTCAGTGTGTGTCCTTGTTTTTTGCGGACCCGTTGGAGCATGCGCCCCAACCTAATCATAGATCTGTGACTCTGCTGAGTCGGTTGATTCTCCGTAATGGTCGACATATGTATCTCCTAACTCCATTTCAATGAGGGACTCCGGATCGAGCGTCCGGCAATCGTAATAATCACTTTCCCCGTTCACCAAGTAAAGCGGGGTTGAAAAATGGTTCTCGTGGTGGTCGCGCTTGGTGTCTGGGTTGCGCGCCATGCGGTCCAGCAATGCGACCGTGCAGCTGATATCGCCGCGAGCGATACCGGAGCGCCAACCGAGTAGGCCGGCCTCGCAAGATCCGTAATACTGCAACTCATCCGGGGTGAGTTCCATGACGGCCCCAGCGGCCGCTTCGCTGATTTCGCTCGCGTACACACACCATCGCATGAGGGATTCCGCCGAGTGCTTATCGGTGGGCTCGCTTTGCTCCAGTTGGGAACGGAGGTTAGAACCCTTTGCTTTGAGTAACCATTTCTTTCCCATGCGGGCGCGGTAGACTTTGGGACAGAGAAACTCCCCTTCATCAAATGTGTGCTCAAGCTCCCAACTACCGAGCGCTTTGCTACGTCCCCAATGGGAGATTGTTTTGTCGATCGTGATTGAATCCGTATCACAGTAATAGATTCTTGCCCCGTTGCGCATGGCTGTTTCCATGCCTTCTAAGAGCTTTAGACGGGCCAGGGCGGTTACGTATGCCCCAGCTGCCACGTGGCGGAATGGTCCTTCTGACTCTTCTACGATCTCTGATACGCCCGGTAGGGGAGAGGATCGTAAAGTACCTGCCGACTCAGCAGCAGTGCGGGCATATTCCCATGCGGGACCATACACAAATGAACGCTGTTCGAGCTGTTGCGCAAGCTTGCCGTAGCAGCTGTTGAGTAAGATTTTGAGGATGAGAGATTCCGCATCGTCGCCAGATTCTTTGGCCGTCTTTCGGAGCGCATAAAATTTGTTAACAAATTCTTTCGCGAAAGCCCCCGCAGTAAACTTCGCCCAGCACGAAATAGAAATAGTAACGCCTTTGTCTTTGCCACGATTGTATAGCGCGTAGAGTTCAACATTGGTCCAGCGCCCATGGAACCGGCCTTCCGCGAATACAACTTTCCCATCCGGCGAGCGTACAGGGAGGGGCGGGATCCGGAACGTACCTTTGGGGATGTAGACAAAAGCATCGCTTACTCCGTGATGTTTTAGGATTCTTTCCAGGTCACCCCGCTCAGACCATTTCGCGCCGGGTTCAAATCCTTGGAAATACAAGGGGAGCTTGCGAGTCATCGCCCATGGATACGCGCTCGCAATGTCATAGTAGTAGAGCGGGCCAGCGGCCTGGCCACGTCTGAACACTTCGCAGCGGCCACCGTAGTAGGCGCTTTCACAAAACTCATCGGCTTGGAGCATGCCGGGGTTGGACATGGCTTCCATACGTTCATATGTCTCGCCGCTGTAGAGCTGATAGTTGGTTGTGGGATCGAAGAATCGTTTCCAATCGACCGTGTTTCCGGCCCGGATGAAGTTGGACGCGATGCTAGCGGACGTGGGCGAATAGCTCCCGCCTTGGTCGGTGATTGTTGCGCGGAACTTCTGGAGACCTGCCAGGAGGATATCGCAGTCGCTAAAGCAATACTTACTGACCTCCTCGGGGGTGAGTTTTTCGATTGGTGATCGGTCCACGTCCATTTTTGGGATACCGATAGACTTGCCGATCGATGCTAGGCCGGTGGGGAGTAGTCGGAACGAATCTAGGAGCGTCATTTGTCGTGGACGTTCCTTGCCCGACTCGGGAATGTGGGTGTAGTCCTCGTTTTGGACATTGAAAATGATGGGAAGGCCCCCACTCATGATGGCCTTGTAAGACGAGCCTTCCCAGGACTGAACTTCATCCACGAGAAAGCGGTTATCGTAGCCGGACCCGAAGTGTGACCAGACGCAATCACCTTCAAACTCGGACAGCAACCATTCTAAGTATTCCTTGACAGTCAAGAAAGACTTGCGGTTGCCGTATTCGTCCACATGGCAAAGGATCACAACGTTTGTCCATTGCGTAGACTCAATGTCATAGACCGCGAGTTTCGGAAACTCGCGGAAGTCAGCCGCTTTGAGTGGCTTCATGGGTTAGCAGTCCGGACAGACGCCGGGCCGCAGTCCATGGTCGCATAGGGCCATGGACGGATCTGAATAGCTGGCGGCAACGTCCGCGCGCTGTTGCTTGTATTCCCGCTGCATTTCGTCGGTAAGTTTGTCTGTACGGCGGGCTACTTCGCATTGGAGCGCGAGGTAAGCTGTCTTGAGGTAGGCGGCTGCGCGGTCCAGGTCGGGGGTGTCGTACAGACCGCCGCCCCACTTGGCGTTCGGTAGTCCGAGGGATTCGCGAGCGATGCGTAGGGCTCGGGAGCGGTCCTCGCTTTGTTGGTCAGTCATGACACCCACCGCATAAATCGCCGCCATAGATTCGGTTTGCCACAATCTCTAGCGCAAAAAGGGACCTGGCCACATGATTGACAGCGCGGATAGATATACTTACATGGGACCGCGTTGACCTCCTCCCACGACCCATGCTCCCCGCAGTAGTTGCACAACCACTGACGGTTAGGATCTGTCGTGGGTGGCTCAAGAGCTGTAAGCATATTGTGGGGGTTCATAACGACACCTCGTAGGACACATCACCCATGGTGAATCGGATCGAACGGTTTCGCCCACGGCTTGATAGCAGCTCGCGGACCTGTTTTGCATCGACACGGGCAAGAATATGTTTCTCCCCATCCACGACAAAATACAGACGCAAGTTGCGCGGGTTCATATGTAGCTTTTCCATTGCGCCGCGGATTGCAGCTTCCAGCATGACTCTAAACATTTGGTGGTCTCCTATCCTTCGTACAGTTCTTCATCCGTTTCTATGTACAGGTTCCATTGCAGTTCGCCGTCGAACCCATCCAAGAAGTTGTAAATCTTCATCGCCGCGCGGTTGCTCTCCTCGAACCGGAGCCCCACCTTGCGGAAACCCTGTTGCGGGATCACTTCCACATCGGCACGCTTCGGGAGATTCAGGTGCATCCATATCTCCCACTCCCCACCACCCATGGCCCGGAATGAAAGTCTTACTTTCTCACCCTTTAGCAAGTCGACCAGTTCGGCAAAGTCTCGATTGTCCATGTCCGCGCGGATGTTGAACAGGACACCGTATTGACGGATCGCGACTTCGCCGGCGGATGATGCAACCGGAGACTTGTGCACAGCGCCC
>Ga0114923_10001658_pt1 | contig 15317 bp, 48 predicted proteins | sample SumtaG_FD_89578 | JGI IMG/M metagenome (GOLD analysis project Ga0114923, IMG submission 89578) | Deep subsurface microbial communities from Indian Ocean to uncover new lineages of life (NeLLi) - Sumatra_00157 metaG | ecosystem: Environmental > Aquatic > Marine > Oceanic > Sediment | place: near...
AAACGACCCAACAAATAGTAGAAACGTGCAGAATTGGTATAACGATCACAAGAAACATAAGTTTGGAGTAACCCCATCATTTATATTAGAAAGTTTTGATAAGTTAATAGAGGACAGACAATTTCACGCAGAGAACATGAAGTCACACGTCGAAGCAATTCAAATATTAGGGAGTGCAGTAAAAGAATTAAAAGAAGAGGTAGGAAAATTAAAAAACAATCGATAACTATAAATCCTAAATCATACATTCAATAATGGACTTTGAAGGATACATAACGAAACCATGCTTCGGATCTAAAGAATGTTCTGACAGATCACAAATTTGTGGCCACTGTCCATATAAGTTTGGATGTAAGATAACAATGAGAAGAAGAAAGAAGCAGGTAATTTCGTCACTATAGAATGGTTACAAGTATTTAAATACCATTGTAATCTATTATCATTAATGAGGGACGAAGAGTTTTCTAGAATTAAGATAATAGGTACGCATCACTTCGTAGAAGAATCTGTAATAAGGAAAGAGATCGAAGAGTTTAACCCAGATATTGTCTTACTAGAATTATGCAATGGAAGAGTAACATTAATAGAACATCCAGAACTAGAACAAAAACCAAAGTTGTCATTATTAGGTATGATTGCAAAGGCCGTAAAAAAGAAAGCAGAAAAAGAAGGAAGAGAATACGGAAGCGATTTAAAGTCAGCATACAAAATATCAAAAGAAAAACAAATCCCAGTAGGATTAATCGACAGGCCAATAGTAGAAACAAAAGTTTTATTCACAGCGATACCATTTAAAGAAAAACTAATACTTCTAAACGAATTAAGAAGATTCAAAAGCAATAAGATAAAAGTCCAAGACATACTAAACGAAATAGAAAACACAGAAACAAAAGATATTCTAAGTAAAATAAAAACAAGATGCCCAAACTTATTCTACTATTTAATAAGTTCAAGAGACGAGTATATGATTAGTAAAATCAAAGCATACCTATACGATAACCCAAATAAGAATATATTAATTTTTGTAGGAGATGGACACAGAGAAACAATAGAGAGAAGTTTAAAATCAAATGCGGAGAAAGATGACAAACAAATGTAATTATTGTAAACAAGTAAAAAGGTGTAGAAAACAAAAGATATATTCAGATGGAGCAGGGGTTGGTTATACTCGTCATTATATTGCAACAGAATGGATATGTAAAGATTGCGACGACTATTTTGCTTACGAACGCAAAGAAGCAGAAAAACAATCAAAGATAGATGAAGGGGAAAGAGTTAAAGATTTTATTAAAAAAAGAGACAAGTGTTTAAAATCAAATGCGGAAGTAGTGAAAGGAGGAGATAAATAAAAATGACAGAAACAATAATGATAAATTATGCCGGAATGTTTATTGGGATAGCCTTTATGGTATTAGTTGTTGGCGTAGTAACAGGAATGCAAATGAGAAAATCAAAGAAGTATAGAAAGTTCTTAACAGACATGTACGTTGCAGCGAAGATTAGATTCCTAGCAAAAGAAGATAGTTTAGATATTGAATTAGAAAACGATAACTATAAAGCATGGTGCAAGAAAGAAAAGCTTTCAAATAGGGATTACGATCTAGATAACACAGTAGAAGAAGAGTTAATCGAAAAGATAAGTGCACTAGATACGAAGCCAAAGAAAGCAAAGTAAATTTAAATTACGGGGAAATTAATTTTTTTATTCCCTTTTATAATCACATGGAAAAGAAGTATAACAAAAAAGAATGCATACGGTGTAAATCTATATTTGAAATATGGGAATGTACAAGGTCGGAACATTGTAAAGAATGTAGGATTATAGCAAGAAAGGAAAAGGAGAAGGAACATTATTTAAAACATAGAGAAAATACATTAGCAAGAGAACGAAGGAGATATGAGAAAAATCCAGAGAGAAAGAAAAAATATTCATCAGAATATAGAATAAAAAATCCAGAAAAGATAAGGAAATGGAAAGAAGAAAACATAGAAAAAATAAGAGAGAAAGATAGGAAATGGAGAAACGAAAACAAGGATAAGAAGAGAAGATATTCTAGAGAATGGAGTAGGAAAAATCCAGAGAAGATAAAAGCACAGAACCAGGCGAAATTTCACATAAAACTAAAAGATAAGTGCGAGACATGCAACTCAGTAGAAAAACTAGAAAGACACCACCCAGATTACTCGAAACCACTAGAGGTGATAACACTATGTAAAAAATGCCACATGAAGATTCATAGGAGACGTAAAGAATGAGATTTTGGAAAGATAAAAAAGGAAAGGAGTTGACATTTAAAGAGTTTATGGGAAGATGGAAAGAAGGTTTTAGTAATATTACCCCCCTCCAAAAAACAAAGACACAACTATTCGGAACAAAGATTTCTTTACTAGGAGTATTCCTAGGATTAATAATATCAATAATCGGATACAAAAACTTATGGTGGGTAGGACTTATTCTATTAGGAGCATTAATTAATATGGGAGTTCAGTATCTAGGACTAACACAACAAAGAGACACATTGGTAAAACACGAAGCAAGCTGTGAAGAAATGAGCCTAGAAGATTTAATGCAAGAGGACCCACCAAAGAAAAAGAAAACTAAAAAGAAGAAAAAGAAAAAATGAATAAAAAAGAAACGATGCCAGAAAGAAGTTTAAGAAACAGAAAAGAAAGAACAAAACAGAGAGAAAGAGAATATAAAGAGATTGCAAGAGAAACTGGAGTTTGCACACATTGTCTAAAAAGAGAGTCGACAAAGGGATATGCATATTGTATAGAATGTAGACTGTGGCAAAGAAATTATTATTTAAGAACTAAAACTAAAACTAAGAAGAAAAAGGGAGGTAAAAAATAATGGATATAGGAGAAATTTTCGAGTCAGCATCATTCTGGGTTTTAACAGCCGTAGGATACGGAGCATTCATTTTTATGTTAATGATATTAAAAGGAATGGATCAAAAAGAAATAATGCCACTATGGGTTAAGATTGTAGTAATGATAATAATTCCAGTAGTAGCAGCTTTGTTCTCGTCCTATGCAGAATCTTAACATGAAAGGAGTAAAAGAATTAAACATAGAAGGAGAAAGAGTTTTTATAAAAAAGTCTAATATCTTTGGGTGGGGATTCGTAAAACCATACAAGGTAGATGGAAAGATAATCTGGAAGAATCTATTGATTGGAGGAAGTTGGAAGAAGTTCTTTGTGTTAATGATAGGAATATTAATTGCAGCAGGAGCAGTATATGAATATTCAACAGCAGTAAAGCTAGCAAACGAATGTTTAAACCAATCAGTAATGATTATATTACCATAAATAAAAAATGGAAGGATTAAAAATAGGAATATTGTATTTGGGATTACACAACCAATTAATAAAAAAATACGGAGCAGGTGGAATGATAAAGAGAAAAGAATTCTTTTGTAAGTTAGGAAAGCACGGACAGATACCAAAACAAATTAGATACCTCGTAATAAAAGAAATGGAAAAAAAGAAATTATTAAAAATGATAAACAGGGACGAGATAGAAGTATTAAAAATAGATATTAACTTAGAAGAAGACGCAAACAAACTTTACGAGATGGCAGGAATTTATTAAAATAGTGTCACTAAAAAATTAAAACACAACTACTTAAAGAAAAGAATACTGATTAATTTATGAAAACAAAACAAAACAATGACTACATAATTTTTGCAATTATAATAGGAATGATTATCGGGGGACTTTGCGTAGTTTATTTTAACGACACCAAACAAGAAGATATGAGATCTGCATACACAGAAGGATTACTTTATTCTCAGAGAACAGGAAACATTTCATACGTTGAAAACAACACACTAAAAGAAGACTACTTATTGAACGTCTGTATTGGAATATTAGATCTAGAAGTAGTAGAGGAACCAACGGAGGCATAATTTATCATGGCGGAAAAAGAGTGTGATGGTTGTGGAGAGAAAACAGAGAGAAAACATCTGGGGAAGATAAGAGGAAAACAACTTTGCAAAAGATGCAGAAAAGAAAAAAGACTAGACCATAGAAAAGAAACTATGACACAGGGAAGAGAGTTCAGAGAAAAGGTAAGAATACAATCCAAGGAAGCAAAGAAAGGATATGAAAAGCATATCGCCAGAAGATATAGAAAGAAAAACGAATCTCAAGAAGCACCAGTTCCAAAAGGAAGCAAGGTTCTAACAAAAAAACCAAGATACCAAAGTTATCTAACACTACAAGAAAAACAAGTGTTGTTTGGTATGTTAGTAAAAAGAGGTTCAAGTGCAAAAGACGCAAAGGAAAGAATCCAGAATTTAATAGAACAACAGAAAGAAATTAGAGAAGACCTAAAAGAAAAGAACAAATCAGAAGATGAAATTAAACAAAAACAACAAGCTTTATTAGAAGAGTTGTGGAGAGATTAGTATGAAAATAGTAAAAATAAAATACAACAACGGAAAAAACGAAGGCTTCTTTGTTAAGAAAAGAAAGGGCTACGTTCAAGTTATGATAAAGCAAGGAGAAGCTGTAAAGCTAAAAGGAATAACGGAAATAAAAGAAGTAAGAATAAGCGAAGTAAACTTAAATATCGAGGAGGTAGCTGGAAATGGGTCCTACTTCTCATAGTATAAAATGGTCAGAACAGAGTAAGATTAGAGTTAGAGAGTCAGACGAATCTCAAGCAAAACATCTAATAGTGAAGGCCCTAATAATGCTGCATCTAAAAATCAAACACAAAGAAGATGTACATTGGATAAAACTATATTCAGAGTTCCCAGTAGTAGAGGGAAAGATTTGTGATATTTATTATGAGAATGTAAAAACAAAAGAAGCGTTCGCCTACGAGATTCAAAAAGACGTTAGTAAGAAGTGGACAAAAGAAACACAAAAAGCGTATAAAGATTGGGAAGTCTACGGAATTAGAACAGCAGATTATATAGTAGTAGATTTAAATAAGTTGTCAGATGATATAGGAACATTAGGACAAGAAATAAAGGAGTTAATATTTTAATGAAATCAGAAATGTCAGCGATAGAAGAACAGATGGAAGAGATGGTCTTGTTATGTAATGATATAATAGACGACAGTTATTTGACGACAAAAGACGCAAGGAAGTTAACAGATTTATTAGAAAAAGGATTAATGAAGATAAAAGAGCTAAGAGAATCAAGGGACAAAGCAATAAACAGACGAGATGCAGCAGAGAAGAAGTTAAAGGAGTTGAGGAAATGAGACAGAAATTAAAAGCACCAAACGAGAATTATGAGATAGCGATTTGTAGAAATTGCGGTAAGGAATATGTAAGGAGATTAAATAACAGCACTAAACAATTAGCTCCAGGAATTAGAGGTTGGAGAATGAAAAATTGTTCTAAGAAATGCACTCGCATGTATAAGAGGGGAAAGACTTCTAATGCAGAGAATGCGTCGTTATCAGTTTGTAGTAAATGTAAAAGGACTATCCCAAAAGGAGAAACTTTCATTGTAGGTCTAGGGATGCCCAATGAAGCTATATGTCTTACGTGTGATAAACAGAACACGTCGCAGGTGAAAGCATGAAGAACCCTGGTTTTAAGGTAGCTTTAGTTTTATTAATTATGTGGGCAATAATTTATGGATCATATAGTTTATACATGCATGTAGAATCAGAAAAGGAATGGAAGGTTATAAATTCAGAGTATAGGATAATATCAGGAGAAGTTGAAATTTGTAATTATGCATGCCAATTTGAAGAAGATTTAAGACATTGTTTTGATGTTTGTGATGACCAATTAAATTCAAGCCTTGAAGAAATAGGAATTAGACATAAGGCGTGGAGAAAAAAATATGTTGATTAATACGCCCTGTATCAAAAGTACGTCGTTGGAGGTGGATAATGTGTCAGAATGAAAATGAAGAGTGCAATAGGAAAGCTAAATATGTTTGTAGACTTTGCGGTCTTGAATATTGCCAAGAGTGTGCAGAAGATATTGATGGGTTTTGTGACTGTGAGAGTGACCCAAATTTAGTATTAATTGATTCAAATACAAAGGAGATGGCTCATGGATGAAGAAACATTTAATTCTAGTGGTGAGTTAGTCGATGGAGTTATCATGAATGTATTTGAATATTTGTTTAAAAATTATGATACTTTTGACAAAGAAGACATTTTAGATTCTTGCGATTCAGCAATACAAGAGATAGAGAGTTGGAAAAAAGTGATTACGTCAAATGTCCAGATTGCGTCGAAAGGAGAAAAACATGGGAATTGATGTTGGACTTATTGGATGCGTTGAACAGATGTTTTTTAAAATGGATAGCGATGATTGTAAAGATACGGAGGATAAAGAATGAATAAAAAAAGGTATAAATCACGAATTCTTGAAGCAAGAAGAGAACTTATAGCTGGAAAAGTTATTGTAGCATATGATACATTAGGAGTCATATTAAATGATATGGAGATAGAAGAATGAAGATACTAGAACTATTCTCGGGTTATGGGACTGCTAGTTTTGCGCTTAAACAACTTGGAATAGATTATGAATGTGTAGGTTATTCTGATATAGATAAATATGCCAACCAATGCTTTAGGCAAAACCATTGTCCAGTAGATATGGATAGAGAGTTAGGAGATTGTACAAAGATCGATCCAAATAAGTTAGACGATTTTGATTTACTAACTGGAGGATTCCCATGCCAGGCTTTTTCTATTGCAGGAAAGGGATTGGGAGAATTAGACACTAGGGGAACGTTGTTTAATGAGGTAATTAGAATTGCAGAAGTAAAGAAACCTAGATATATGATGTTAGAAAATGTAAAAGGTTTAATGAGTAAAAGACATAAACCAACATTTGATAAGATTATCTCGGAGCTTTATAGAATTGGATATTTTGTTAAGTGGAGAGTTCTAAATACAAAGGAACATGGAATTCCACAAAATAGAGAAAGAGTATTTTTTGTTTGCTTTAAATCTTGGACAGACTTCTGTAATTATGAATGGACAGAGAAGGAAGAGTTAAAGATATTTTTGAAAGATATTTTAGAAGAGAATGTTGATGAGAAATATTATCTTAAAAAGCACACAATAAAGAGACTACTAAATAACGGAGAAGGTTTTAAGAGTAAAATAAACCCAGAGGTTGGCAGCTGCTTATTTGCATCAATGCACAAGGTAGCTAGAGGAATGGATATGGTAGAACAACCCATCTTTATATCTTCACTACAAAAGCACAATACAGTAAGAGATGATGGAATTTCTAATTGTCTACCGAGTGCGATGGGAATGGGTGGAGGACATACTCCAATGATACAACAAGTTAATCCAGGTGCAAGGAATGGATATAGAGTTTATAATCCAGACGGAGTATCACCAACAATATGTTCTAATGGTGGTGGAACTACTAGAGATAGAGCTATCTTAGTAAAGAACGCAACAAAGAAAGGATATATTGAAGCATACGAAGGCGATGGTATTAGTTTAGAGCATCCAGATTCAAAAACAAGACGTGGGAGAGTTCAGCAACAAATCGCACCAACATTACAATGTAATGATGCCAAGGGGGTAGTAATAAATCCACTAAAAGAAAAGACGAGTAATGGATGGCATTTTGAACAGAACGTTTATGATAAGAAGGGTATAGCCAGATCAGTTAAGGCGGGCGGTGGAAGCGGCAATATACCAAAAGTGATAATTGATAGAAGTAAATGCACGTGTAATAATGGCAGAGCATGTGAAGTATGCTGTGTTGGATGCGGAAATTATTTGGATGAATGTGATTGTGAGTCTGAATTTGGATTAACAATTAGAAAACTAACTCCAACAGAATGTTTCAGATTACAAGGATTTTTGAATGACGAAGTTAATCTGGAAGGACTTTCAAATACTCAACAATATAAACTTGCAGGGAACGGTCAATCTGTTAATGTAGTAAAAAAGATATTTAGTTCGCTTTTTCATGGGAAGGTGAAAGCATGAAAGGATTAGAGGTAGAAGAAGATATGCAAAAGTCACAGGATTCTTTTAATAAATATCTAATAGAGAACAATCATCCAACTAGAGATTACAAGTCAGTAGCTATTGGCTACCTAGATATAACTGAAGAATATCCTAAAGGACCAGTCTCTCAAAATTTTATAAACAAACTCAGACAGATATGGGATACGGGGGGAGTAGCGATGACATTAGGTTTTCACGAGTGTGAATTTTGTATTGATGAGGGTAATTATGAGGGACGGGAAAGGAGTAGTTCAGAAAAGATTATTATAGATGAGAAGAATAATATACAATATAAGTTGCCAAAAATGATATTCCACTATATAGAAAAACACGGTTATCAACCACCTGAAGAGTTTGTATTATTTATATTGACGACGTCTAATACAGGGAGTGGGAAACAATGAGAAGGAGTTGGAGTATTGAAATGTTATTGTTTATCGCAGTAGGCGGAGCAACAATATTAATTTGGGAAGGAAATTGGATTGTATCAATTATCGGGGCAATCCTTATGGGAGTAATATCTTACTATATGTCTTCAGCATTGAAGAGAGCAACAATAGAAGAATTTATTGAAGCGACGCAGTTTACAAGAAAAACGACGGAGGATAAAAAATGAGAAGGAGTTGGAGTATTGAGACATTATTATTTCTAGCAGTTGGTGCTGCAACAATATTAACATGGGAAGGTAATTGGATAATATCATTAATCGGAGTATTGTCTATGGGAATAATATCATACTATTTATCATCTGCTCTAAAGAAAGCAACCATACTAGAATACATAGAAGCGACGCAGAAGACTTCAAAGGAGAATAAAGATGGGGAATAGGGAAGATATAATAGAATTGATAGACCAGACAGATGATGAACATATTACACATTTTCAAAATGGGGCTAGCCAAGAATATCTTGGCGGATGGATCGCAGCATGTGAAGAGATGAAAAAAAAGCTACAGGGATTCAAATTCAAACCAAGAATTAAATTAACAATGAAAGGCATGTTCGATGACGAAGGTCGCCTTAGATAGTTAAGACGAATATGGAAAAGGAAATTAAAAAAATAAAATGCGAATGCTGCAAGAAAGAAATATCGGATATGTTTAATAGAAAGTATTGTGGACATTGTTCTAGATACACAGAAAAGTTAAGACAGAAGGTTTCATATTTTAGAAGAAGGTTCTTAATTGTAAATAAAAAACTATATGGCACTGAGAATGGAGCTCAGAGAATAAGACATTAGCAATCTGATTAAAATACGATGGAAGAACTAATAACAACACTAGATCATCTTGAACATCTGATTCGAGATAGACGGAAAGAATTCTTAGAGATTCCTGGAGTAGATGAAGAAATAGTTAATGCAATAAGAATATCTATACCCATAAAGAGAAATGCTAAACTAAAGGAGTCGTATTTATTATAAAATATGAAACGACATAGAAAAAGGAAATATTATTATTTCCCAGCACATAAAAGGATAATGATTGCAAGAAGAGATATATTCTTAAGGATAAATAAAAAGCTAATCTACTTTGCTGGATCGACAATAGTAACTATAGTAATTGGTGTAGCACTAAAATGAATACAAAAGATATAGATTATTGTAGAAGGTGTGGAACGGTATATAATAGAAAAATAGTTTGCTCTAAGAAGTCCCTACTTATTCCAAATAAATTTGTTGGCGAGTGCAGAGTATGTAGTTCTGATGTTGAGTATTCGCCTAAGCCTTAAAACATGAAAGACGAAAATAAACTTTACAGAATAGGGCAAAAGATAAACGATCATGATTGGGATAAGGATGGTTGCATTTGGGGGCACATTATGGAATGGGTGGAAAAAGCATATCTGCTCGGAAGGAATTCAAAACAGGAGGAATACGAACAACAATATTCGTGATAGAACTAAAATGGGAATAATAACTAAAGAAAAATATCATCATGATATTATATTGGCTATGGGGATAGGAATTTTTATTGGATTACAATTGTCCATATTGTTAATACATATATTCGCCTAAGGCTTGAACTACGATGGAATTAAAACAAATGCAGGACGCAACAGCAGACCTTAATAAATGTTATATTAAGGATCTAGGATATTCAAAGACTGTTTATTGTAAAGAACACGGAGCAATGCTTTGCGTTAAGAACGATGGGAAGGAAAAGATATGGAGATGTATCCAAGCAATAAACTTACTTACTGGTAAATGCGAGAACGATTGTAAAGCTGGATGTTGTTCGTACACCAAAGCTTAGGCGTCGTTACTCAGTAATTAATACAAGGGTTTAAGTAGTATACTTTATTGTATACATTATGGAACTAAATGAAAATGGAGGTAAAATAAAATGAGTAAATTTAATATTGGAGATATTATTAAGAGAATAGATTCAGATATGACAACTCCGATAACACTAATAATGAAAGATACTGGTAAAAAAATTAATGACACATACAAGGTATCAGAAGTAAGTACAACTAGTAATATTTGTGTTGAAGGTAGTAGTCAGAATACAAACGAAGATTTTTGGGAGATAGTAGAAAAAGCAGAAGATATTAAAGATAAACTCGTTAATAAGAATATGGAGATTGATGAGATTAAGAAATTCGATAAGTCGGTTTTGAACGAAGCAAATGAAGAAGTCTTAGAAGAAATTGCGAACGAACAAAAAGAAATTGCTAAGAAGAAACTAAAAGAATTATATCAGAACAAGAAGGAAGCTGAAGATGTTGCATCAGCAGCCGCAGCGGATCTAAAAGATATAACTAAAGACTTAAAGGATCTAACGCCAAAAAAGTAAGTCGATAAGACACAATTTTTATTTTTCCTTATTAATTTTAAAGGAATAGAGACGAAGGATATATTATGGCAAGAAGAGTTAAGAAAAAAGGAAGCAAAGTGAAGGCAAAACCATTGCCGTTAGAAATAGATAGACAGGAGTATATTGATTTACTTTATGCTTGTAAACATCTAAGACACAGAGTAGCAATTATGTTAGGTTGGGAATGTGGACTGAGAATCTCTGAAGTTGTCAATCTAAAGAAAAAAGATATACATATCGGTGCCACTCATGAGGATAGTTTTATTCGGGTGAATTGTGGAAAGAATTCTAAGGATCGTATTGTTCCATTACCGGTTAGTTGGCAGAAACATCATATTAATTATATCCCATTACCATGCAAACAAAGAGCAATTCAAAAAGCAATTATTGCAGCCGCAGAAATATCTGGGCTAAAAGATAAAAAACCAACAGTCCATTTTCATTCAACAAGACATGGGTTTGCAACAAATTGTATAAGAAAGAAAATAAATATTAATCATGTGCAGAAGCTGATGGGCCACGAAGATGTTCAAACCACGTCGATATATATTAACCTGGCACCGCAAGAAGCACTGGATGATTACTATAAGAGGTTCAGTAAATGAAATTGTTGTCACTAAATAAAGAATACAAGCATTTAAGTAGTATACTTTGTTGTATACATTAAGATAAAATGGATAAGAAAAAAATACCAACACTAAAACCATACAAAGGTTGTAAGCACAAATTAAGTTTACCTCTTTATGCCCGTGGTGAAAAGAATTGGATCAGTACCCAGAAGATTTCTGGTAAGATGGTTTACGTTTGTATTAAATGTGGGGCCTTCTTGGATAAGGGATTCGTAGAAAATAAAGACGCAGTTTATACCACAGACGAAATGGAGGCTAAAGAATGAACTTAATATCTTTTGAACCAGAACAAATGGAAAGAGTTCTAAAACTGCTTGGAGTAGACATAACTCAGGAATTTGTTGGAAAGTGTAATAGTTGTGGAATGAAATTAACATTAGATAATGTTGGAACAGTTGCAAACGGAAAGAATGAAATGATTCTTTATTGTGATGATGCAGATTGTTTCGCTAGACAACTCACACATGATTATCTAAAATCAAGCGACGTAGTAGAAAAGGAAGGTGAACAATGATAACAGATTTCAGTGACAGTCAAATAGTAATGGTTTTTTGGGCATTATTTATTTTTGCAATTGCTAATTTCCTTAGTAATATGTTTTTCATTCGTCAATATATTAAAAATAAATTCGCACTACAAAAAGGAGACGAACAATAATGGAAAAAAGATGTAAAGACTGTAAGTCTTATAATATTGATGTTTTTGAAGAATGTCAAATGGGGGGATGTAAAGAACCGGCACGATTCCAAGAAACCACTAATATGAATTATTGCGTTAAGCACATGAAAGGAAAAATACACAACACCGGAACTTATGCACTACAATTTTGTCCAGGTTGCTATAGAGGATTAGAGACGCATGATAAATTTTGTAAGTATTGCGGCCACTCATTAAAAGACGCACTTGTATCAGGAGATGAACAATGAAGATGGCAAATAAAAAACAAGAGATTAAGTCATTGACATGGAAATATTTCTGGCAACAGAAAAGAGAAGAGTTATATGAATTTTTCTATGTAACATGTAAAATTTATTTGATTGTTGGATGGATGATTGGATTATTTTCTACAATTTTATTATGGGAGAGTGATATTAGTAATGGATTTATTTACACTGGAAGATGGTGGGCAGTAATACCAATCACACTATGGCTATTAGAAGTTGCTATACTAGCATTATTCTTGTTCTTTGATTGGATAGATTCAAATTGGAAGAAGGCTGATAAAAGAGCAAAGTCAGAAGTGAAGAAGCGTTACGCAAAAGGAGGCTTGAGCGAATAATGGCAATGAAATGTAATAAGTGCGGTGGAATTATACCAGATGTTATGTTTAATGGAGCTAGTAGATGTGATTGTGGAAATCATACACAACCAGAAATAAATATAGATATGGATGCTTGGCATGGGAAAAAGCAACTTAAATGCGACGCAATCTTAGGAGCAGCCGAATAATGGTAAGTAGAACATTATTAGTTTGGAAATATTTCTTTCAACAAAAATATGAAGAAATAGTAGAACACAGCTTTGGAATCTTTATGGCATCAATCGGTATAGTTTATGGACTATGTATGGGAGCATTTATACCAGAAAAAAAGATATGGTGGTTGGCCATAATAGCATTTATTATAGCAGGATTTTGGTTATTATTAGCAATAATTTGTATTATAAGAATAACATGTGAATGGATACATGATAATTGGAAGTTAGCGAACAAGAGAGCAGACAAAGAACTAAAGTTCGCATCTAAACAGGAAGGAGTAAAAGAATAATGGGACAAGAAAGAGTAGAAGGTTATGCTGAAGGATTTAAAGTTGGCTGGAATAAGGCAGAAAAAAACTTTGTGAAACTAACTGAAGAAATTATTAGTAGGTTTGGATTTGATGACCAAATAGAAAACGCAGTTAATTTTGTTAAAAAAAGATTCGTAGAATTGGGAGCCAACGAATAATGGCAAAGAAATTAATAATCAGTTGGGATGAGGTGCTTGAACTACTGGAGAAAGAATATAAGATTAAAGACATAAAGGCCTTTTACAATTCTGGGGGGCATGATGGTATTGGAGAAATCTATCAATATCCAGAATATATAGAAGGCGACGTGATCTCGGAGGCCCACGAATAATGGTAAGCGATTATGTAGAATTAGTATGTGAAAAATGTTGTAATTGTGATATGTTATTTTGGATTACAAAGAAACACCATGACGCTTTAATATTATCAAAGGAAAGTTTCTATTGCCCAAACGGACATTCTCAATCTTATACTGGGAAGACAGACGCACAGAAATTGAAAGAAGCAAAAGAAAATACAAAAAGAATACAGGGTTATTGGGAAGATACTTGCAATGAACGAAATAAACATTATGATGATTTGAGAAAGGCAAAAAGAAAAATAAAGAAGTTGCAGAAGGACGCACTCCAGGAGAAAGCAGAATGATAGGTTGCGGAAGAAAGATTTGGCATGAAATAGAAAAGAGACAAACTATTTGTAATCATGACCATCTTTGTGATGATTGTTGCAATAAATTAAACGGCGTAGAATGCACCACAGGCGAAGAGGTGAGAGATGGAAGTTAATTTAGAAACAGATGAAACAATGATTTTAGTAGTGGATGGAACCTGTAAATTTAAGGTTTGGGGAGAAAGAAACCAGGAAGGAACTATGATAATAGAGTCTATAAATTGTGGAGATGCAATATACTGTAAGGAATGTGGGAAGTTAGTTGATCATAATGATAAAATGCTTCATCCAGAATACTGTTCCCAAGACTGTTGGGATAAAAAGTTCCTAGAATGCGTGGAGGACGTCGAATGACAATAAAAACATATAAACAAGCAATTTGTAATTCGTGTGGTAACGGGATTGATTTATATCCTTGCCCAATTTCATCTAAGAGATTTAATGAGATACTTGAAGAAAAGGGTGGATTGGTGTTTGGTAGAAAGCATTTTTGTGATGGAGAGTGCTATAAGGATTATTGCAATAAGAAGAAAGACGCCAATGCACTGGAGGACGAATCATGAAAGCAAGTAGATGTGAGGATCACGTGGCACATTATATATGTCGTTCTTGTTTGAGGATATATCACGATTACAGTGAAGCCGATAAATGTTGCACAGACGTAAACGTATTGGAGGACGCACAATGATTGATTACGGAGCAATATATTGGGAAATTGAAAAAGAGGTTGAGAATCTCAAGATTCGCTATGGATGTAAGTCGTGGAAGTCAACCTGTATGTGCAATGAAGTAATGAGAAAAATTAAGGAATTAAGAGAAGATTTAAGAACAACTGATGATTCCGAAGGAATATCTAAAAAGTTAGACGTATTGGTTGGGGAAGGTGTCGCAAATGAATAACATTGTCGAAATCAAACATTGTAAATCATGTAAAAAACAATTATACAGATATAACCAAACTGGGTATTGTAGGAATTGCAAAGGGAACAGATGTGATATATGTAATAAAAAGATAAGTAACCGAACTGGTAAAAAGACACATTTATGCCTAAGATGTTATCATAAACATAAACACGACGCAGAACATGCGAAATCAGCACCAGGGGTGAAACATGACTAAATCATTATACAAAAGACCAAAGGATTCGGATAAAGCTACTAATGCTACTCCACTGCAAAAACTTCATTCACTAGCAGAGAGAAGAAGACGTGAGGCGAAGATAGAAAAATGTAGAAGTTTAATATCAACTAGAATTTATAAGATTAGAGTAAATAATTATTGCGAACAACTAAGAATTCTAAAAGAGAAATATCCAAAAATATACAAAGAGATTTTATCAGAAGTTCCAAAGCTAGAAACAACTAAGGCAATGAAGCTAAAATTCTATGAATCACAATATAAAGTAGACGGAACATCACACATCAGAGGTTGGATTAAAAAACAGATAAA
>Ga0114923_10001659_pt1 | contig 15317 bp, 15 predicted proteins | sample SumtaG_FD_89578 | JGI IMG/M metagenome (GOLD analysis project Ga0114923, IMG submission 89578) | Deep subsurface microbial communities from Indian Ocean to uncover new lineages of life (NeLLi) - Sumatra_00157 metaG | ecosystem: Environmental > Aquatic > Marine > Oceanic > Sediment | place: near...
CATCCTTTCTCTTCGAACTCGACGATTAGTAATCTCAACACCACACTTATCGCAAACAACGTTTTTATATCTGATACCTTTATATTTTCCACAATAGCATTCATAATTTTTGGAAGGTCCAAAAATTCTTTCGTCAAACAAGCCTTCTCGTTCTGGTTTAAAAGTTCTATAGTTTATAGTTTCGGATTTAGTTACTTCTCCGTACGACCAGGATAATATTTCCTCACTGGAAGCAAGGTAAATTTTAAGAGCATCAAAATTTTTTAATTTGTTTAGATATTTCATTTTGTTACTTTCTCTTTCAGTACCTCCTCGGTACCCGAAGTAGAGTTCTCCGTGAGGCTACTATCAACCTCATCACTATCTTCGCTAGAATAAGAGATTGTTTCGAGACCAAGCCCAAGTCCGTTTAGCTTTCTTACCAACAATTTAAATGTTTCTGGTACTGTTGAGCTAGGAATATCATCTCCCTGAACGAGAGCACTAAAAGCTTGAGTTCTACCAAGCATATCATCGGACTTTATTGTTAACATCTCACGTAACGTATAGGCTGCTCCATATGCTTCTAATGCCCAAACCTCCATCTCGCCCAACCTCTGACCACCAAACTGTGCTTTACCTCCAAGAGGCTGTTGGTTTATTAAAGAATACGGTCCAGTTGATCTGGCGTGCATTTTTTCTTCACTCATGTGAACAAGTTTAAGGATATATGCCTCTCCAACAACTATATCGTTATGAAAATTCTCACCAGTTTCACCATCCCTCATCTGAATCTTTCCTCCAACTGGTAAGTTTGCTTCTTCAAGTTCTTTCACAATTAAATCTTCGGAAATTTCTTGAACAGTTGGAACAGAATAAAATTTTCCCAATTTTCTACCGGCCATTCCTAATGAGGCCTCTAGCACCTGTCCCACGTTCATTCTTTTAAGAACTGCCTCCGCAGAAAAAATAATATCTACCGACGAACCATCAGCAAGTAGCGGCATATCGATTTCTGGAACTATTGCTGAAATTACACCTTTATTTCCATGACGACCTGCAAGTTTATCACCAACTTCTATCTTTTTTTGCTGAGCAACATAAACGGTTATTTTTTCTATGACTCCAGCTGGAAGCGAATCATTTTTTTCCTTCGTTACTCTTCTAACTCCAATTACAACTCCGTGCTGTCCGTGTGGCATATATAGTGAGTTATCCCTAACATCTTTAGCTTTTTCTCCAAAAATTGCCCTTAATAATCTTTCTTCCGCTGTCAAATCAACGTCACCTTTTGAGGCAATTTTTCCCACTAAAATATCTCCTGATTTCACTTTGGAACCAACTACAACTATTCCATCCTCGCCAAGGTTTCTTAACGACTCCTCTGAAACATTTGGGATATCAGAGGTGATTTCTTCTGGACCAAGTTTTGTTTCAACAACCGATAATGTGTAGTTAAAAATGTGTATTGAGGTTAACAGATCATCTCTAACTATCCTGTCAGAAAGCACCACACCATCCTCAAACTCCAAACTTTTATACATCATGTATGCAACTTTAAGATTTGTACCCAATGAAATATCCCCATCTACTATGGAAGGACCTTCTATTAAAATGTCCCCTTTTTTGATTTTTTGTCCACTGACTACTTTTACTTTTTGGTTAAAGCAAGTCCTGTTGTTGGTTTGAACAAACTTTAAGGCTTTATACTCAACTTTTCTTCCTCGTTGAGAGCCTTTTTTATATTTAACCAATACTCTTTCGGCATCAGCGTATTCCACTACCCCCTTCTCCTCAGCCTCAATTAGTGCACCCGTGTTCCTGGATATTTGTCTTTCTAATCCAGTACCAACAAATGGGCGTTCGTTTTTTATAAGCGGAACCGACTGAGTCATTTGTTGCGTACCCATTAATGTTCTAGCAACGTCATCGTTCTGAATGAAGGGTATTAAAGCTGCAGTAACACCAAGGATTTGACCCGGAACGACTTCGATATATTGGGCCAAATTTACATTTCCTAAAACTGGGTCTCCACCTTTTCTCAAAGGAACTTTCGATTCTTTAATATAACCGTTTCTATCAATACCTACTGATTGGTCTGTTATATAAACTTCCGCCTCGTCGTACGCGGCAAGGTATTCTACTTCATCTGTAATTTTTACCCCTTTTGAATCCTTTTCTAACTTTAGATAGGGCGTTTCCAAAAAGCCATATCTATTAACACGTGAATATAAAGCTAAATAATTGATCAAACCAACACTCTGTCCCTCAGGTGTTCTTACAGGACAAATTTTTCCAAAAGAGGAATAGTGCACATCTCTCACAGACATGCTAGCTCTCTCTTTTGTCAATCCTCCAGGACCAAGAACCGAAAGCCTTCGTAGATGTGCTAATGCAGTTAGTGGGTTTTGCTGATCTTGAAGTTGCGAGAGTTGTCCTGTTGCAAAAAAACTATGGATTGCGGCTGTAATTGCTCTTGAAGATATAAGAGCAGACGGATTAGGAAGTTCTTCTCTGGGTGCCAAACTCATTCTTTCTTTGCAGTTCTTCTCCATCCTCAAAAAACCGATCCTCATCTGCCACTGAAGTAGCTCACCAACGCTTTTAACTCTTCTATTTCCTAAAAAATCTACGTCACTAATCTGCCCAATACCATTGTTAAGCTCAATAACCTTTGAAATTATTTTCACAAGGTCCTCAAGCTGTAACAAGCGGTGTTCGGGATCATTTGGAAAGTTTAAACCCAATGTTCTATTAAATTTAAATCTTCCAACCAACCCCAAACTATAACGCCGGGTGTTAAAAAACATAGCATTTATCAAACCCTTTGCATTATCTAATACCAATGGCTCTCCTGGCCGCATTTTTCGATATACCTCTAAACATGCCTCATCAAACGAAGAGGAGGGGTCTTTTGCAAGTGTTGTTTCTATATAACTAATTTCGGGATTTGTTTCGATGTCAACGAAAGCTTCCCTGATAGAATCGTCGTCCCCCAAACCAAATATTCTAAGCAGAGTCGTAATGGCCAATTTTCTCTTTTTATCAATTCTAACGCTAATAACACCAGTTCTCGAAGTCTCTATTTCTAACCAAGCACCACTTCTTGGAAGCACTTTTGCTCCGGCCAAAAACTGCCCCGTAACTGGAGATGTGCTACCCATGTATAAAACACCTTCTGCTCTTGTTAATTGATTAACTATCACCCTTTCAACCCCATTAATTATAAAGGTGCCTCTGCTTGTCATTAGGGGAAGATCTCCCATATAAATGTTGTCGATCTTTTCGGTTTTGTTAATGGGATCTTTTAAAGTGGCTTTAAGGAACCAGGGTGCGTCGTAAGTTCTTTTTGATTTTTTAGCTTCTTCTACACTAATGTTCGCCTTTTCAATTTGTGGTTTAGTTAGCGTTAAAATCCAACCTCTGCCGGAAATGTCTTCGATAATTCCTAATTCATCTAATAATTCCTGTAAACCCCCTGTTTTTAACCAATCATATGAATTTCGTTGAGAAGCCAACAAGTTAGGTATCGGCAATACTGATTTACGTTTAGAAAAATTTTGACGCATTTATGAAAATGTGGTTATCCGGTAAGAAATATGCACTATTTGTTCCAATGTACATAAGAGCAATTTAGAACAGGGCCCAGGTTACCATAGGGAAAATGCCATGTCAACACTTTTAACACCTATGAGGACTATCGAACGAACCCAATTTTTGAAGCTGGCCAAAATCTAAAAACAACACGGCCGACAATATCGTTTGAACTTATTAGGCCCAGAGATCTAGAATCCATTGATACAGCCCTATTATCGCCTAAAACTACATATTCCTCCTCCCCGAGTTTCACCGATCTCCCCTCTTTAATAATAGAGCCTCCCTCTGTACACGTATTGTTAGTTAAGTAAGGTTCGCTGAGTTTATATCTTTCTCCATTTTTAGAAACAAAAACATTACAGGAATAAATTTTGATTATGTCTCCAGGTATTCCAACAACTCTTTTAATCAAATGTCGTGAAGAATCGTTAGGCTTAAAAACTACAACTTCCCCTCTTTTGAAATCGTTGTTGAATTTTTTTGTCAGTCTATCAACAATTATTCTATCTTCAGAATTAAAAGTGGGCTCCATACTACTTCCCCACACCATCTCTGGAAGTGCAACCGTCATGTACAACACCAAAAGAACGACTATAGAACTGAGCGTCGTTTCAACTAATTCAAGAAATACCCTTTTAGCCTTCACATCTTGTATAGTAACATTACCAAGTATGAAAAAGGTGCTTAACAAAAATCTTTTGATAGTGTTTGGATTAGCTTTTCTTATTTTTTTGTGTTACGTAAATGTAATACAAGGTGAGTTTGTTACAGCTGATGACGTCCCAACAATAGTGAATAACCCCGACATGAAAGACCTTGGGGCAGCCCTAAAGAGAGGAAATATTATTCATATTTATAGATCTGCCATTTACGAAACTTTTGGAATGAAACCAGGACCCTTCCACATAGGGTCTCTTATTTTTCACTTTATTAACACCATATTGGTGCTTAAAATAGCAACAAGATTATTTAGTAAAAAAGTGGGCCAGCTTACATCTGTACTCTTTGCAATCCATCCAATTGGCACCGAAGCAATTTCTTGGATGTCTGGTGTACCTCATCTAATGTACACATTCGTTTCACTGACGGTGATTCTCACTTACATCAATTCCCAATACAACAAGAGCAAAAAGTGGTACATCTTATCCATTTTAATCTATTCGGTGTTTTTGTTTACTCAAAAATGGTATTGGATACTCGTAGCTCCAGCACTTTTGTTTATTATTGATCAGTTAATAATTAGGGGGAAACTTGAAGTAAAAAAATGGAAAAATTTTATTCCTTATCTACTGGTTATTGCTGCCTTTGGTATCTTTTTCATAACAAAATCTTCCGAGAGTAGAATCAATTTACTTATTGATGAGTATGGATTTGATCCCAGAAAAGGAGAGCCATACGCTAGAAGGACAGCAACTTCCGTTGCATACGCTTACAAACTATTAATATTACCTCTAGATTTGACTATTTATCATGAGGGGATAGTTCTCACAAATGCTTACCTTATAACTGTGTTTACCGCACCATCAGCTATTTTCCTGATAGTTTTATATTTATTTATTAAAAAAAGGTGGGATTACGTTGGACTAATTCTTATTCCGCTAGTGGTCCTGGGACCGGTGTATAGTCCAATTCAGGTAGCTTGGATAGTTGCAGAAAGATATTTGTATCTTGGATCAGCATTTTTCTGCATGCTTATAGTGTTGTTGATACTAAAAATTAAAAACGACGACGCGAAAACTTTGGTAATAGTAGGATTGTTTTTATTTTACTTGATTAGGACTATTGTTAGAACAGAGGACTGGAAAACTAATAAAAGCTTGTGGATAGCAACTCAAAAAGTGTCGCCAAGAAGTTATAGAGTGTATAACAATCTTGGAGATGTGTATTCAAAAGAAAAAAATTATGAGCTAGCTATATTAAATTTCGCCAAATCAACCGAATACAAACCTGCTTACGCTGCGGCGTGGCATAATTTAGGATTCACATATTACATGGCTGGGAATGTAGAAAAAGCTATAGAAAACTTAACAAAGTCCACGCAGTTAAAACCCAATCTCTACCAGGCCTATTACAAGCTGGGAATTATTGAGCTTCAACGAGGTAATTATGCTGTGGCAAGAGATCATCTAACAACAGTCACAAAACTGGTCCCAAACCATCAGGAAGCGTATAAAGCTTTGGTGGAGATAGATAGGTTAGTAAACCAATAAACTAGTTCTTTCCGTGGCAGTTTTTATATTTTTTCCCACTTCCACATGGACACTTATCGTTGCGGCCAATTTTTTCTTTTCCTGATTTTATTTCCTGTACCTCCAACGTTTTTCCTTCTACAGTAGTTGCGTTTTTTCTTTGATTAACGCTTTGGGCCTCTTCTGCAACTCCTGTTTCTACCTCACCTCTTTGGTACCTAACCCCTTCCAACATGTTTCTCGTTGTGCTACTTTTTTTAGATTCAAAGTGCTCCGTTACTTTAGAGATTCTGTCTGCGATAGACATATAAATCTTGTCAACTAACATTTCGAAACGTTCATGACCTTCTCGTTTGTATTCCACCATTGGATCCCGCTGAGCATAGCCCCTTAGTCCAATTCCTTCCCTCACTTGATCCATATCCACTAAGTGCTCCATCCATAGCAGGTCAACAACGGGTAAACCTAAATCCCTCACAACATTCAACCAAGTTTCTTTACCAAACCTTTTTTCATTTTTGATCCATTTCTTTTCATCGAGGTCTGTTTTGGTTATTAGTCTTTCTATTATCCAATCAACATCATGGGGTAGAAGATCTAATAGTTTTCTTCTTAATTTGTAAATAACCTCCCGATGAACATTCATTATATCGTCCATCTCTACCAATTGCTTTCGTCTGTCAAAATTGAATCCCTCAACTTTTTTTTGAGCATTTTCTATCGCTTTGCTTACAATACCCGCTTCTAAAGGAACGCTATCGTCGAGACCAAATCTATTCATCAGTTTTTCGACCTGCGCTCCCCCAAAAATCCTCATTAAATCATCTTGAAGAGAAACGAAAAAACGAGATGACCCGGGATCGCCTTGCCTTCCTGCTCGTCCTCTTAATTGGTTGTCAATACGTCTTGATTCGTGACGTTCGGTACCAATCACGTGCAGCCCACCTAATTTTAAAACGTTCTTTTGTTCTTCCTCTGTGTGAGGATCTCCACCAAGAATAATATCTACACCTCGTCCGGCCATGTTTGTAGATATTGTTACTGATTTTTTTTTACCTGCTTGGGCAATAATTAAAGCTTCTCTTTCGTGGTTTTTAGCATTCAATATTTCGTGAGAAACTTTTTTTCTCATTAAGTATTTGTGTAATAACTCACTTTTTTCAACTGAGGTAGTGCCCACTAAAATAGGTTGTCCTTTTTGGTGCCTTTCCTCGATTTCATCGGCAACAGCTTTAAATTTCCCAGCTTCTGTCTTGTATACAACATCATTAAAATCTTCTCTTGCGATAAATCTATTAGTTGGGATTACCACAACCTCCAACCTATATATTTTATAAAACTCCTCCGCCTCCGTAACTGCCGTACCAGTCATTCCAGCCAGCTTGCCATACATCCTAAAATAATTTTGATATGAAATTTCTGCTAGCGTCTTCGATTCTTCTTGTATCGTAACCCCCTCCTTTGCCTCTAAGGCCTGATGAAGCCCGTGGGCAAATCTATTACTTGGCAACAATCGTCCAGTAAATTGGTCAACAATTATGACTTTGTCCCCTTTAACTACATAGTCTTTATCCTTTTCGTAAAGCGCCCGCGCCACTAAAGACTGTTCAATTAGGTGGACCATCTCAAAATCCTGCTCATACAAATTTTCAACCCCCACCAGCCTTTCCACCCGACGTATGCCTAAATCAGTAAGTGAGGCGTTTCTATATTTCTCTTCCACTTCATAATCGGTATTTACGGCAAGTGCTTTAATAATTCTATCGGCTTCGTAATATCTTTCAGACGGTTTTGAATCGCGCGTAGAAATTATTAAAGGCGTTCTTGCAACATCTATAAGTATAGAATCGACCTCGTCAACAATAGCGAAGTTGTGCATCCCCCAGTCACCAACTGGGTTCGTCTGAGCCATCTGATCGAGTCTCTGTACCATATTATCTCGTAAATAATCGAATCCAAACTCGTGGTTTGTACCGTACACAATATCGCTCTGGTACGTCTCTTGTCTTTCGACTTCCTTTAAATGAATTGCATAAGAATCTTTAAAGTCCTCTCCCTCATAAGATGAATCGAAAACAAATGCTTTCTCTTGCATAATAACTCCTACAGAAACCCCCAAACCATCGTAAATAGGTCCCATCCACCCCGCCCCGTGCCGAGATAAATAATCGTTGGGTGTTACCAAATGAACCCCACTACCGGTAAGAGCATTTAGATAAAGGGGCAGTGTTGCTGTGTTTGTTTTTCCTTCACCTGTTCTTTGTTCCGAAATCTTTCCGTGATGAAGAACAATCCCTGCGATCAACTGAGCGTCATGTAGACGAATGGCTTGAACTCTTCTTGTTACCTCTTTTACAAGAGCGTAGGCTTCAGGTAATATTTCGTCTAAGTATTTTTTCTTTTCATCACTATCTTTTTTCTGTAATTTTTCTTTCCACTTTTTGGTTTTATTATAAATATCCTTTTTTGTTAATTTTTTATAGGATTCCTCGTATTCATTAATCTTTGAAACTATTGGCGCAATTTTTTTTAATTGTTTCTCGTTAGAGTTAAATAGCTTACCAAACATATCGAATCCAGTATATCACCGCTTTACAATAGAAATAGGACTGATGCAAAAATCAAACGGTAGACAACAAACACATACAATTGTTTAGTTCGAAAAAAGGATAGAAGAAATCTTATACAAAACAGTCCTACCACAAAACTTGAAATAATTCCTGAAAAAATGATCTCAAAAGGTAAGAAACTCAACTCAGAAAAAGAGGAATATCCCTCAAATATTCCGGCTCCTAAAATTATCGGGATTGCTAATAAAAAAGAGAATCTCGCAGCTTCTTCTCTTTTTAAACCTAAAAACATACCACCCGAAATTGTCGATCCAGATCTTGAAAACCCAGGAAATAAAGCTAAGCTTTGAAACATTCCCACTAAAAAAGCCGAAAATAAAGAAAACTTTTTGCTTGTAGCCGACACTCTCAAATGATGCCACTTCTTAAGATAAAAATTCTCAGCCACAAACATCAACACACTTCCCAAAACCAAAAAAACAATCACAGAAGAGACACCACGAAAATAGGTTTCAAAAAGATCGTTAAGAAAAACTCCCAAAACTCCCGCAGGAATACAAGCGATAAGTATCTTTTTTACAATATCTATATTTTTCGACCTTACGAAAGAAATTAGATCGCCCCAGAAAAATACGATCAGAGCAAAAGATGTACCTAAGTGAAGAGTCGTATCAAACACCAGTGGGTGGGAGCTCCACCCAAAAAGCTTGGGTAAAACCACTAAATGGCCGGAGGATGAGATAGGCAAAAATTCTGTTATTCCTTGTACCAACCCCAATAACAATGCCTGAAAAATAGTCATGACTAAACTCTACCGTATACTAAAATGTTGTCGGAATTTGTATAACCAGCAACCACTTCCTCTTTAACATCACTAAAGGGCTCGGATATCTGCTCAATAAAATTATCCACATCAGCTTGGTGACTTTCCAAATAAATCCGATTGAAAACCACCAACCCTCCTGATGCAACTAATTCTTTTACTGCACCTAAAAAACTTCCACTCTCACCTAAATCTGGATAGTCTTCTCCTATAAAAATATCAACTATTAATGCCCCAAAACTATTTTTTCTTAAATTAAACCTCCTGGGTTCTACCACCACCCTTAAAGCGTTTGCGTTTATTACTCTGTGACCTGGAATAGACCCAATGTCATAATACTTTTTCGCAATCTCTATCATTATTGGGTCTAACTCAACACTAACGATAGAGATGTTTTGGAACTCGTGAGAAATTAAATGTTGCATCGTTCCTCCACCCAACCCCAAAATTAAAACATTTTTTAGATTTGGGGTCTCTCTTTTTAGCAACTCTGCTACTTTTCCCCATACTAATTTTACACACGAGGGAGAATCCCAATTAATGGATTGGCTAATACCTCCAACCTTTAACTTTATTGTTTTACCAATTTTTAATATTTCAATATCCCCATTTAAATCCGATTTGGTCCTGTAAATTACTTTTGGTAAGTGTAAACCGCGAATAATGGAAGATCTCATTTACTCTTCTTGGGTTCTATTTTCTTAAATTTAGTATAAGGCTGCAGGGCATCCGGTATAGCCACAGACCCATCCTTTTGTTGATGATTTTCCAAAAGAGCAACTAAAGTTCTACCGATTGCAAAAGCTGTCGCATCATTCATATACACATGTTTTGTCTCCCCATTAACACCCTTATATCTGGTATTTAGTCTACGTGATTGGTAATCGGTCATATAATCGGATGTGTGAGTTTCAATATATTTTGACTGTGAGGGCATCCATGTTTCAATATCAACCTGGCGATAGTCGGGCTTACCCATATCACTAGAGCAAATTATTACAACACGATAGGGTAACTCCAATCCCTTAATTAAATATTCTTGAAGGGCCACAATAAAATTTTGTTCGCTTTGACCTTGTTCTGCAGTGGAAAAACTTTCCATTTCTAACTTATCAAAATGATGTGTCCTCATAATCCCACGAACCTCTTTTCCATAAGAGCCAGCTTCCCGCCTAAATGATGAAGAAAAACCAATATATCTAACTGGCAAATCTCGTATATCTAAAATCTCGTCCATATGCATGGGACCAAGCGTATGTTCTGCACTCCCAACTAAAGAAATTTTATCTTTTTCGTAGTAATAACAATCATGATCAAATCTATCCATTTTTTTCATTACCTCTTCTTTAACAAACATGGGTGGGAGTACAGGGGAAAAAGGTTTAACCGACGCACCTTCAACTTTTTCGCTAATTTCCACAAAAACCTTTTTATTCATTAAAACATCTAAAACATATTGAATAATGGCGTATTCCAATAATACCGCCTCATTTTTTAAGTAATAGAAACGAGAACCTGAAACTTTTCCTGCGGTTTCGATATCAATAATATTCAGTAGTTTCCCTAACTCAACATGATCTTTAACTTCAAAATCGAATTTCTTCGGTGTTCCAAATTCACTAATAATCTTATCTTCTGTACCTACAGAAACATCCTCTGCATAAAAGTTAGGAATAAGTCGCCACGCTTTCTCGTACTTTGCTTTACTGTTAAGACGTTCCTTATTGAGTTCTTTTAAATCGTTCTTTACTTCGGCCGCTTCTTTAAGCTGCACTTTTCTATCATCATCGGGTGCGGAGCTGGGGCTCGGAGAGGGGCTGGGGCTTAGAGAAACGGAGATTTTATTCCTCAAATTTCTCTTTTCCTGCCATTTTTTGTCTATCTCAAGATAAGCATTATGTTTTTCAATTACATTATCAACAATTGTATCGTCAAGGCCCCTGCCCCTAACAGTTTTTTTCAGCTTTTCTACATTATTTTTAATATCGTTAATATCTAGCATTGCCTTTTAGACCTTTAGTGGTAATATAGATAGCGCGGATTTCGTTGTCAACAACAAAAAAACTCGTTGACCGCCCGACTTGGGTTTGGTAGTATTCTGCGCGTTCTTATTTGTTTAATGAATACAAAGGAAGTAGTAACAAAAGACGGCAAGGTAACTGAGGCACTTATGTCTGGGATGTTTAAAGTTATCTTTGATGACGAGACAGAAGCCTTAGCAACATTGTCTGGTAAAGTTAGGAAATTTAGAATTAGGATTCTTCTTGGGGACCGGGTCAAAGTTGAATTTTCACCTACTGATCTAACCAGAGGAAGAATCACTTTTAGATATAAATGAAAGTTAGGCCTTCGGTTAAAAAGATGTGTAGAAATTGTAAAGTGGTTCGAAGAAAAGGATGTGTTCGAATCATTTGCATAAATCCCAAACACAAACAACGCCAAGGCTAATTGTTTATTATGCCAAGAATATCGGGGGTGGATATCCCTAATGAGAAAAGAATAGAAATTGCTCTTACATACGTATTCGGTATTGGTTTGACAACCTCTAGGGAAATACTCGATAAAGCAGGTATTGATTTGAGCACCAGAGCAAAGGAACTTACCGAAAATCAGGTATCAAAAATTAGTAATACTATTAGAGATTTAAGTAAACCTATCGAAGGAGAATTAAAAAGAACTATTTCACAAAATATTAGAAGATTAAGGGAAATAAAAAGCTATCGTGGTTCCAGACATCGAGTGGGCTTGCCAACACGCGGCCAACGAACAAGATCAAACGCCAGAACTCGAAAAGGCAAAAGAAAAACTGTAGGAGGAATGAAAAGAAAGATAGAAAAGAAATAATATGTCAGCCGCTAAAACAAAAAAGAAAAAACAGAAAATAATTACGTCAACAGGAAAAGCCTACATAACCGCAGGCTTTAATAACACACTTGTGACTATTACTAATCCGGAAGGAGATGCGTTGTTTTCTGGAAGTTCGGGAAAGATCGGGTTTAAAGGTTCACGAAAATCTACCCCATATGCGGCCACAAAAGCTACAGAACAAGTAGCCACGGAGGCGGCAAAAGCTGGCGTAAGAGACATAGCCGTATTTGTTAAAGGTCCAGGACTTGGAAGGATTTCCGCTATTAAAGCCCTGAAAGCCGGCGGTTTAAACATTGTATCAATTTCTGATACCACACCTATGCCCCACAATGGATGTAGGCCAAAGAAAAAGAAAAGAGGATAACAATGGCAAGATACAAAGGTCCAAAATGTAGACTATGCCGCCGAGAGGGAGCGAAACTTTACCTTAAGGGAATACGCTGTGAGGGTGAAAAGTGTGCACTATCTAACAGACAGCAGGCTCCGGGACAACACGGAAATCGAAGAAGACAAACAAGATCAGATTATGGAAAGCAGTTAAGAGAAAAGCAAAAGGCAAAAAGAATCTATGGTATTTTGGAAAAACAATTTAGAAGGTATGTTAGAGAGGCCATGAAATCAAAGGGAATAACAGGAGAAACTCTCGTGCAAAGACTCGAATCCAGGCTTGATAATATTGTTTACAGAGGAGGTTTCGCAGTTTCTAGGGCACAGGCCAGACAGTACATAGGATCCGAATATTTCACCTTAAACGGTAGAAAAGTAAAAACGCCATCGGTAAATCTTAAGGTTGGTGATATAATAAAGCCCGAAAATTTTGATAAGCTTCATCTTAGAGAGGGGTTTGTACTTCCAGACTGGCTTAAAGCCAACGTGAAAGAAAAACATATTATGCTTTCTCGTATACCAGTTACGGATGATTTTCAAGAAAAATTATTCGACGTACAGTCAATTATTGAATTTTATTCAAGGTAGGTAGCAATTTGGATTAAAAAGGAACAATGTTTGTAAATATTGAAGATTTAAAAATAAATAAAATTTCGGAAAGTAAAAATAGTGGAGTTTATTCTCTCGAACCACTTCCCAGAGGGTTTGGGGCAACTTTGGGAAATTCTCTCAGGAGGGTTCTCATGACTTCCATAAATGGAGCGGCTGTTACTCAAATAAAAATTGAGGGGATTAATCACCAATTTACCTCTATTAAAGGAATAAAGGAAGATGTAGTGGAAATAACGATGAATTTAAAAAGGATTCGGTTCAAGCTCCACACAAATGCTCCTGTAGTTGCAACAATAGAGAAAAAAGGAAATGGTCCAGTTACAGCGGGGGATATAGATGTTCCCTCAGATGCAGACGTGATGAATCCAAAGCAACACGTAGCTACTATTTCTGACAATAAAAAGATATTAAAAATGGAGTTGATCATTGAACCTGGTGTAGGCTACTCTCCAAACGAGGAAAGAGAAACACCTAAAGTTGGGGTTATTGTTCTCGACGCTCTTTTTTCACCAATAGTGAAAGCATCTTACGAGGTAGAACCTACTCGTTTTGGTAAAAGAACAGATTTAGACAAAACGATCATCAGTATAGAAACCGATGGCAGTATTAGCCCTATTAATGCCCTAAAAAATGCTTCTAGTATTCTCTGTGACTACTACAGCACAATCTCGGAAGGAAAAACCTCTCGTCCTAAAGACTCCGATGCTGAGGCGCTTAGAGCCCCAACCAGAGTCTTAAAACCAGAAAATGTTATGGTCGACGAATTACCACTGCAAACGAGAACAATTAATGCTCTTAGAAAACACGGGATTGAAACTCTACACGAAGTTGCTCAAAAAACAGACGAGGAACTTGCCGATATAAAAAACCTTGGTGAAAAATCTCTATCGGAAATCAGAGATTTACTGGAGAAGGAAGGTTTAAGACAGAAAGATGAAGCATAGAGTTGCTAAAACAACCTTAAACAGAACCCACGCAGAAAGAAAATCTCTTTCAAGGAATCTTGCCAGCGAGTTAATTGAACATGAGAGAATTACTACGACTCTCGCTAAGGCAAAATTTTTTAGACCTTACGTAGAAAAACTGATTACTAAGGCAAGAAAAATTGATAAAAACGACAAAATAAGCGTTTTCAACACCATCAAGTACCTAAGAGCCCGCTTAAGCTCCGAAAAGGCTGTACGCAAGCTTGTAGAAGATCTTGGGACTAAGTTTTCAAATAGGAGGGGTGGTTATGTAAGAATTATCAAAACTGGAAATAGAGCTGGAGATAATGCGCCCATGGCCAGGGTTGAACTCGTTGAAACTGAGAAAAAGCTGCAAAAAACAGTGGTCAAAGAAAAAGAGGCCCTAAAATCAAAAATTAAACCCTCTAAAAAGAGGCTGATTAAAGGTAACAAAAATGAAAATAAATAAAACGCACGCCCCAAATACAAAAAACTATCCACCTCAATGGCATTTTGTTGATGCCGAAAATCAAACATTGGGTAGATTCGCTACAAAAGTTGCCACTCTATTAATTGGAAAGAACAAACCTTATTTTGCTCCAAACGCAGATTTTGGAGATAAGGTTGTTGTTACTAATGCCAGTAAAATTTATGTGACTGGAAAAAAAGAGACCCAAAAGAAATACTTCAGACATACGGGTTATCCCGGTGGGATTCGCATGGAAACTTTCGGAGATTTAAAAGACAGAAGACCAACAGAAACAATTAGAAAGGCTGTATTCGGCATGCTTCCAGATAATAAGCTTAAAAAGAAAAGAATTAGCAGACTGTATATTTATCCAGAAGCAAATCATCCACATAAAGCGCAGGAGGAAAAGAAATAATGGACAAAAAACCTAGCAAAATCAAGGAGGGTTTTATTGCTGCCACCGGAAGAAGAAAAACTGCTGTTGCGAGAGTATTTTTATATAAAGAAAAGGGTAAATTCACTGTAAACGGAAAGAATATTTCAGAATACTTTCCTAAAGAAAAAGAACAATTAAAGTGGGGAAGACCTTTCCACATAGTGGGCGTTTCTCACCCAGAATCAAAATATTCCGCCACCATTAAGGTTCATGGATCTGGTAAGTCAGGACAGTTAGGTGCGGTAGAACACGGTATATCCCGTGCGCTTGCAAAAATTGATGAGGAGTGGGCAGTACTCTTGAGAAAACAGGGACTTTTAACGAGAGATTCCAGAATGGTCGAAAGAAAGAAACCAAATCTACACAAGGCCCGCCGAGCTCATCAGTACTCAAAACGTTAATTCCTCAATAAACACCCTCTCCATTTCGGATATAAACCC
>Ga0114923_10001661_pt1 | contig 15306 bp, 15 predicted proteins | sample SumtaG_FD_89578 | JGI IMG/M metagenome (GOLD analysis project Ga0114923, IMG submission 89578) | Deep subsurface microbial communities from Indian Ocean to uncover new lineages of life (NeLLi) - Sumatra_00157 metaG | ecosystem: Environmental > Aquatic > Marine > Oceanic > Sediment | place: near...
GCCTGAAAATGAAGGTATTCATCTTGATACCGAAAGCCCTATTTATGTGTTTGTGACTTCTAACAAAAGTGAACCAAAGGATATCGTTTGGAATTCCAATAATATCGAAAAGTATAAGAAAGTAATTGGAAACTGGACTGAAATCTATTCAGGACAATGGGAAGATTATTCTGAAACATTATTTAACAAGAGAATTGAAAATAATTTATCTAATCGGCTTTCAGAGCTACACTTTTTAAGAAGAAACTCTGGTTTTATTTACATGGCTGAGGAAAATTATGAAATGTTCTTTAAATCCTACATGAAACAATACGTAATAGATCCTACTCCAAAACTTAGAGCTGTAATGTTTGCATTACGCTCAATAAATGAATCGTTAGACTTTCTGTTCTTTAAAATTCAATCACGAGCATTCCAGGGATTAAAAATAATAGAACAAAAAATTAGTAATTTAAGATTATTGAGAGGAATGATTCAAACTACTCTTAGCGCAATATATAACGAGCTAGATTATAATAGAAGACAACATTACACGAGCGTATTAAAACATTTACTAGCTGAATTTGAAATTGGGAATATCGTAGAACGAATAAATCAAAAGTTTAATTCAATTTATGATGTAATGGAAGATTTATATCATAAAAAGAGTGACGAAAACCAAGAAAGAACTGAAAGGGGATTAAATTTATTAAATTTACTTTTCGGAGCGGGAATCCTGATAGATTTGGTAGCAGTAATTATGATTTGGCTAGATTTACAAAAGGGAGAATTAATTGCTTCAATATTGAATGGTTCAATAACAATCTTAATAATAGGTATACTGATAGCAACAATAGGGTTTTATCTGAACAATCGTTTCCAAATGAAGAAGGCTGAAATTGGAGAAACCGTTGATGCCGTAATCGAGGATAACGCCGGAAATGTAATATTAATAAAACGAAAATATCCTCCCTATCAAAACTATTACGCATTACCAGGAGGTTTTATAGAAAAGGGAGAAAGTTCAATTAAAGCAATAGTAAGAGAAGTAAAGGAAGAAACTAATCTAAATGTGAAAGTTCTTCGTAAAATCGGCGTATACACTGAAGAAGGACGCGATCCCAGGGGTGATATTCATTCGATTGCCTATAAGTGTTCAATTATTGGAAATATTGCAACAATGAGAAGTGGCGATGATTCTAAAAAAGTAGAAATTATACCTAAAAACCAGCTCAAGGACATTGAATTAGCGTTTGATCACAAAAAAATATTAGAAGATGCGAAGTTACTCAATTAGCTTACATTTGATAAGTTCTTATATTCAGTAAGGTTAAAATTTAAGCCATACTTCATAATTTTTAGAATACCGAGATTTGGAAAGTATATCATGACAATTATAATGCCTTCTCCTCGAACGGGAAAAAAACCTCAAATCCATGAAACTGCTTACATCGCTCCAACAGCAGTAATTATCGGTGATGTGTCAATTGGAGAAAGAAGTAACATCTGGTTTGGAGCTGTTTTAAGGGGAGATTGGGGAACAATAATTATCGGTGACAACACCAGCATTCAAGAGAACGTAACGATTCACACTACAGTAGCCTCTACAGTAGATATAGGTGATGATTGCATTATCGGACATAATGCGATGATACATGGACCTTGCACACTTGGAAATGGATGTTTGGTTGGAATAGGCGCTAAAGTGTTGCATAGATCCAAAATGGGTGAAGGCGCGGATTTAGGTGCGGGTGGTGTTTTAGTTGGAAAAGAGATTCCCCCTAGAACTTTAGCTGTTGGCGTTCCAGCTGTTGTTAAGAAGCAACTACGTCAAACCGGTAAGATGGAAGGAGCAAAAACTTCTGGAGAATATGCTATAAACGGTGAAAAATTTAAAGATTTTTTTGAAAAGAATCCTGAATATTTAAACCTTTAACTCGATTTTTTTTAAATTTAGCAAAATCCGCTGCATTATTCTTTCCTTTAAAATAATACGTATCTTCTAAAATATTTATAAATCAAAAAAATCATACATATTACAAATACAAAAATAAATGAGAGTGATTTAAACGAATTTTATAAAAACTTTTCTCATTACACTTGTTATTTATATAGGATTAAATGCCGTTTTCCTTGTTGTTTCTATTTTCATATCTCCTGGATTTCCACTTAGTGATATCCTTTTTGTTGTATCTACTTTATTTTCGCCAATTGCAACTACTCCTGGGACTACTTTTATGACTATTGGTACACTAATAACAGCTTTTGACTTAGTAATATTTCTATCATTTCTAGCATTATTTGTTCCTCCATTAGTAGCAATGATCGTTGGTGCGAGATTAGGAGACAGCAGTAAAATAGCCTTTAAATCTTGGTTGGGAACCGCTGTTATTTCTTGTCTTGTATATTATTTGATTCTACTCATAGGTCAATTTTCTTCTTCCTCTCTTCTAGATGCTATATGGGTTTCTTTAGGTGGAATTCTCGGTACGTCATTGTATGTGGTAATAGGTGGAATGGTTAATGGATTTTTCTATGGGTGTTTATCGTTTCTATTCAGTAAAAGCGGACTTTAAAAAAAGATTAATTCAAATTAATCTTTCATTTTTCTATTTTTATTTTACTCAACCCTCATTTTGAGCAAAAACACTTATCGCTTCTTTCAAGATCAATAGTATTAAACATTAGGTTTAACAGATTAACCATCAGAAGCTTATTTTCTAAATTAGGTAGTCCCAATGTCGTTTTAATAACCTCCAAAGCCTCCAAAGTACCCAATATTCCTGGAGTTACGCCTATTACTGGTAGAGGCGCTTCTATGGGATTCATAATTCGAGGTTTAGTAAAGACACATTCATAGCATGCAGATTTTTTGGGATTTATAGTAATTATCTGGCCATAGAAGTCCTTAATGCCCGCAATGACTGCTTTAAGGTTGAAGTTTACAGCTATTTCGTTCACAAGAAATTTAGTTTTAAAATTATCGCTACAGTCAACGATAAAGTCTTTGTTTTCAACATACTTTACTACAGAATTTTCATCTACATATTCATTATAAGTGTTGATTTTAACCTCAGAATTTAATGAAACTAAACTTTCCTTAGCAGCAAGCACCTTCTCTCGTCCAATTTGAGATTCCTTGTATAAAATTTGCCTTTGAAGATTGGAAATTGATACTGTGTCATTATCTATGATCGTTAGTTCTTTAATCCCTGCTGCTACAATGTAAAGAGCAAAAGAGGACCCTAATCCTCCGGCACCTATTTGTAAGACTCTAATTTTTGACAGTTTATCTTGTCCCTTTTCCCCAATGGAAGGTGATATAATCTGTCGATTGTACCTTTCCTTTTGAGCTTTAGTAAGAATTTTCACTCTACCTCTAAAAATTGTTGAATAAATTTTACAAGTTCTTCTAACTCAATTAAAACTATTCCCAAGTCAATGTTCAGCTTAAGTAAGGTAATTAAGATTAATTCCCTATTGATTGCAAAAATAACTAGTTGTTCCTCATCATATTCTACAGTTAAATTAACAACCTTATCCTCAAATGATGTTATCGCGGTCCCTATTGCCTCAAACATGGTAGCTGCCATAGCACCAAATTTACGATCATCTATATGTCTTGGTATTCTAGAGATTATAATTAATCCATTTCGGTTACATATAGCAGTCCCACATATGCCACTGATTAAATCTAATTTTGCTAATTCTTTTGTTATTATCTTATTTTTTAATCTTTCAATCATCTTCTTGAGATTTATGTATCTTAAAAAATTGAATTATTATGACGAAGTAATTGAATATTATTTAAAAATATGTGTTCCGTTCAAAATCGTAAATAAGTACATTTAAAAATAAGTGGGGAACATTACTTAAGCGTGAAAGCCTTTTGTTTTGTTAAAAGCTCGATACCTGGTCCTCCAACTTGGTTGACGCATTTTTGCAGTTCTTCCGAATCCACATTGAGCACAAAACCTTTTACTTCTATGATAACTATGCTTTCCACACCTTCTACAAGTCTTATGGCTTGCTGCTTTATTTTTCTTACCCTTACTAGGAGTTCCTTTACCCAATTTGGTCACCTATTATTTTTTTAACTAAATTCAGACTCTTTTCGATGCATTATTTTATCATGTAATTCTTCTTCATTTTCTATTTCAGGTTCAGCTTCATTTTCAGCTTCATTTTCAGCGAACATTATTTTTTTTCTATCTTGTCCTATGAATATTATCGAAGCGCCTCTTATCAACACGGTTCCTATATCTTTGCTTCTTTTCCCGCCACGACCAAAATAAATTTCTTTCGCGTTTTCTACGATCAAATTCATGTAGCCGTCGAATTGTATTAGCTTCCCTGTTAAGTAAGTGTTCCAAATCTTTAATTTGATTCGCACTTTCGGCTTCAATATCGCTTTACTTAAAGTTCTCGAGATTGTTGGTTGACTCATAGAAAACACTCTTTAAAATTACACAGAATATAAGATAAAACGAATGAAAATATAAATATTTTTTTATTATCTTAAGGATTTAGTAGCAATAGGAGAATAAATGATCAACTAAATTTCACAAAAAAAAATGAAGAAAATTGGGATTTTTGATTCTGGTGTTGAAACTCCAGAAGAAATTATACTCGCAGCTGGATTCACTCCATACAGGTTGTTTGGAGATCCTGAAATCGAACCCATCAAAGCAAATGAGCATATTCCTCCTACTCACTGCGTGTGGACTAGGAACCTCTTAGAATTAGCAATTAGCGGGTTGAATGAAGATGTAGTTGGGATAATAACTACGCACGGATGCGATAGGACGAACCGCGAGTTTGATATATGGCGAGAGTGTGTAGATGTTGATTTCATGTATTTTCTAAACTCTCCAAGAAAGTTAGACGCAACAGCTCTAAAGTTCTTCATAAACGATTGTGAGGAACTAATTTCTCAACTTGAGGATCACTTCAATATTAAAATAACTAAGGAAGGATTAGAAGAAAACATAAAAAAAATGAATATAATTCGTAAGTTGCTAAGAGAAATTTCACCGTATAGAGAACAAATGGTTTTGTCTGGCTCAGAATTTCATGGAATAGTTAAGAAAGTTCAAGTTTTGAATAAAGATGACGCAATAAAACTTCTTAGGGCTAAACAAGAAGAATTAAAGGAAAGACAACCTTTTTCAAAAAAAGATTTTAAAAAGATATTATTAACGGGCTCAGATCTTGATGACTCAGAGTTTATTAGACATATTGAAAGTTTAGGGTTTCAAGTAATAATTGACGATCTTGGCGTCGGAACTAAATATTTCTGGGAAGATATTGATGAAACCGGAGATCCATTAGAAGCTATAGCAAAATACCACATGAGTAAACCAATATATTCTACAAAATTTCCATCCTACAAAAGATTTGATGTTCTGAGGAGATTGGCAACTGATTATAAAGTTGATGGTGTCATAAATATCGCTCAGAAATTTTGCGAGCCAGTTTTATATGATCATCCTTATCTAAAAAAAAAATTTAAAGAGCTCGAAATTCCATATTTGTTTGTCGAAGTAACGTACAATAGAGAATCATATAAACAATTATCTACCAGATTTTCAGCTTTTGCTGAAATTATCTAAAGGTGATTAAATGTCAAAAACGCATAATAAAATTTTGAATGCCACTCAAGGCTTAAAAAACATAATGGGAAGACATTTTTTAGCAATTGAGCAAGCATATAGAGATGAAAAACCTACTGCGTGGGCTACATCCGGCAGCCCCGTCGAAATGCTCTATGCAATGGAAGTGCAACCGATGCTCCCGGAAAATAGTGCCACAGTAAGTGCAGCACAAAAATTTTCTCAAAATTTCATAGAAATCGCTGAAACGCAAGGATTCTCGTACGATTTATGTTCTTATTTTAAGACTAACATCGGGGCAGTTGCGAGTAATGCAGGAATGATAGAAGGTGGTACTAGAAAACCCACATTCATGCTTTCAACTGACGTTATCTGTGACACGCATGTGAACTGGTTTCAAGTTCAAGCTGAAAGGATGAAAGTCCCCCATTTTACCATTGATGTTCCACACATCGTAAGTAATACAAACAATAGGCAACTGAATTACTTTAAAAAATATATTTCAGAGCAATTGTTCGAATTTGTAGAATTCATGGAGGAGATAACCGGACACGAATATAATAAGGAAAGAGCGAGAGAAGTTACTGAAAATTCATGGAATCTAAGCATGGTATGGCAAGACATCTATAACTTGAGGAAAAATGTTCCGTGCCCAATTTCCACAAGAGACACTTTTGGGGGGCTGTTTCCATTATTTACAATGCCCGGATTAAAAGCTCCAATAAAATTATACAAAAGAATGTATAGAGAAGCAAAACTGCGGGTTGATAATGGCATAGGTGCTCTAGAAAATGAAAAATATAGACTTCTTTTCGAAGGGATACCTTTTTGGTACAATTTAAAATACTTCAGTAAATTGGAGAAATATGGAGCTATTATTGTTTACGAACCGTACACATATGCTTTTAGTAAATACATGAATCCTAATGTCACAAAAGAAATGGTTCTCAATAAGCCAATAGAAGCAATGTCAGAACTTATGATGAGTTTTTGGTATGTCTATGATCTTGAAACAAGAATAAAAAAATTCGCCGAAACTGTTAAAGAATGGAAGATTGATGGAGTAATTATGCACGAGAATTTGTCTTGTCGACCGAACACGTGTGGGATGTACGATTTGAAGAAACATTTAATGAATGATTATGATATCCCTTGCTTAATTATAACCGCTGATCAAAACGACGCTCGCAAATTTAACGAAATTCAAGTAACTAACCAAATAGAAAGTTTTATTGAAATTTTAAAGAAAAGAAAGAAGAAATAAAGATTACTCAAAAATAATAGTTTTATTATTACTTATAAAAACCCTATCTTCAAACACAAGTTTTAATGCTTTTGAAAGAGATATAATTTCTACCTCTCTTCCGGCTCGTTGCATATCTTTTACGGAATATTTATGATCTACTTGAATAACTTCTTGGACAATTATCGGTCCCTCATCCAATTCCTCAACAACAAAGTGAGAGGTGGCCCCAATAATTTTTACTCCCCGTTGAAAGGCTTGAACATAAGGTTCTGCTCCAATAAAAGCTGGTAAAAATGAATGATGTATGTTGATGATTCGATTTTTGAATTTTGATACAAAATGTGGAGTTAGAATTCTCATGTATTTGGCTAATACAATGTAATCCTGTTTAAATTTTTCGAGTATTTTTAGAATTTCTTCTTCGTGATCTTCTCTGGTTTTATTTTGATGGCTGAAACAATAAAAGGGAATCTTAAACTTGCTGACGAGCGATTCTAAATCAGGATGATTGCTGATAACGGCAATAATTTCAGCATTTATTTCTTCATATTCATTTTTAATTAATAAATCTCCCAGACAATGATGTTCACGAGAAACAAATACAATAATTTTCTTTTTTCTTTGTTTGATGAGATCAATATTGGCATTTTCAGGTAAGGTATCTCTCAATTGAGAAATTATAATGTTTTCATTAACTTCTCCAGTGAATTCTGACCGCATAAAAAAGTGATCGCTTTCTTGTTCAACAAATTCGCTATTAGTAATGATATTTAATCCGTTTTCATAAAGTACGCCTGTTATTTTATGAATAAGCCCTTTTTTATCGCTACAGTCTACTAAAAGAATATAATTTTGCATAGGCATTTTTTACCAACTATTATAGAATATAGTTTTAAAGGAAAACTAATATTGTTTTCTCTTTTGGTTTAATAGGATTTGAAGTAATTAATTTTAAAGTTTCACGCAAGAATTATTCCGGAAACAGCGGTTGAAATTCATTTTCTCTCGCTTTTTCAATTGTCTGTTTTTGTTCTTCATCGCTAAGTTTCTTGTATCGTGTAGCGGCGTCTAACACTAACGGCCATAACCTCACATCACATGGTAACGAATATGTTGTAACTCCTTCTTGGGACAAAGTATACCATACAGCTTGATCTATTAATTCTTGAGTATCAAGAGGTTCATACCACGTTTTATAAGTCGCATCCCCATGCCACCGACTCTTAGAAATGGCTTTAATGGCAGTAACGCCTATGTTTTTCTCGCGAGTAATTTCAAGTATCTTTGTAAAATCATTAACGGGACTTAGATGCATTGAGGCTGCTAAATATACAGGTAATAAAACCGTATCGATATCATCAGATAATTCAAGAGCTTTCTTGAGTACCCTTACATCGTTGTGTGCCGTTATACCTATATTTTTTATTATACCTGTTTCCTTCGCTTCCAAAAAAGCTTCCATTGCTACATTTACTCCTAATATTTGATCTAATTCCTCCATAGATGAAACTGCGTGAAATTGGTATAAATCGAAATACGAGGTACCGAGTCTTTCTAGAGATCTTTTGAGTTGTCTCCAAGCTCCATTCTTTTTCCTCTTTAAAGTTTTTTCTGATAGAAAAAATTTGTTTCTATGCTTTTCTATCCAAGGATTAAGGCGTACTTCTGCGTTACCATAGGATGGGGCTACATCTATCATGTTAATTCCATGATCCATTGCGAGCTTTACAGCTTTATCAGCTTCATTTTGGTCAACATATCCTAACCCACACCCTCCCATTGTAATAAAAGTAATTTTAGCTCCGGTTTTACCAAAAACTCGTGTTTCCATATAAACACCTTAAAATGTCTAGTTGATATAAAATATTATGTTATAAAATTTAAAGGTTGATTATTTCATTTAGAATTAATCTTTTAAATAGTAGTTTTAACTTTTTATCAAGAGTTAAATACATTTTTAAGTTGTCTAACTTGAATGAAACGGATTCCAAAAAAGAAATTTTTTCCTACTTTTGATTTATAGAAATTATTATAAAAGATAAGTGACGCATTATCGATAGGAAACCTTTATCAAATATTATTTGTTATCGATGGATTATTATTCAATCAAGTTTCTAAAAATCAAGATATAATCCAATGAACTAGCATTTAATGTAGAATTAAAATTAACTAATAACTGTTTGACTCCTGCAAATGAATAATATAAACGCAATTCTAGGCCTGTTTTTCGCAAATGAAAACGAGATGGTTTATGATAAAATTAAAATTTCTGAGGATCTAACTGAAGAAAGAGAGAATGATTTGAAAATGCTCTCTTTTAAATATTTCGGACCAGTATTTTTAACGGAAATGTGCAATGAAGGAAAACCTTGGAATATTGACTTCATTGAATCGTCTTTACTTTTACAGAATCAAGTTTCATATAACGAGAAGAGGTTTCAATCCTTTTTTACTATAAATTCATCTTATGAAACAATAGATGGGACAACAAATCTCTCAGCATTAATAGCATCTCCTTATACAGAAGATATTAAAGATATTGCCGACCAATTAAGTGAATTTATCCTTCCTGCTATAATTCAAGGAAAGTTAGCAGAGGAGAATCTTTTAGGAAGTAGATTTAAGTACTCTAAATTTATACAAAAAGAGTTAACCCGTGGTTTAGATTTAATTGAATATTCCCTTGGATCGTCAAGAAAAGTGCATTGGGAAGAACAACACAATTATTATTGTGTAGGATTAATTGAAAGGATAGTATCTACGTATTATAAAGCAACTAATTTATTCACTTTCGATAAGGATAATTTGTTAAGAAAAAAATGCTCAGAATTTATCCCATCTTATTATATAATGGCAATTTTACCTGATTACTATGATAGGTTAATAGACGAGACTTTAAAGTTATTTAATGTCACCACCATAACTCCAAACATTAGATTAATTAAATTACATTCTCAAGAGAAAAAAGTGATTTATTTAGAAGAATTTGTTGTTGATAAAAATGCAAAAAAGAGTTATGGCGTTATTCTAATTGAAGATCCTGAAGGATTAAACGACTTAAATAAAATTGCATTCTATAAAAAATATTTACGATTAATGTTGGATAAACCCAAAGATGTTTACGATATTATGTCTAAAATAAACTCTAATTTAACGGTTAAAAGATGGAACACTCTTTCGGATGAGGGTCTCAAAAATTAGAAGCAATACTTGATAATTAGATTAACCTCGGAATAATAAAAGAACGGAATACATCATGTTCGAAAATAGATATAAAATTGACAAAGAAAGACTCTTTTCTTATTACGACAGGATTAAAAGGCAGTTTAAAGATCAAGACCAATTAACTATGACAACAAAATTCCTCGTCAATCAAACTGTTGGGTCATCTCATGATGACATCTATGGTATTCTTAGTTATTTTAAAGATAAAATTATAGAAGGAAAAAGCTTGTTAGACTTCGCTATAGAATGGATAAGGGCTCAAAAAATCAGGTTAGAATACAAAAAATATCTTATAAGAGCGCAATATCCTCAAAACAACTTAGCACTTGCTATTGACGATTGTATTTTTAGATTTTTCCTCGATACTGATAACCATTTGAGAATGTTAATAAAAAATAATGTCAAAGAATATAACTTTAGTGCATTATATGAAATATTCTTTAGCCCTTATGATACTAAAAACCTAAATATACAAGATATTTTGCGAAGACACATAGATAATGTTCCTACATACTTCCAAGGGAGTAAGAAAATTAATGTAAATATTATCATTCTACGTTCTGCTCTATCAAATCTAATTGTAAAAGATTATGAGGATGTCTTGTTTTCAAGAAAAGATGAAGACTTAAAGAAAAAGAAGCAAATAAAAGGGAAAGTTGAATCTAAAAAAGAAATAATTTATGAATTTAAAGGCTCTCTTTTAGAAAGAATGATTAAAACTTATTGTATTGGTAAAAAAGAGATTGACCCAAGTGAAATTGAAAAAGCTGTTAGTCAATTTTTATCGTCTTATTTACGATTTGGCTCATTTTATAAATTCGCAGAATTTAAAGATTATATGATTAAATGTTTTGCAGATGATATAATTTTAGGACTAACTGACAATATGAAAAACCAGATACAAAAAAATCAACTAGAATCAACAATTTCCAACGCTTTAATGGAATTTAATAAAAGTCATCACAATTTAGAATTAGATGGACAAGCCTTGAGGAATGATCTCACACCTACTTTAAAAGATATAGTCATCGGTCTAATCAAATCTAACTTTAATCTTTAAAAATAAAGTTCCTAATAATCGAGTACATCTTGAGATTAATTGGAAATTTTAACCCAAGAGTTCGGTGTTAAGATTAAATATTGATCTCCAAGTCGAGCCATAGAACCACCATTTTCTCTTAAAAATGATTTTATATCTTCTATTCCTCTTTTAAGCTGAGTGATATCTATATTCTTTAATATGTCTGTAGCGTTAAGTATTAAAATTCTTTTACCTAAGAGTTCCTTTTTAATTTCTTCTACTTGTTCAAGATTTGAGAAATCGTATTTTTTAATATAAAAACTTTCCTTTAACGCTGAAAACTCACGTGAAAACCCCATCGTTTCTTCTGGTGAACCTAAAAGATCACTTTCTGCATATTTTTTCCAAAACTTACCCATCTTTACAACACGACCTTCTTTTTTTTTAGTTAATTAGTTTTTTGGTTTATGTTTATTATCGAATTTTTAGTATATTTAAATGGAAGAAATATCAAGATATGCTTTTCTACCAAATATTTGTAATATTGAAAATATCTCGAAATTTTTGATTTTTAATCGTTAATTTACCAATCGAACTTTGATGAAATTGTTGTCACAGGAACATTTTAATCATTGTATTATGCTGGTATTACCAACTTGCAACCTATAGCACAATCTATGGTTGAAAAAAATAAATATTAAAAAAATAGTTATAAAATTAAGATATAATAAAAAAGATTACAATTCTAGTGCTTGTTCTATATAAGTAGGTTTAATTGTATTGAAGGCATTTGTTAGACTTTTTTCAGCATCGTAAATAACACTATCAATAATTTCTTGTGCAGTTTCTATACGATCAACTAGTCCGATACTTTGGCCTAAATAAACAGTGCCTTCTTGAACATTCCCCTGATAGGTCATTTCTAGCTCAGCTAATTCCTTTTCAACTTTGGACATTGAAAATTCTCCAGCTTGTTTTTCTCCTTTACTTTCAACTAAACCATGAGTTTCTGCAAGTTTATTCTTCCACACTCTAGCAGGACCAAAAATCCCCGTTTTTAGTTCAGTATCAGATGTACTTGAATCAATCACAATTTGTTTGTAATTATCATGGAATTCACATTCTTTAGCTGAAATAAACCGTGAACCCATTGCAATAGCACCTGCTCCCATGGATAATGCTGAAGCTAATCCTTCCCCTGTAGCGTAACCTCCAGAAGCAATAACTGGAACTTTTGGTAATTTTTTCCTTATTTCTTGTAAGAGGACTAACGTGCTTATATTATCGTAAGACTGATGACCTCCCCCTTCAACTCCAGTTGCCACAATCCCATCCACTCCACTGTCTACTAGTTTTTTAGCTAGGTGGTATGATGGCGCTACATGAAAATGTTTAATATTAGAGCCTGATTCTTTAAGTTTCTCAAAATGTTTGTTATACATCAATCGTGGAGAACCAGCGCTAGTAAGCAAGTAGACACATTGCTCTCTTATTCTTTGATTGGCCATTATAAACCTAGGTAATTGTCTACAAAGTTTAATTGCATCAGGTTGTAATCTCGCTGTTCTAATATTAAATCCAAAAGGTTTATCTGTATGCTCTACTACATATTCCATGCTCTTCTTCATTTCATCTAAAGTTACTGTTCCATGAATAGTAACATGGCTTAATACACCTAATCCTCCTGCTTCTGACACTGCTACGGTTAATTTGGTTGTATAAAATGGACCCATCGGGGCACTTAAAATTGGATGTTTAATTCCAAGCATCTTGGTAATATTTGTTTCAATAACCATTTAGAATCACATTTTTTTTGGTTTGATTTTAAAGCAAATTTATTCAAATAGTTTTTTATATAAATGATTAATTTATCAAAATTGAAATGTAGTTTATAAATGTTTTCCTACACTTGCAACGGTTAAAATTTCTTATCTTTTACCGAATCCTTATTCACTGAATGAGTGTTCATTTATTTTGTTTTGATCTTTGTTATTCAACGAAAAATATTATCCAACAAAAAAAATATGATTCAGATTTTAACGAGGGTCTATTAATTAAGTAATAATTATTCGAAATTCGACAATTTTCCTTTATGCTATTAGATTTTTAACTCCCAATATAATAAATATTTAAAGAATTAGGAACTTAATTCTCATAAAAATTAAAATAAGATCAGGACCAAAATGAGTGAAGATAAAGTAATTGTGGCTAATAAAGGTATGGTACGCGCTGACTATACTTTCTGGGTTGGTCGCTATTTAGATAAGTTTTACGATAATTTAGAGAATAAAAAGCTAGTTGGTAATAAATGTCCTAAATGCGGTGATGTCTTTGTGCCCCCAAGGAAAATTTGTGGTAAATGTAATATCGTAATTCCGTTAGAAGAAAATTGGGTTGATTTGTCTGACACTGGAATTTTAAAAAATTACACAATAACACCTTATAGGATTAACGATCGGACGCATAGGAAGGCGAAAGATTTGTTACTTGGGATGATACAAATTGATGGAAGCAACACTACCATAGTTTATCGGCTTTTGAATGTAGAACCTAATGAAATTAAAATTGGAATGAAGTTAAAGATTGAATGGGCTGAAAAAACAAAAGGAGATCCTTCAGATATTAAGGGTTTCGTAAAAATGTGAGGTATGATAAATAAAATGGAAAAAGTTGGAATTGTTGGGTATTATCAAGTAAAATTACATTCAGACGCTAATTATGGACGTTATGAAATGATTTTTGAAGCAGTAAGAGGTGCTGTAGACATGGCTGGTTTAAAGAAAAAAGATATTTCTACTGTAATTTCTTGCACAAACGATTATTACGACGGACGTACTATTTCAAACTGCTTTACCGTTGAAGTTGGCGGTGGTTATATGGCAGACGAGAGTAAAGTGGAAATGGATGGAGCCCACGCGGTTCTGTATGGATTGATGAGGATTTTGTCTGGAAACCACAAACTAGCAGTAGTTTGGGGCGGAAGTATGTCTTCTTGTTTTCCTTATCATTCTACTCGGTTATTTGAGACTGATCCTACATGGGAAAGACCATTAACATATGTTAACGATGTAACTTCAGCGGGATTTCAGATGAGATCCTACATGGAAAAATATCGAGTTACTGCCGAAGAAATAGCTAGTGTTGCAGTAAAAAATCGAAAAAATGCTTCTAAAAACTCTTTAGCTTTAGCTGAAGCTCAAAATTTAAATATCAATGTTAGCGATGTGTTAAATTCTGGTACTTACGCAGATCCTGTTACCGAATTAATGGTTGCTCAACCTTGCGATGGTATGGCGGCTTTATTATTAGCACCTGAACGACAAGCTTTAAAAATAACTGATAATCCTGTTTGGATTACTGGTGTTGGATTCTCTCAAGAAGCATACTATCTTGGAGACCGTAATTTATATGAGAGTAAATCAATGGAATCAGCTGGAAAAATTGCGTTTGAGAGTGCAGGAATTAAAGATCCAATAAATGAAATTGATGTAGCAGAATTATTTGAGGCTTATGCTCACGAGGAATTAATTTTTTCTGAAGCATTAGGGTTAGCAGAGAAGGGGAAGGGAGCCAGTATCGATTCTAAAATTAACGGTGAGGTCTCAATAAATCCTTCTGGAGGTGCTATTGGCGGTAATCCCCTTTGCGCTACTGGTTTGATTAGAGTAATTGAAGCGGCAAAACAATTGAGGGGAGAAGCAAAAGGATATCAAGTAGATAATGCTAAAAAAGCTATTGCTTCAGGTCAAGTTGGAATGTGTGCTCAAAACAATATTTTATTTGTAATGGAGGGAGGTAATTAATAATGGGGAGACAAGTAGCAATAGCCTCAGCTGGATTTAGCGAACACGCATCCAAGCGATCTGATGTTAATATGGCAGAATTAGTGAGCGAAGCAGTTGAAGATTGTTTAAAAAATGCACCTGGTGTAGAAATTGGAGATATTGATGCGTTTGTTAACGGCAATATGCCCGGATTTGAAGGTGTAAATATGCCTGAATTATGGATGACAGACTGGATGGGCGCTAGAAATAAACCCCTACTAAGAGTTACTACAGGTGGTACCACTGGTGGTACTGTAGCGATAGCTGGTTACTACACAGTGGCAGCAGGACTGCCTAAAATTGATACTGTTTTAGCAATAGCCTTTGAGCAGCAATCTCAAGGCGATACGAGCGTTGGATTAGGCAGCGTAGCTTATGGTGAAATTTCAGTATTGAATA
>Ga0114923_10001662_pt1 | contig 15304 bp, 15 predicted proteins | sample SumtaG_FD_89578 | JGI IMG/M metagenome (GOLD analysis project Ga0114923, IMG submission 89578) | Deep subsurface microbial communities from Indian Ocean to uncover new lineages of life (NeLLi) - Sumatra_00157 metaG | ecosystem: Environmental > Aquatic > Marine > Oceanic > Sediment | place: near...
CATTTGCTTTACCGTCATTTTAGGGTTGGCATGACACTTACTGGATTATACTAAAACATAATTCAAAATTCAATTCAATTTGTAATTTAACCACGGCAAAATCTCTTTTGCCAATCCCGGGTTTATCGTTTCTTTATCTTGGCAATGACCGCTTGATCGGCATTGAAGATGATTTTTTTTATTTTTTTGGCGAATGAAAGGTTAAAGGATTGTTCCTTTTTATTGATGGGGAGGTTGAATTGCCTGATCTTTCCGCCTTTTAAATATACCCGGATCGGGACCGGCATCCTGAAACCCCCAGGTACATTGTTTTGTTTTACGGTTAACACTACGTTGGTTTTACCGGTGGTTTTGTCTTTGCCTTTGACCTTGTAATTCCATGAATAGGTGGGAATGGCAGTACCGTGAACCCACTGGTTGAAAAACCAGGACCAATCCTTTTTAGTCCGTTTCTCAATAATGGCTTTAAAATCGTCAGTGGTGGCTTTTTTCCCTTTGTAGGTGTGCAAGTATTCTTTAAGAATCAAGAGGAAAAAGCGATCGTTACCGGTGGTATTTCGCATCATGGTTCGCAGCATGTGCATTACCAGTGCGCCTTTATGATAAACCTGCAATTGATAGCCTATGGGCATATCGGCGGCAGATGCCCGGAAACCGAGACTGATAGGCCCCATCTTGAGACGGTCCTGTTTTCTTCTTACCAGTTGCCACGGCATTGAATATTTACTAAACATGGTTTTCATGGAACCGAACAACTCGGCGGTAAAACCTTCGACGATGTGTTTGTAGTGTTTCTTCTTCGGCATGACGGCCTGGACAAAAAGCATGGCGGAATATTCGGCGAAGGCTTCGCTCAGCCAGGCATCCCTGTAGGTCTTGCCATCCACCATATATCCCCAATACAAATGAGCGGCTTCATGGGCCCTGAACAATTCGGACGCACCGGGATGTTCCTCGCGGAAGGTATGATGGGACAGCAGGAGATACCCCGGTAACGCTTGCCCGAAGCTGCTTTCTATGCGTGCTGCCCGGACGGTTTGCTGGGGGATTTTAATGCCGAAAATGCGTTGGTAGAATCCCAGGCTGTTGGAAATATCGATGGCGACATTTCGCAGCATTTGACTGTTTCCCGGTCCATCGCCGTACACCACTACCTCGGGGGCGCCGTCCACTTTTATCCGTTCTTCTTTACAATCTTTGAATACGGTAAACCCATAGAGGTCTACCGGCCCCCGGCTGCTCCACCGGGAGACAGTATATTTACCGGAGGTGGTCTTGTCCAGGCATTGGCCCACGGCGCGGATATCATATCCCGCCCGCTGTTTAGCGGTTAAGTGCACTATATATTTGTCAGCGCGGTTGTTGGGAAAATGGGGGTACCAGGTACCGCCTTCGGCAAAATTTAAAAGCTCTAACCGGTACACCACCACCACTTTTCTTATTTCATTCAACCGGCACGGTTTATCCAGCAGCACCCAAAAGGAATGGGCGTAAGGGTCGTAGCTGTCTCTATCGGCTTTCGTGCGAATAAACGGAAGGGGGTTTCCTTCATTATCCAGTACGCCGGTAATTTTCGCGCGAGGGAGCCTCAGTTCCACCATGCGCATGCCTTCTTTTGTTGGGGTGAAGGATATCTTAGCCTTGAAATAAGCCTTTTCCGCGTCCCGGACTATCCACCAGGGCGGCAGGTTTACTCGTGTCATGCCCTGGTCGATGTACACGCTGGGTGAAAGAGATTTCAGTTTCATTTTCGACAGGTCAGCCTCGATATCCAGGCTTATCATATCGAAACGGTACCGCTGGTTTGAACCGGGGCGGCCCGATTTATCCCGGTCCGATGCACGGTCCAGGCTGACCCAGGTTTCCGGGAAATTATTTTTTTGTTTTAACTTGCGGATTTGAATTTCTTCTAATAGGTATTTATCAAACACATAAGTTATGGTACCGAAGGTTTCGGTATCCATCTCGACCCGGAGGAATTCATCCCCGGGATTCATCAACCCGGCGGTGACACGGGCATTTACATCCGTTCGGTCCCGTTTAAGCCATACTCTATGACGATTCGCGGCAAATGTGTTCCTTTCATACAACATGTTTTGGGGAATGTTCACCAGTCCCTTTAAAAGAGGTTCCGGGGTGCGAATAATAAGAACACTGAAAGGGGTGGTAATTTCATCGAAAATATTTTTACCGGTGCATCGTACCAGGTGTTCCCGTTCCACTACGTCGGGGATGGACATCAGGAAATGACCTTTGCCTTTGAAGATCAAACCGGTCACCCTGCCGCCGGGAGTGGGTTCCATCAAGTGGAGAAAACCTTTTTCCAGGAACCAGGAGGCATTTTCCCATCGGAGTGTAATGCCTTTGGCCGGAACCGGGATGGGTTGCTGCGAAAACCGCAATTTGCTTAATTGGTTATAAACCGGTATGGTTGGTTTATTTTCTTTTTTCTCATCGGCCACCGGGGCAGCGTAGAGTAAAAGGCCGGTCACCAGGAATAAAAGGATACATAAACGTAACCGATGTAAATATATTCGTAATAGGATGTTATAAGTTGCCCTCATATTTCACTGCTCGTTTGCATGGGTCAAAAATTTCTCACTCTTCTTAAAAAGGATATACGGAAAGGATAGGGATAAGGTTTTCTTTTTGAATTTAGTTCCTTTTTCCTTATTACCTAATTCATTACCCAATTAATTAGGTAATACCTAAAATTCACGATAAGCTGTTTTCAGGATAGAAAGCAAATAATTAATATATGGCCAGGGATCATGTTTTCCGTCATGCCAGGATTGGGAACTTATTTCCAGGGTTTCGTAGTAGCGTTCTTTATTTTCTTCGATGAGGCGTTCAAGGCTGATATAACACCCTACTTCATAACCCAGTTTGTAACAGCCCTGGAGCAGGAGAAGTCTAGATACCCTTCCATTTCCATCCCTGAAAGGATGTATGCAAAGAAAATCAAGATTAAAAGCTGCCATTGCCAATAATGGCTGTATATTACGTTCTTGGAGAGATATATCCCAATAATCCACAAGCTTTTCCATGAATACAGCAGTATTTGCTGCAGGAACGGTTTTAAATCTTATTCGTTCTCTACCATTGGGATATTTTTCTATAATATCGCCATCTTTGATTTTGTATTGTCCGGCGTCCCAGATTTCCCCGCGGATGCGTGCGTGAAACTCTTTAATTGTACTTTCAGATAAAGGTACTTCATCACCTTCAGTATGAATAATGTTGAGTACGTTGCGGTATCCCCGAATTTCTTCTTCGTTTCTATCTCTCAAGAGTGATTTACCAAAAATCACAGTTCCTATACGTTTTTGATCGATGGTTACCCCTTCGATGCGATTAGAGGAAACCGCACTTTCAATAATGGCGTGTTCCCTGAGAATTTTCAATTTTTGGGGAGATTGTTTTGTAAAGAGCTCTTGTTTTCCTTTCGCTTCTGCCAGGTCGGATATCAGCCATGATGTACTCATGGGTATAGGTGGCAGGTTATCGAAGAGCATTTTTAATGTCATCATTGTTCTTTGTTTTACGGTTTATTTTAAATCCTTTTGAAACCCTTGTCAATTTCGATTGGGTATATTTTTTAGAATTCTTTATCTTTCAAGAAATCTATATATCTAATACTTGCCAAATAGGAAAATATAAGAATTATTATCCCCCCACCCGCGCCTATAAGAAAAGAAAGACAGGGTAAGAATTGACATTTGCTAAATACTAAATATGTAGCCATACCGATTAAAGAGGAAAACACAAGACAGGCTGCCATATGAACAGTAAATATGTATTTTCCGTTACTTTTTTGAGGATTGTTCGTTGGGATATATAAATTTCTTTCTATTTCTTTTAAAAAGGCATTCTCTTTCTCTTTACTAAATTTTTCAAATTCTATCTGTTGTAATTCTCGAATTTTGTCCAATAGATTGTCCATTAGTCCGAAGATTCTAATCTGGGATATAAGTCCTGCCAGACTGACAATATAGACCAATATAACGGCTAAAAATTTGTAATCGTCAGGTATTTTATAAAATGATGCAAAGAGGGCTATAAAAGCACCAATACCAAAGGCCGAAATAAATCGCCATCTGACATTCTCAAGTAAACTTAAAGTTGTGATATGATGTTCTATACGTCTTGAGATTAAATCTGACCATTTATACTCTGACATTTTTTTCTCCTAGCGACTTGATTATACAATATTTTTTGCCCATTTGCAGACTCACAAAGAAGAAGTAAACAATTTCGGCCAGTTCCCTAAACATTCAGTTTTTCCTATATTTTAAACCAATCATCATTAACACAAAAATCAAGTAGATTTTTGAAATTTGAAATCGTCTCTTCTTCAAAATCAGATGACTCAAAGTTTCTGCTGCCATCGTAAAAATCAAATGCAATTACTCTCTTAAAAGTATTTTTTTCCCCCTTAACGTTCTTTATAAAAGCGCTATTGGGTACTTTTTCAAAATCTCTTTTCGTTCTCTCGCCTATTTTTCTTTTTAATACAATAGTATAGAAATCATTCTTGCTAAACAAATCTTCTATTCCCGCATTCTTAACACCAGTAAAACCTTGTGGGAGCGGAATAGTGTAAATATATTTTTCGTCAATATCCCAATTTTTAACTATTTCTTTCTTAACTTTTTTGTTAGTGCTCCAGTCAATGACTATTTTGAAAAATAGTCCTTGCGAAATTATAAATGGAATAACGGTTAAAAATTTTGGTTCTCCGCTTAATGGCACAAGCGCTATTTCAGATTTATTATCCAGTATTTTCCTAAATGCTCTGATATAATATAAGTCAGTAATTCCTTCTGTGATGATTACTTTGTCTTTAATATTGAGATTGTAACGAGCTTTTAAACCTATGGCTTCAAACAATGGAGTAAGAGCCAGGTTTTCACTTTTGCCCCATTCTTTTATGTGAAGACTATTTCTAACTAAAAGTCGTCCATCTTTATCTTGGCTCATCACTTTCACTCCTTTCAGGAAGTCTATATCAATAATATATTCCGAATGTGTTGCTATTATGGCAGTATTGGAAAGTGACAGATGCTTGAGGAATTTTAAAAGATCTTGTTGAGCCGAAGGATGAAATCCTTTATTGGGTTCATCAAAAAGTAGAATTCCTTTATTTATCTTGTATTTTTCCGCGTACAAATAATATGCAAATAAAAATTTTGTATTATCGCTTAAATGCCTATAATAAGATTGTTTGCCTTCTGTTTGAAAAGTAATTTGTAAACCATCTTTTCCACTAAAACGGATTCTTAACAATTCGTGATCAGGATTTTTTGAATTTATTTTTTCGGTTAACGTATCAATCTTTTTCTGAAATTTATTTCTGAGTACATCTTCCTCGTCAGGATTTTCTGATTCAAAAAATCTTTTTAGTTCTTCCTTAGAGAGAAACTCTAAAAATGTTCTAAAAAAAGATTCTTCTTCATCATTATTTATATCATTTTCACTTAGGCGGTCAGGTAAATCTTGATCAAGTGGATATTCATTATTGAAAAAATGTATTGGGGGAAATTGCAAAAACAGTAAATTTTCTATATCTTTAAATTCAAAGTCAAGTGGATATTTTCTGCTTTCAACCATCACAAATCGATTGTCACCCTCTATAGAATTATAGGTATCAGAAATAATTTTAGATATTCTGTTTTTCCTGTCCTCATATATTTTGTCCTCATTCTCTTCTGGGTAAAATCTATAATTGCCTTTACCATCTTTTAAGATTATTACTTCTCCTTTTTTTTCGATTTCTTTAATTAATTCAAAATATTCTTCACGAATAATCTCAAAAAAATTTTTAAACTTTTCCAACTCAATAAGCATATTATTATTTTTAAGAATCCTTTTTTTAATCTCAGAAATTAAAGTATCCGAGGTAATGTCCTGCTTTTTTATTTCAAATTTCATTATCAATGAGCCAATTTTTCCCTTTTTATTGAAGTTAGTAAATCTGTGATTCTCAAAAGGTGTTCTTTTACACTCAAAACTATTTAATGCTTCTAGAAAAGACGTTTTTCCTGAACTATTTCTGCCTAAAACATAATACAAATTTTTTTCACTATCAAAAATAACTTCATCCGAATCTCCAAAGCCAAAACAATTTTTTACCTTAAATGATTTCAATTTCATCGTTTTCCTCTTTGCCATTCATAAAAATAGATTAACTCTAACCGCCTTCATCGTTTCCAAAGATACTTCCATTATTGAGGGGGGCCAAGCATCCAACTTTGATTCAATCTTAAAAATTTTCCCATCTAACTCTTTAAGAAAAGGGGATAAACAGAATGTTACATCATGTTTCATTTCTAGCTGATTCCCATCTGAAAACAAATACAATCTTTTATTTCTTCCTGTAATTCCTGATCTTTAATTTCCCCTATCTTCTTTATCAATCTTTGTTTATCCAATGTCCTGATTTGATAACAAAGCACAATTGAATCTTTGGGAAGTCCAGTGAAATTGGAAGGGAGAGAGACTTCATTTGGGTATATCTTCCTACCAGGCTTCAATGAGGTCAATGGCAGTACATTTACAACAGGAAGAATCTGATTGATTTCTTCTTCGCTTATTACCAATACCGGTCTGGTTCTCCCTTGTTCCGAACCTACAACAGGATCCAGGTTTGCAAGGAAAATCTTCCATCTAAATTTTGTCATTATTTATTCCCATCCCTCCAGATCTACATATTCAAAATCATGGTTTACAGACTTCATATCCTCAAGATACATCGGATCTTCGACTGCTTTTTTCAATTCTTTGATTTTATCCTTAAAACTTCGCTTTCTTTTTTTGACCAGCAGAATCACTTCCATCAATTCATCTTCTAAAATATGTTCGGGCACTTTTATTTTTACTTCATGGTTACTGGGAATTCTAACAATTTGTCTAATGGCTTCCATTTAATCACCTCGAACCTTTATTATACAATATTTTTTGCCCATTTGCAAAATCACAAAGAAGACTAAAAAATAAAAAAAAGAGACACTCAAATTTCCCCGACAAAATACATGCGCTATTTATTTATATATTTTCTGCTGTTCGATTTCATCAAACATTTTTCCCCATGTGGAATTATCCTTGAATATTCCGAACCACTCCCAGGGAGTATCAAAATGAAGGTTTCTTGATTTCGGTACTGTGGATACATCAAGCTGAAAAATTTCGCTTCGACTGATAATTGCAGCAATAGTTTCACGAGTTTTCTCAAGTGCTTCATCTCGCGTATCTGCTTCAACGATACAGTCAGGCAATCCTGGTACTGTTACATGAATGTTGCCATCTGTTTTTTCTGTAAGCACTACTGTATATTTCATTTTTGAATTCCTATTTAACTCTTAACGCTTCATAATATTAAATACTATAAATAAGGAAGATTGTCAACTCGTTGAAAGCGAAAAATTAAAAATTTGCAAATTTCCCTGTCAACAACCCGGCCAATCCGGAACCAAAAAGATTTTTTTTGCCACAGAGGACACAGAGGTAAACATTAAGAAAACTTTTTGCCCCAGTGTTCCGTATTATCCATGTGTGACAAATTACTGTAACAGGGAGGTTTTAACATGAAAAAAATATGGTTAATAATCCTGACAGCCATCATGGCGCTTCCACTCAGTGGAGAAAAAATCGCTGTATTGACTGATGTACTGAAACCCGAACAATTTTTAGTGGCTGGTGAACGATTCTATATTATGGAAAGTACTACCATTTTCATTTATTCATTAAAAGATTTCACTTTAATAAAAAAATTCGGGAGAAAAGGAGAAGGCCCCGGTGAAATGAATAAAGTCCCTTTCATTTCCAATGCACTCACAGCCTTTGGTAACAAAAAAATACTGGTGGATGCGATCAATAAAATCATCATCTTCTCCGGGGACGGCATATTTGTAAAAGAAGTTAGAAAAAAAGGTCGAGTTGCCAATGTGTTATCGGTGGGAGCCGGATTTGTCGCCACCCGCTTAAAACGCGGGGAAGATAAAAAGTCCTATGCCGTTGTCAACTTGATGGATGCTGAAATGAATGTCTCCAAAGAACTATACGCTCAACTCATGCCCGTACAGGGAAGAAATCTCCAGATGGTCACCGACTCCATTCATGTGGCTGTACATGAGGATAAAATCTTTATAGAAGAAAGTGTCAAAGGCTTTATCATTGAAGTTTTCGACAGCAAAGGCAATGCCCTGTATAAAATCAAAAAAGAAGTACCCCCTTTAAAGGTGACGGCAGAAGATAAAGACGCACTCCTCCAGGAATTAAAAGATGACGAACTGGCAAAATTACAGATAAAACGGGCTGGCGGCTGGGATAATTTTAAAACGCTCCTGGATTTCCACTACCCCGATCACTACCCCCCCATTCGGGACATGTTGATTAAAAACAGGAAAATATATATTCGAACCTTTATTACCCAAAATGAAAAAGAGAAGTATCGTATCCTTGACCTTAAAGGCAAGGATCTTAAAACCGTTTTTTTACCGAAACCGATGCTGGCCTCGATTATTACTCGAATATACAGTCGAACGGTTCGCTTTTTCGATATTTCCAATGATACGTATTACTATTTGGCTGAGAATGAAGATGATGAAGAATGGGAGCTGCATTCCGTACCGATTCGTTAGGGTGATGAATTAAACCTTTGGCGGCCAGCATGCTGCTGCACCCTATTGTAGAACAATTCTATTGAAATTCTTTTGCTTCGATATCTGGCACAGTACCCTCGTAAGATTGCTGGTTCCGGCGGGCAGCAGACTATTTATCAGGTGGAAAATGTAAAGTTAACAAAAACGGCCCACCTGTACAAGCGTGGGCCGGTTTTGAGAACTATAATTATTATTTATTTTTTCTTTTTACTTTTGGGGACAAGAACGGTTACGGTCCCGGTGGTGGTGTTTCCCTTTCTTTCTCTTTTTTTTACATTAAAAAGAACTGTAGGGAACGAGCGATCAGGTTTTCCGTTTTCCTGTTCGCCAGTTCGCCTGTCCACTATTTCAACCTGTCCGCCGGAGGAAAAAAAGTAAAAAACGTTCCTTCCCGCTTTTTGCAGATTTTGTATTTGAAATTTCTTCCCGGCAAATATATAATATAAGTATGTATGAAATTAAATATTTGCTGGCAGATTTTATCGATGAATTTAACCGTGCTGATATGGCAAAAAAACAGCAGATGGTAAAAAGATTCCCCTTTGAAAAGATAACAGATAAAAAAAACGCGGCTTACATAGCTGCCGCCGTTGAAGAACTCTGTTATATAAATAACATGGATATCCCGGAATGGGTTTTTGACAAGAAGTATCGTTTAAAGGAGCCTTTCTTTGTCGGGGGGCTTGAATCACTGAAAGCTTTTTTAATTGCAGAAAGTCCGGTATCCTTCAGGAGAAGAAATATTTTTGTCTCCGAGAACGTTCTAAAAAGAGTATGAACGTATGAGTCCTCTAAAGAAAGAAGAGATACTTAAATACCTTCAAGAATTGTCCGATGAATTGAGTAAAGAAAATTTGAAAGGTGAAATCCTTGTTTTTGGTGGAGCAGCAATGGTACTTGCTTTTAATGCCAGGCCCAGTACTAAAGATGTGGATGCGCTATTTCAACCCAAAACTAAAATCTATGAGTTAAGCAAAAGAATTGCTGAAAGACACCATTTACCTGGTGATTGGCTGAATGATTCTGTAAGAGGTTTTATCAGGACCGATTCGTTTAATTACAAATTACTTATCCGGTTCGACAGTCTTTCGGTATATGTGCCTGAACCTGAATATCTCCTGGCAATGAAAAGTATATCTATGCGCCTTGGAATTGAAAGCTCGGATGTAGATGATGTAAAGTATTTAATTGATTATTTAAAATTGGAAAAATTGTCAGATATTGTTGACATCATAAAGCAATACTATCCTCTGAATCAAATCCCCCAAAAGACTTATTATGCAATAGAAGAGATTTTTCAACGAATTGTCGATAATGAAAAGTAACCGTCTGTCCCTCGCCTCGCCAGTCTTCTTAAAACTCCCTTAAAACTGATTTATGGCTAAAAAAACAAAGAATTAATTGAAATTAGAAAAACCAGCCTACCCGTACTGGCATAGGCTGGTTTTTTGTATACGTTTATACGTATATCCTATCCTATATCCGGTTATTTCTTTTTATTTTTAGGCACAACAACCGTTACGGTCCCAGTGGACACGTTTCCGACAGCATCTCTGCACTCAACGGTAATGGTATAAATCCTGCCGCTGCCTTTGCCGGAGCGTTCTGCCCGGAGATTCAGTGTCAGGTCGCCGGTGATTTCCCAATCGGGAGATGTGTCTCCGTCTCCATTTCCATTTACCGGTTCATTACTTTCTACCGATATAATCTTACTTACCGGTGAAGCAGCACAATTGTCTTCTGATTCCACACTGACTGTTACCGCCACCATTTTGTGATTGGCAGGCCATAGGGTGTTTGGATTTGCGGATATGCTTGTTATCGTGGGAGCGGTTGTATCTTGTACAATAACTGTTTGCTCTTGAAACGCTGTATTTCCTCTTCCGTCATCAAAGGTCCAGGTGACGGTGTAGGTCCCCTGTTCGGTGTAGGTAAGCGGGTCGGTGGTGGTGCCGGTGATTGTTGTTTCGGAGCAATTATCGGTGGCGGTGGGGAAGGTGGTGATTTCTGCTGAGCATTGGCCGGTGACGGTGCTAAGCTCGGCTGCATCGGGAACAGGTGCTGTGTTGTCTATCACAGTCACGGTGGCATAACAGTAATCGGACTCGCCATCCGGATCTTCCACAGTTAATTTGACGGTGTGTTCACCCACTCCGAAGAGCTCGGCTTTATCGATTTCGAGGGTGATTTCATCTTCGTCCGGGTCATAGGAACCTGCGTCTACATCTGCTGCTGTGATATAAGCTTCACAATTATTATCTGCCGCTATTTCGATGTCTTGGCATATGGCCACCGGCGGTTCGTTTGTGACGCCCCGCAGTTTCACGAGGAAGATGTCGGTACGGCCTACGCTGGTCTTGTTTATTATTCCTTCACCAGGATCGAAGTCTACCGTACCCCGGAACTGACCTGTTACGTATGGATTGCCCAGGCCATCTACAGCGATGTCTTGTGGATAGTCATACTCGCTTCCACCCATACGAACCGCCCAGTTGAAGTTACCGCCGTTATCTAATTTCAATACATAGATGTCATTACTACCGGCACTGGTCAGCTTAAACGTCCCCGGTCCCGGGTCAAAATCAGCGGTCCCCGTAAATACACCCGTACAGTAGACATTGGCCGATTTGTCCAGGGCAATGCTGCAGGCGTAATCATTGGTACTTCCCCCCACCACGACGGCCCAACCGAAATTCCCGTTTCGGTCTAGTTTCCATACAAAGGGATCCTTTGCCTTAGAGGTCAGGTTAAAGGTCCCCGGTCCCGGGTCGAAGTCATATGTATGACCAAGGTTTCCATGAAAATAGACATTGTCTTCGTCGTCTAAAACAAAAGCATTATGGCGGGGATGGATACGTCCGCCTGCTTGTGCACCACCACGTGCCCAGATGATATTGCCGTGGGTGTCCATTTTTATAATGTAACCCTGTAGTAATATCAATTGTTCCGGTCCCGGGTCCATATCAACCGCATCCTGGTTACGCCCGGTAAACAGGATATTGTCGGAACTATCGACGGCTATTGTATCGATAAAATTTGATCTGGGCCCGGTATTATTGTATGCCCAAACAAAATTGAGGTTATTGTCCAGTTTTATGATAAAAAAATCCCACATATTGGATTTTTGAGCACCAACCAGGATATGTGTTCCCTGCCCCGGATCGGCGTCCATTTTAAAACCGTACATACCGGCAATAAAAATATTGCCCGATGAATCCACGGCAACGTCTTTAGCAAAAACCATAGCACCACGAACACTGCTCAATGCGTCCAATTCGATGGCCCATATAAAATTTGCGTCGGCGTCAATTTTCAGGACGAAACCGTCACCGGCTGTATAATTTGATGCAGGGTTGCTGCTCAACATAAATTCACCCGTTCCTGGATCGAAATCGACATTGCCTTTAAAATACCCAGCCACGTAAACATTCCCCCAACGGTCCAACCTGATTTTCCTGACACTAACCATTGAATTGGAGTCACCAACCGGGTTGAAGGCCCAAATTAAATTGCCGTTTTTGTCTACTTTCCGGACGTAACCGCCATACGAAGCACCCGCATCTAGGAAGAATTGCCCCGGTCCCGGGTCAAAATCCACAATATTTTGAAACTGGCCCCCGTCATAGACGTTACCATTCTTGTCCACAGCCACCTGCAGCCCGGTATCGTCGAGGGCGGAACCCATGCCGTAAACCCATTCGGCTACGGGAGGTTGAACCTGTGCTGAAGCCATGTTTGCCGAACCCAGCAGTAGTAATGTACCTAATACCAAAATTACGTAAAATTTTAAATGTCTCATGATTATCCTCCTGTAGAATAGTTTTTTTGTTTTTTTTTGCCTACTTACTTGAAACGTTTTGTTGAACCGCGACTCACTATTACATATGCAAAAGCCGTGCCAATTCCTGTGACCCACCCGGAAATTAATGATATTCAAAAGGTTTTAATGGTCGAAACTCCCGTTAATAAATGATTTATAAAAAAAATATTTTTTTAGGGGAAAAGCAAAAGAGACGTTGGGAGAAGAGAGCCGGGAAAGAAAAATTGTACTTTTTACAATTTTTTTATTGTAAAGATTACAATAAAGTTGTAAAAACTGAAATTTTTAAGAAATTCCGTACTTTTCCATTTTGGTGACCAGGGTTTTAAAGTTGATGTTCAAAAGGGAAGCGGTATTGACTTTTTTCCCGGCGCTTTTTGCCAAAGCGCGTCGGATAGCCTGGCTTTCCGCTTCTTCCACCGCAAAGCTGAGTGAGTAATCCCCCGGTTCGGGCGGTGATAAAGGAGTTTGTGTAGAGGTGGGTTGGTGCGGTTCATCTATTTTAGTATTTAGTATTTTCAAAATGTCTGGCGCCGTGATTTTTTCGCCTTCACAAAGCAGTACCGACCGTCTTATCACGTTTTTCAGTTCCCGGACATTTCCGTTCCATCGGTGTCCGGCCAGGACTCCCACGGCTTCTAAAGATATGTCGGTGGGATGTCTACCCAGTTCGGCAGCCACTTCATTGGCAAATTCCGAGGCCAACAGCGGTATATCTTCGGGTCGTTCCCGCAGGGGTGGGATGTGGATATCAAACTCACAGAGGCGGTAAAACAAATCTTGCCTGAACTTATCTTTTTTTACTTCATCAGAGATATTTTTATTGGTAGCGCTGATGATGCGGATATCCACCTCCACCGGTGTGGTACTGCCGACGGGGCAGAAGCATTTCTCTTCTACTGCCCGGAGCAGCTTACCCTGGATGTACGGATTCATATTTTCCATTTCTTCCAGGAACAGGGTACCTTCGTGGGCAATTTCAAAAAATCCTTTTTTATTTTTTTCAGCACCGGTGAACGCCCCTTTCACATGGCCAAAGAGTTCGCTTTCCACCAGGGTTTCGGGTATTGCCCCGATATCTATGGTGATAAAGGGTTTACCGGCTCGGCGGCTTATATTATGGATGAGACGGGCAACAGTGGATTTTCCTGCCCCGGTTTCGCCCTGGATAATAACGGAGAAGTCACTGTTGGCTACTTTATGTATCTGTCGAATCACCTCTTTCATCGCCTGGCTGCGACTGATTCGCGCTTCTAAAGAGGCAAAGATGGTTTTATTCAGGCGATGGATTTTTTTTTCCTGGTGAACCGGTAGTGCCCCCCAATAAATGGTCTCCAACAGCTTATCTCCATCCACGGGTTTTTTTACGTATTTGTCCACACCGATGTCGATGGCTTTCATCAATAATTCGACTTCTGCAAAAGCGGAAATAACGATGATGGGGGTAACCGGGTGACTGCCCTTTATTTTTTCAGCCATTTCAAGGCCGCTCATTTTAGGCATGCGACAGTCGGTCAAGACGATGTCGGGGAGGTGCTGTTTAAACATATCCCACCCTTCCCGGCCATTAAAAGCAGAATAGACTTCTTTAACGAAGTTTTTCAAAAATTTACGAATGTGTTTGTGGACCTGGGTATCATCTTCCACGTACAATACGGTGGTCTCCTTTAGCAAGGAAAAATCCATGGTTTCTTTACCCTCATCGGGATTCATCCTGGTACTCCTGTTTTAATTCAATATAAAAAACCACGCCGTTTTTTACATTGTGGCAGTAAATTTTTCCTTTCATATTGATTTCGATAATAATTTTTGACATGTACAGGCCAATTCCCATGCCTTTTCCACTTTTGTTTTTCGAGTAAAAGGGTTCGAAGATGCGATTGATTATTTCAGCGGGAATTGGGGTCCCGTTATTCCTGATTTTAAGACATACTCCGCCGGTCTGTCGGAAAATTTCAAGCTGTATTTCTCCATGGCCTTCTTCCAATTGTCCCCTGGCGATCTTATTTTTGATGGCGCCTATACCGTTATCAATGATATTTATCAACACCTGTTTAAGCTCACCCGAAAATCCCACGATGTTTATCGGTTCTATATTATCCTTATTAAAAGATACCTGGATAAAATTATTTTGAAATTGTGCCTGGAGAAGGGACAGGGTATCGGAAACAGCGGCCACCAGGTCGAAGGTTGTCTTTTCTTTTGAGGGTTTCAGGAAATCGCGAAAATCATCGATGGTTTGCGAAAGGTGATTGATTTGCTTCATCGCTTCTTTTATTGCTGTGTCCATCTCTTTTTCGGAGAGTTTTCCCATACGGAGGTCCATTTTTATGTTTTGCAGGATAAAGCTCAGGGTGGTCAGGGGTTGGCGCCACTGGTGGGCAATAGCAGCCACCATTTCCCCCATGGCTGCCAACTTTGACTGATGTATCATAAAATGCTCCTGTTCAACGCTTTTGCGGACCTCATTGCCAACTTTAGCCTTCAACTCCCGGTTTTGTTTTTCAAGCTCTTCTATTCTTTTAAGCAAAACTATCTCACTGGAATTGCCCCGCTCCTGTTCCTCCTTAAATGGAGTTCTTTTTATCACCCTATGCACAGGATTTACCTTTATTTCTCATTAACTCTTATAATTTTGTTTTGGATTATAGATTGAAGAATACCATACCCCGGGTCAAAAGTCAACCAATGATCCTTATACACAGCAATTCTCATTATAGATTTAAAAATTTTTTTTTCTTAATTTTCATACATCGTAAAGGACAAAGCTTTCAATGTTTATCATTTTTATTTTTGATTATTAATTTTTTTTAAATTGACCAGA
>Ga0114923_10001663_pt1 | contig 15303 bp, 2 predicted proteins | sample SumtaG_FD_89578 | JGI IMG/M metagenome (GOLD analysis project Ga0114923, IMG submission 89578) | Deep subsurface microbial communities from Indian Ocean to uncover new lineages of life (NeLLi) - Sumatra_00157 metaG | ecosystem: Environmental > Aquatic > Marine > Oceanic > Sediment | place: near...
AAATGATTTTTTCCCCACATCCGCATCAAATTGTCCCAGGTAGTTAAAACTAACCTGTGGTTCCAGTTTAAATTCCAGGCCGGACTTATTTTCGCTTGATGTTAAATACTTTAAAATTCCATGACCGATGCCTTTGTGTGGCAATTGGTGCAAACTCTCTTTAACCTCTTTAATCTGCCGCGATAAGTCATTTTGGTAAGACATATTCAATAAAACAGGGTAGACGCTGGTAAACCAACCGACCGTTCGATTAATATCGATACCTTCTATTATTTCCTCCCTGCCGTGACCTTCAAGTGCGACTAAAGCCTTTTGATGTCCCCAGGTTTTCTTGATTCCCATACCCAATGCGGTTAATAATATATCGTTTATTCCTGTCCCGAAGGGTTCATTTACCCTGGTAAGAAGATCGGTGGTTTGCTCTTCATTTAAACTGAAGGACAAAGTCTCCGTATCTTTTACATAACTATCATCTATTTCAAAATCTTTCGGTATTTTGAGAATCTCAGGGGAGGCCGCTTCCAATTTTGCCCAATAGGATTTTTCTTCTAATAAAAATAGGTGGCTGTTGGCATATTCGCATAACTTCCCTGCCCAGGATTTGAATGAACTTGTTTTTAACGGTAATTCAGCCGGTTTCCCATTTTTATATTGGCGATATAATGTTTCGATATCTTCAAACAAGATACGCCATGAAACGCCGTCTATTACCAAATGATGGATGGCGATTAATAAGCGGTCACCATCATCCGGGTGAAATAAACCCAGCTTCATCAAAGGACCGTTTTTCAGGCTTATGGTTGATTGAATTTCATTTACCTTTTCTAAAAGTGTTTCTTTAACATTTTCGTAATTTCCCAGGTCATATATTTCCAAAGAGAGAGGGATATCCACTCCTTGATTGGTTTGAACCATCCGGCCGTTTTCTTTTTTATATGTCATACGGAGTGCATCGTGATGCTGCTGCATCTTTGTAAATATAAACTTCACGGCCTTTTCATCGATGGTATCTTCTAAATGGAGCATTACGGCTTGATTGAAATGATGGGGGTCAATTTTGGGACTTTGAAAAAAAGCGTTTTGGATCGATGTTAACGGTACGGTTCCCGTTATTACGGCTTGATCGGCAATTTTATCTAATTTCTTTATTAAAGGCGCTAATCCTGCTATCGAAGGATTCCGGAGAATATCGTTCATGTCGATCCGATATCCTGCCTTAGTCATGGTGGCTGCCACCTGGATCGCTTTAATCGAATCTCCTCCAATGAAAAAGAAATTGTCATTTATGCCTATTTTATCTCTCCCTAATACGTTTTCCCAGGTTTGTACCAGTTTTTCTTCTATCTTGTTCCTGGGGGCGGCATATCGGTTTCCCGGTTCCGGTTCAGGTTTGGGCAGTGCTTTCCTGTCTATTTTGCCGCTGGCGTTTAAGGGCATTCGATCCAATTGGACAAAATAAGCCGGTACCATATAATCCGGGAGCTTACCGGAAAGAAAATCCCGCAGCCCTGCTGCGTCTATTTTTTCACTGCAAACCAGGTAAGCGCAAAGGTATTTGCTGCCGTTTTCCTCCTTTGCCAATACGATGGATTCGCTTATTTTCTTATGCTGCAGCAACCGGTATTCGATTTCCCCTAATTCGATCCTGAATCCCCGGATTTTCACCTGGTGGTCGATGCGGCCTAAGAATTCAATGTTTCCATCCGGCAGCCACCGGGCCAGGTCACCGGTTTTGTAGATCCGTTCTTTGTGTCCTTCGTGTCCTTCGTGGTAAAAATCAACAAATCTCTCTGCGGTTAATCCCGGGTTGTTAAGGTATCCAGGGCTAAACCTACCCCCGTAATACACAATTCTCCCCCCACGCCCACCGGCTGTAACATGTTGTCATGATTAAGTATGTAAAGCCTGACATTTTGCAGCGGTTTACCGATGGGTACGCTATCGCCGCCATTCCATTCCGACAGCGGATATCTGGAGGCATAAACAGCGGCTTCGGTGGGACCGTATATGTTTTCCAAAGGGATATTGCTTTCCAGTTTTCTAAACCTATCCACCAGCGGCGGCAAAAGTGCCTCGCCTGCTAAGAAAATGTACCTGAGACCGGATAACCGGTCAATGTTTTGCCGGTTCAAAAAATCGACAAAACCATTAAACATGGAGGGCACAAAATTGATATGGGTGACCCAATGGTTTTCAACAGCATCCAGTATTTTTTCAGCGTCTTTTTCTCCCCCGGCTTCCAGCACCACCAACCGGCCCCCTCTCCAAAAGAATCCGAACAACTCCGTTACCGATACATCAAACATATATGACGTCTTTAACAAATAGGCACCGGTTCTCTCAAGAGGATACACTTTATCCAGCCCCAGCAGCAGGTTCATTACCGATCGATGGTCCACCGGCACGCCTTTGGGTTTCCCGGTTGACCCGGAGGTATAGATCACATAAAGTAAATGTCCCGGGTGCGGCGGCGTGGTGGGGAAGGAACCATTCCCCTGGTATATGGAGTTATTAAAGGGATCGATCATCTCTTTCCCGTTTAAATCAAGAGTTAATCCCAACTCCTTTTTTATAATCAATACTTCGGCACCACTATCTTTTAATATGTATTGAACCCGTTCCGTTGGGAAATTGATATCGATAGGCAAATAGGCGCCCCCTGCTTTCAATATCCCCAATATTCCAATTAACATGGTAATGGAACGCTCCATCATGATCCCCACAAGACAATCCGGCTGAACTCTTTTCGATTCCAGTAACCTTGCCAGGATCTCCACCCTCCGGTTTAATTCGCCGGAGGTGATGACCCGGCTCCCGTCACTATCGACAATTGCCGCCCGGTCCGGTTCTTTTGCGGCTTGCTCTTCCACCAGTTGATTGACAGTTTTGTTGGTTGAATGGGAATAATTTGTAAGAGTATTGTTAAATTCAATCAACAATTTTTGTTTCTCCTGCTTTGAAAGCATTTCCAATTCCGGCACCCTGCGGTTAACATCATTGAGAAAATCTTCCAGTAGATTCCTGAAATGCCGGATGATTCTTTCGATGGTCCGGGGATTGTACATCAATGTATCAAATTCCACTTCCCCTTTAACCTGGTTATCTATGTCCAGGAAAGAAAAAATAACTTTGGGCTCAATATGCTGAATATATTTTTTATCATGGATATTTTCCACCAGCAGGGCAATATCCAATAGAGGAAAACCATCCATTTCGGAATAGGTCATGTTTAACTGGTCCGGTAATGTTTCAACCGGGTAGTTCTGGTGTTGGGCAGCCTCGATAATGGTTTGCCTGACCTGCAGCAGCAGATCTTTACAGGTCATACTTTTTTCAATTTTATTTCTCAGTATTAGTACGGTATTGATAAATTCGATTTCCGTCTCCTGCTTTAAAACGGGTGCTCCCAGGATGATATCGGTATTGGAAGTATAGCGGTGGACCAACAGCGTCAATGCTGTCACCAGGATCATATACAGCTTCCTGTCAGACCCGCCTCCTAACTTCATTAATTTTCCATAGATATCTCCTGTTAACTGGAATTGAACCGATCCCGGGCTGCGTTCACCGGGTTTTGGTTGATAATCATAGAGAAAACCGCTTTTCACCGGTGCACCGGCCAACCTGTCCAGCCAGTATTCTCTCTCTTTATTTAACTGGCTGGCCACAACCGTATGTTTATGTGATTTGCCAATGCTTTTCATTATCCTATTTCCCCTTTTTTAAAAATTGAAATTTTCTTCTTCCTGGAAACCCGTGGACTCGATAGCTGCCAGGTCATAAGACATTTTGATATTTTCCAATTTGATGGCAGGATTTTCCACCACCTGCTGCAAAATCTCCATATAATGCCTGGACATCTCTTCGACAGTGGAGCGTTTAAATAACCGGGTGGAGTATTCAAACATGAAGCTCATCTGGCCCTGGAACCGGTTCACCTGCAGCAGCAAATCAAACTTTGAAATTTTATATTCGAAAGAGTATGGAACTGAATCACTGCCCCGGGTGCTCTCTTCATGTTCCGTTTGATCTTCTCCGCCCTGGTTTTCCATCAGGTTACCCTCCGCTTCAAACATGGAAAATACCACATCGAACAAAGGATTTCTGCCGGGCCGGTCTTCAAGCCCCAAACGGGAAACAAGCTCTTTATAATGATATTGACGATTATCGATACATTGAATCACCTGTTCCTTTACTTCCGTTAAAAATTGCTCATAGATTTTAGCGGCATGGGGTTGGGTTCTTATTGCCAGCATATTAACGAACATACCGACAATATGATATAGATCGACATGTTTCCTGCCGGTGACCGGCGATCCTACCACGATATCTTCCTGGTTGGAATATTTAGCCAGTAATACGAAATAGACGGCCAACAAGATCATAAATAAAGTGGCTCCTGTTTTTTCTCCCAGTTGCTCCAGTTGTTCGGCCAGTCGCCGTCCAATGGGTGCCCTGATATGATCTCCCTCGAAGCTTCTAATTGAGGGTCTTTTGAAATCAGTCGGCAGTTTCAACGTTGGGATGCCGTCCTCGAAACCTTTTAGCCAAAAATCCACCTGTTGATTTATCTCTTCTTTTACTTTTGCACTATTCTCCCATTGTGCGTAATCTTTATACTGTAGTTTCAATGACGGAAGCTGTTCCCCATTATACAACGAGACAAAGTCTTTTCTGAGGATATCGTGGGAGAGTCCGTCGGAAATTATATGATGCATGTCTACGATAAGGAGGCGTTTGCTTTGTTTCACCGATATTAAACCCGCCCGGATCAGTGGGGGGGAAGTAAGGTCAAAGGTTCTTATAAATTCCCGGACCACTTTTCGTGTCTGTTCTTCATCTTCTACTTCATGATACTGGCATCTAAACGCAATATTACGGTTTATTTTTTGTGCCGGCGTCTCATGAATTAAATGAAATGATGTTCTTAAGCTTTTGTGCCTGTCTATTAACGCCTTAAAGGTTTGTTCCAACTGTTTTTTATCGATATCGAAATTCAAGGTCACGATTTCCGGCATATTATAAGCCAGGTTTCCCCTTTCTCTTTGGTGTTGGACAAATATTCCTTTCTGGGCCGCTGTTAAAGGGTAATATTCTTTTTCTTCGGCGGCATTTACAGTTTCATATTTATCCTCACGGGCTTCGCTAACATACCGGCTTAATCCTTTTATGTTGGGTGCTTTAAATATCTCTGCCAGGGGCACGTTAATATTGAATTCTTTGTGGATTTTTGATATCAGTATGGTTGCTTTCAATGAGTGTCCCCCCAGCTCAAAGAAATTTGAATCCAGGTCGATGAAGGCTTTATTAATGTTCAAGACCTCCGACCATATATCGACCAGTTTCCATTCTGTTTTTGTGGTGGGGACTTTATATGAGTCCCGGTTTTTTAAGGCCGGTTCAGGTAGTGCTTTACGGTTTATTTTTCCATTGGGGGTAAGGGGGATTTTCTCCAGCCATACAAAATAAGAAGGGATCATATAATCGGGCAGATTCTTGCCCAGGTATTCCCGCAATTCCGATGCCGCCGGTTGGCTGTCGGACACCATGTAAGCACATAAATACTTCTCGTCGGTCTCGGAAGCCCCGGCCATTACCGCTGCTTTCTTTATCCCGGGATAATTTAACAATTGTCTCTCGATTTCCTCCAACTCTACCCTGAATCCCCTGATTTTAACCTGCTGATCCATGCGTCCTAAAAACTCGATATTCTTATCTGCAAGCCATCTGGCTAAATCCCCGGTTTTGTGAAGCCTTCCATGCATTGGCAGTCGGATAAATTTCTCAGCAGTTAATTCCGGCCGGTTCAAATATCCTCTTCCCACCTGGAAACCGCTGACAAGAAGTTCCCCGGGTACGCCTGCGGGCACCGGTCGATATCCTTTATCCAAGATGTAAATCCATGTATTGGTTATGGGCCGGCCAATGGGGGGGAGTTCGCTTATATCTTCACCCGGTGCTATGGTCAGTGCCGTTACCACGTGAGTTTCCGATGGGCCGTAATGATTGTGAAAATAAACGCGGCTTTCTTTTAGATAGCGTTTGAAACTCTCATTAATAACGGCTTGCTCGCCGGCGGTGACAATATGATCGACACTGCCGGGAATCAATCGAAGGAATTCCTCTTCATTCATTATGAATTTTAAAAACGAGGTGGGCAAAAACAGGGTTTTGATTCGATCTTTTTCAACCCGTCTGAATAATGCCGGGATATCCGTTAACGTTTCCGTGGAAACCAGGGACAAGTGCCCCCCTGCCAGGAGGGTGGAGAAAATCTCCTGGGCAGATACGTCGAAACTGATGGTGGTAAATTGCAAAACCCGACTGAAATCGATATCGGTATGCCGGTACTGGTATCGGATAAGATTGGCAAGGTTGCGATGTTCCAATATCACCCCTTTGGGCCTTCCCGTGGAACCGGAGGTGTATATCACATAGAGCGAATTATTTTCCCGGTGGATGGTTCCCATGTTTGCAGGAGAATACTGATCAAATTCCATGGGTATTTCATCTACCAATAAAATATCCCTGGCCTTTACCCTTCTGCTCTCCCGATCTCTCCCGGCCATAAAAACGATACCCGGAATTTCCCGTAATGTCTCTTGATCGGGAAGACCCTGGTTTTCCATCATTTTTTCCACCAGTTGGGCCAGGGTTAATTCACCCTCTCCCAAAACCACTATATCTATGTGGGGGTCCTGGAGAATTAAGTTATAATCACTGGTGGCATAGGGCCCCCCGGCCACAATGGGCACTTCTACACCCCACTGCCGTATCATCAACACGGTTTTATGAAAAAATTCCTTGAAAAAGGACAATGTCCGTATGCCGATTAGATCGGGTTTAAACTCCTGTATTAGATTCTTCAGTTCTTGATAGCTGTCGAAATCAACGCGTGATTTTGCAATTTTTCCCCACACACGGCTCTTAAACCGATCGTGAAGATAAGTCAACAGGTAAAGCAAGCCAAGGGGTTCCTCGATCATATCATACAGCATATGGATCTGTTCCGCTTCCCGGCTGAAAAGCAATGACAAATCCAGCAGCAAAACCTTAAAAGGCTCCGCCTTTATCTCTATTGAAGGAAAATACTTCCGGACTTTTTCGTTGAAATCCGGGACGGCCATATGGTCTGTCAGCAAAACCCCGGTATCCCCCAATTCCTCCCCGGTAATCCCTGCATAATGAAGGATGTCCGGGACGCTTTTTATTTCCATCGGTAAATAACTGTTATATTTTTCTACTAACTCATCCCCGCTTAAGGTCTTCATTTGATTTGGTAATACATCCAATAAACGTTCCCTGGAGAGAATATATTCATTCATCAGTCGAGTTTGGAATTCTTTTACAAAAGCCTTTGAGAAGGGTAAGGTTTCCGGCAATTCATGGTAGGCCAGATTGACAGACCGCTCTATCCGGTCTTCACTAATGCCATGTTCAACGGCCAATTTAAACATATCGGTATTGGGATAAATTTTGAGTATATTCAGGTAAGGGAAATGCACCCATTTAAGTTGCTCTAAAAATTCAAGGGTCATGAGGGCCTCTTTTTCCGTTTCCGTGGGAAACCCCAGCATCATTTCCATCTCAAGTATCAATTGGGGATATTTCCCGGTAATATATCGAACGTTTTCCTCGAATTTTTCCAGGTTCAAATTTTTACGTATCAATTTTTGTATCCGGGGGGAGGCGGATTCAAGGGCCACGGCAAAATTCACCGCACCTGCTTCCATCATCAGATCGATTATTTCCTTATCCAGGATATCGGCCCGTAAACCATTGGGGAAAAATAATTGAATATCGAGGTCCTGCTTGATAATACTTTCAAATACCCTGGAACTGTTTTTCTTATCCAGGTTGAAGATATCATCGATAAAGACAAACCTTCTAATCCCGCAATCGTAACAGCATTTGATTTCATTAAGGATACTTCGGTCACTCCGGACAACATGGGTCTTTGGCCATATTTTGTGACAATAGGCACAGTTAAACGGACAACCCCGGGTGGCCTGGAGGGAAACCGTATGTTTGGCCATGGCAAGTCCGATGGATTGATGATATTTTTTATAGTCGATTAACGTTCGATCCGGTTTGGGGAGCTGATCAAAGTCCTTTATCGGGACCTGGGGACTTGTTACCACCAGGTTTTCCTTATTGGCTTTCATATTTTTTAATGCCGTGATGGAAAAACGGTCCAACGTTTCTTGCAGGATTAGTAAAATGGAGACATCGCTGTCATCGAGCATGGTTAAAATGCGCTGCTCAGGATACGCGGGATCGATGGGCAGGTAAGTGCCGCCAGCCTTGATTACAGCCAGGATACTAATAATCATTTCAACCGACCGTTCTACCAGCAATCCCACCACAGCGCCTGACTCCAGGCCTCTTTTCATTAATAAACGGGCCAATCTATTAGCCCTTTGATTCAATTCCCTGTAAGTTAATTGCACCCGGGCCGTTTTCCTGTTTTTTTGCTTTTTGCCTACTGTCCAACTACCACCTGCCACGGCTATCTTATCCGGTGTTTGCTCTACCTGTACTTCAAACCCCCGGTGGAGTGTGGGACCGGTGTCTGCCTTTTCTTCGTACCCGGCAGATAAGTCGAGAATTCCCTTTTTTTCTTCTTCCGACATAATGGGAATATGGCAAAGCCTGGCTTTGGTATACGCAGGTAAAACACGCACCATATGTCGAAAATAATTGATGAACCGGTCGATGGTTTGGGGTTTAAACAGGCGGGAACTGTATTCGCCGCCAAGATAAATGTGTTCTCCCGCTTCCCAGGAATTAAATATCAGGTCAAACCGCGATACCGCTTTCCGGTGTTTATAGGAATAAGAAGTGAGGGCCTGTATTTCCCGGGTATTGATTTCAAAATTGAAATTGGGTGTATTGATCATACTAAGCATGACATCAAAAATAGGGTTCCTGCCGGTATCCCGGTTGACTAGCAAATTATCCACCAATGCTTCAAAGGGATATTCCTGGTTTTCGTATGCTTTTAAGGTTTGTTGTTTGACCTCCTGCAAAAATACATTAAAGGTTTTATTGGCGGTGGGGTAATTTCTCATGGCGGTGGTATTGACCAGCATGCCGACCACATGCTGGAGATCGGCATGTCTGCGGGCGGCTGCGGGTACTCCCAATATGATATCTTCCTGGCCGCTGAGTTTTGAGTATAATATATTAAATAAAACCAGCAGGCACATAAAAAGTGTGATTTCATTTTCTTTTGCGATTTCTTTTATAATTGTTGTTTCTTCCACGGTTAAGGCAAAACTCACATGATTACCTTCAAAGTTCTGGATTAACGGCCGTGGATAATCAAAGGGCAGGTTCAGCAGCGTAATTTCATCATCCTGCGGAAATTCTTTAAGCCAAAAGGCTTTCTGCCGGCTTAAGGTCCCCCTGAGTTCTTCTCCCTGATGCCACTGCGAATAATCTTTATGGGTAAGCCTGAGCCCAGGGAGTTCTGCCCCGGGATTTGAGTACAGGCTCATAAATTCCTGTCTCAATATACTATGAGAGGCAGCGTCTATGATGATGTGATGGATATCGATAAAAATTGCCTGGCGCGAGCCTCCAAGGTTTATAAGGTAAACCCTTATGAGGGGAGCCCGGCTTAAATCAAAGGGTCGAATGAAATTGTCGATAACGTCTTCAATTTCTGCTCCGCCGGCCTCGTAACTGTCCACGGTAAAGTCCACCTCTCGATGTATCTGCTGGAACGGTACATTGTCAACCTCTATAAATGAGGTTCTGAAACTTTCATGTCTGGCAATCAGTTTTTTAAACGTTTGTTCCAGTCTTTCCCGGTGGATGCTCTCCCCGGGGTAAATCGTTTGAGGCACGTTATAGCCGGTGTTATCCGCTACCAATTGGTTTAACACATACAACCTTTTTTGTGCGGGGGACAGCGGATAATATTCTTTTTCCTCCGCGGGTTCGATAGGTGCAAATGCATCTCTTGCGCTGCCGCGGGTAATTGTTCTTATGTATCCTGCCAGCTCTCTTATGGTGGGAGTTTCGAAAATTTCTGCCAGAGGAATTTTAACATCCATTTTCTTGTGGATGTCGGATGCCATTATCGTGGCTTTTAACGAATGTCCGCCCAGTTCAAAGAAATCCGCATCCACACCAATTGAAGCCCCATCGATGTTCAAAACCTTTGACCATATGTCCACCAGTTTCAATTCTATTTCATCGGTGGGGGGTGCATAGTTATCTTTGCTTTCTAAAACCGGTTCGGGTAATGCTTTTCGGTCTACTTTTCCATTGGGGTTCAATGGTATTTTCTCCACTTGCACAAAAAAGGAGGGTATCATATAATCCGGCAGCCCGGAAGATAAATATCCCCTTAATTCTGGTACATCCAGCTTCTCTCTTGACATTATATATGCACATAAGTATTTTTCCCTGTCCCTCTTTTCTTTTGCTAATACCACTGCTTCTTGTATGTTTTCTTTCTTTAATAATTGACTTTCTATTTCCCCTAATTCTATCCTGAAGCCCCTGATTTTCACCTGGTGGTCAATTCGCCCTAAGAATTCAATATTACCATCCGGCAGCCAGCGGGCCAAATCTCCGGTTCTGTAAATATAGGACATATGTTTGTTTGGAATTTGTTCCCGGGGCTCCTCTTCCTCCTCAACCTCAACCTTAATCTCTAATTCTAAAAACTTTTCTGCTGTTAACTCCGGCTTGTTTAAATATCCCCTGGCAACACCGTCGCCTCCCACTACCAATTCCCCCACAACACCCACCGGGACCAAATGGTTGTAGGTATCGACAATATACGCGGTTGAGTTGGCAATAGGACTTCCTATGGGAATGCTTTCCTTATGCTCTGCTTCCACGGCGTAAGTACAGGAAAAGGTGGTGTTCTCAGTGGGGCCGTACCCGTTTGTTACATGTAAGCGGGGGAACCTGTTTCTTAATTTATTTATGTGAAGGGGAGTTAATACATCTCCCCCTACCAACAGGTTACTCAGCGGTGCAAATATTTCAATATCCGCATCCAGCATCCGGTTGAATAACGGAGCGGTCATCCACATTGTGTCGATACTGTGTTTTTGAGTTATCTCTTTCAGGGTCCCGGCTGAAAGAATGTTATCCTTACTTACAAGGTACAGGTTTAATCCATTTAACAGCGAACCCCATATCTCAAAGGTAGAGGCATCGAAATCAAGGGCTCCGGTCTGCAGCAGCCTATCATTTTCATCGAATTGGTAGAAATTTGTATTCGTTACCAATCTGACGACACTTCTATGCTCTACCGTTACTGCTTTGGGGAAACCGGTGGAACCGGAGGTGTAGAGGACGTAGGCCAGGGTATTAGCAGGGCGCAAGGCGCAGGGCGCAGGGCCTAGGTATCCAGGTGTAGGGACGCGATTTATCGCGTCCGATGTCAACACTATCTTTGCATTGCTGTCGGCCAGCATATATTGTTTTCTCTCCGGTGGATATTCCGGGTCAATGGGTAAATAGGCACCCCCGGCTTTTAAGATACCCACTATTCCAATTATCATCTCAATAGACCGCCCTGCCATGATGCTTACAATGGTATCGGGTTCAACCCCTTTTTCTATTAATAGATGAGCCAATTGATTGGTTTTTTCATTCAATTCCCTATAAGAAAGGTGCATCGGGTCGAAGGCTTTGAAAATTTGCTCTGTAAGGGCTATATGGTCCGGTGTCCTTTCCACTTGTTCTTCAAATAAACGGTGAATGGTTTTATCCTTCGGGTATCCTGTTTCGGTATCATTGAAATCAACCAATATCTTTCTTTTCTCTTCTTTCGATAATAATGTCAACCGGTTAACGGCAATTTGTTCAGCGGTCAAAATTTGATCGATGAGTATACCAAAATGTTTTACAATTCTCTCAAAAGCATGACTGTCATAAACATTTGCATTATATGTAAACTTAACGGATAATCGATTAGCGGACGCGATTACTATATGAAGATCATAATTGCTCTGCTCATAAGTGTTGACATTGGATAATTTCAGTGCAATTTGTTTTTCTTTTTCTTCACTTCTTTTGCTTATTCCTTCGATATTTGGTGCTACCGGATAGTTTTCAAATACTAAAATATGATGCAATAGATTTTGTTTTAACGTACTTTCGGATTGAATATCTGCTAATGGATAATAATGATGAGGCCGGGTATCTATGGCCTCTTCATGGTTTTTTTTCAATAATTCGCTAAAAGAAATGTCCGCTTCATATTTCAAACGAACCGGGATGGTATTAATAAATAAGCCAACCATGGATTCAGACCCTTCTATCTCGGGGGGACGCCCGGAAACCACTGCGCCGAATACCACATCGGTTTTACCGTTATATTTCCCTAAAAGTACCCCCCAAACCGCCTGGATAAGTGTGTTCAGGGTAACATTATTTCTAACTGTCAGGTGATTTAAACGGTCGGTCTTTTCCTCTTCCAATTGAAAAACAGCTTTCTGCTGTTTGTATACAGAGTCAACCGCCTTAAAGGAAATTCTCCCCGGGATCACCACTGCTTCTTCATTTCCATCCAGGTAGTTTCTCCAATAGTTTTTTGAGATTTCCTTATCCTGCTTTTCCAGCCATTGGATATAGGTTTTATATTGTTTAACTTCGGGTAATCGATAAGGTCTATTTTCAAGAAAACTGTGATAAATCTCGAAAAATTCCGAAATTAATATCCCGATACACCATCCATCGATCAATATATGATGAAAACTCCAGGTGAATTCATATTCCGCATCACCGGTTTTAAAAATTGATACCCGCATTAATACATCTTTACTAAGATTGAAAGAACGCTTCTTATCCTCTTCTTTAAATTGGATTAAATAATCACTTTTATCATCTTTTTTTGAGATATCTTTATAAAAAAAATCGATTTCTCTTTCTTTAAGTACCGCCTGGAGCAGTCTTTTCCCTTGTTTTTGGATAAAAGCCGTTCTCAAGATATCATGGCGTTTTAACAACTCATTTAAACTCTTCTCTACATATGGTATATTCAATTTGCCGTTCATACGGTAAGAGACCTGTTCGAAGTATGCAAAAGAAGATTTGTCGTACAAATGATGAAAAAACATCCCCTCCTGCATTGGGGATAATGGGTAGATGTCTTTTATTTTTCCTTTAGTTTTCATTATTTTCCTCTGTTCTTTATGTTCCTTTATTTATACCTAAAGAATTGATTCGATCTCTTCGAGATCACTGATGGACAATTCCTTATATGTTAAATCGCTTGGAGTTAACTCTATCTCTTCCAGGGATGAACAGTAAGAAATAAACCGGGTTAACTCTTCTTTATAGTGTTCCAATAATGTTTCAATGGTGCCGGGTTTAAACTGTTTTTTATTATAAGAGACGGACACCCTTAATTGCCTGTTTGCCGTTATTCCGCTAACAGCAAGTTCATAATCTCTTTGTGCTTTGGGGCTTATTGTATGTCCGGTTGATTCCCCGGCTATCGTAAATGATTTTTCCCCCACATCCGCATCAAATTGTCCCAGGTAGTTAAAACTAACCTGTGGTTCCAGTTTAAATTCCAGGTCGGACTTATTTTCGCTTGATGTTAAATACTTTAAAATTCCATAACCGATTCCTTTGTGGGGCAATTGGTGCAAACTCTCTTTAACCTCTTTAATCTGCCGCGATAAGTCATTTTCGTAAGACATATTCAATATGATGGGGTAGACACTGGTAAACCAACCCACTGTTCGGGTAATATCGATCCCTTCTATTATTTCCTCCCTGCCGTGACCTTCAAGTGCGATTAACACCTTTGGATGTCCCCAGGTTTTCTTGATTCCCAGGGCCAATGCGGTTAATAATATATCGTTTATTTCCGTACCAAAGGGTTCATTTACTTTTGTAAGAAGGTTGTCGGTTTGCTCTTCGTTTAAGTTGAAGGATAAACTCCGCGTATCTTTTACATAATTATCGTCTGTTTTAAAATCTTTCGGTATTTTGGGAACCCCGGGGTAGTCCGCTTCCAGTTTTGCCCAATAGGATTTCTCTTCTAAAAATACGTCGCTGTCGGCATATCGGGATAAGTTCTCTGCCCAGACTTTGAATGAATCGGTTTTTAACGGTAATTCAGCCGGTTTCCCATTTTCATATTGGCGATATAATGTTTCGATATCTTCAAACAAGATACGCCAGGAAATGCCGTCTATTACCAGGTGATGGATGGCGATTAATAGACGGTGGCTATCATCCGGGCGAAGTAAACCCAGTTTCATTAAAGGACCCTTTTCCAAATTTATGGCTGCTTGAATTTCATTTATCTTTTCTAAAAACATTCCATTAACATTTTTACGATTGCGGAGATCATATATTTCCAGGGAAGGAGGAATATCCACTCCTTGATTGGATTGAATCACGCGGCCGTTTTCTTTTTTATATGTCATACGGAGTGCATCATGATGCTGCTGTATCTTTGTAAATATAAACTTCACGGCCTTTTCATCGATGGTATCTTCTAAATGCAGCATTACTGCCTGATTGAAATGATGGGGGTCTATTGCCGGGCTTTGGAAAAAAGCTTTTTGGATTGGTGTTAACGGTACGATTCCCGTGATTACCGATTGATCGGCAATTTTATCTATTTTTTTTACTAAAGGTGCTAATTCTGCTATCGAAGGATTCCGGAGAATATCGCTAACATCAACCCTATAGCCTGCGCTGGTCATCCTGGCCACCAACTGGATCGCTTTAATCGAATCCCCACCATTAGCAAAAAAATTATCATCTATGCTTATTTTATTTCTCCCTAATAGGTTTTTCCAGATTTCTACCAATTTTTCTTCTATTTTGTTCCTGGGGGCGACATATTGCTCCCGGAATCCCGGGACAGGGAGTGCTTTCCTATCTATTTTGCCGCTGGGTGTCAAGGGCAGTTTTTCCAGTTGAACAAAATAAGCGGGCAGCATAAAATCGGGAAGTTTATCGGAAAGAAAATTTCGTAATCCCGGTAGGCTTATTTCTTCATCGGCTGCCAGGTAAGCGCAAAGATATTGGCTGCCGTTCTCTTCTCTTGCCAGTACAACCGATTCGCTTATTTTATTATGTTGGAGCAATTGATGTTCGATTTCCCCTAATTCTATCCTGAACCCCCTGATTTTTACCTGGTGGTCGATGCGGCCTAAAAATTCAATGTTTCCATCCGGGAGCCACCGGGCCAGGTCACCGGTCCTGTATATAGTTGAGTGAGGTGAGTGGGGTGATGGGTATAAAAAGAAGTTTTTGCGGGGGGGGCCAGGGGGGGCAGTTTTTTCAAAAAGCGCCCCCCCTGGCCGCCGG
>Ga0114923_10001664_pt1 | contig 15291 bp, 13 predicted proteins | sample SumtaG_FD_89578 | JGI IMG/M metagenome (GOLD analysis project Ga0114923, IMG submission 89578) | Deep subsurface microbial communities from Indian Ocean to uncover new lineages of life (NeLLi) - Sumatra_00157 metaG | ecosystem: Environmental > Aquatic > Marine > Oceanic > Sediment | place: near...
AGCTTGAGCGCCGCCGATGAACCCATCTAAGTCGCCTGAGAAGTTGAACGGAAACGGGCTCTCTGCAGCGGCGAGCGTACAGTTACCAAATCCCGTGTTGTCGACGCAGCCCACATTAGTATCCGAGCTACCCCAGGCGCCTCCCGCATTGAGACCCGCGTAAAATCCGTTCCAGTTCCCATCTCCGGCCTCAGCTGGAACGACCGCAAAGAGGAAAAACACCGCAATAGCCCTCGGCCGCATCGCTCACTTGCGCGGCGTATCAACACCTCAAGCGGGGTCCCTCAAGCCCTCTTCAAGGCTGCGTAATGCTGTCACTCGGGACGGCATGCAGGCAGTTCTCGGTATATGACGTGCGGATCGAGTCGCGCGTACCAGGTATTGTGGGCATAGCCACGAATGAGTCCACAGTTCCCCGCGTTCCAATGCGGATTCTTCTGGCCCGCGGCATTTTTATATGAAATGCGATTTTTTCGCACCTCGTTTGAATGGCAAGCACTGCTTTCCGGCTCCACGTTCCAGACATAAAGCCCGACATTGGTAAAGTCCTGACGGCGACCGTATACGGTGTTATTGATCAGCTTCGCGTGCGTGCCCCCGGCAATTCCGAGACCATATTGTCCCGGATCGACGAGGATGTTGCCCGCAACATGAATATGCGCCCCACCATAATCTCCGATCAAGATTCCGCCGCCCGACTTGCTTGGCCCGCCTCCCAGAATCTTGTTACTGGTGATGAGCACCGGGCTTTCAGCCGTGCCGAAGGTCTTAAACATGTTGACGGCATCCTCGGGAGAACTCTTGCCGGGCTCATTGACCACTACATTGCAGCGGATCCGATTACCGGGACCGCTGACTTTATCGAACTGCACCATCTGACCGCGCGGCATGGGGCCGCGGACATTGCGAACAAAATTTCGTTCGAATGTGATCCCACGGGAATCAAGCGCGTAGAGCCCGCTTGAAACGTCTTCCAGATAGTTGGCCCGAATAACAATTTCAGTCGAATCGAACAAATTGATTCCGCTGCTCTTCGTGTTTGTTATTTTCACGTTCTCGATTTTGATATTCCTGGCATCATTAATGTTAATCCCGGAGCCCGCGCAATTGACGAGTTCAGTCTTGCGGATGACGATGTTGCTCGCGCCATCGGTAATTTCGATGCAATGACTGGCACTTCCGTCAATTCTGATTCTCTGGATCGTCACATCATGCAGCCCTGCGATGCGAAGAGGTCCGGATGTGTTGCAATCCCTACCACAGCCCGCGCCGGCGACGCCCGGCAGCCCGAGCCGGACAGCGAGCTGTGACGGCGGCGTCCCCGACACGATATCGGCAACGGTCTCCTGTCCGACAGTGGCGGTGGGGATAAGAAACGCGGCGAACGTCGTCACGGCCAAAGCCCGCGCTGTGGTCAATCGGCAATTGGGTGAAGATAACAAACGCCGATTACCACTCTTGGTGCAGTACTGCTGCAACATTCCCATTTAATGTGCCTTGTCACGCCGGAGAACAGTAAGAATCGTGCGCAAAAGAATCTCAACATCCAATGCAATGGACCAATTCTCGATATATTTGAGATCATATGCTACCCGGCGTTGCATCAACGCCGGATTTGGGGTTTCCCCACGGCAGCCATTGACCTGGGCGAGGCCCGTGATGCCCGGCTTTACCCGATGGCGGTTGCCATAGAAGGCAATGATCTGTTGATATTCTTTGTTATGAGCCAGCGCATGCGGACGCGGGCCAACCAGGCTCATTTCGCCTCTAAGGACGTTCAAGATCTGTGGCAATTCGTCGAGGCTCGTGCTGCGCAGAAAGCGACCGACGCGCGTAACACGCTTATCGCCAGACTTCGCCTGAGGCACAACGTCACCATCTTCCAGGACCATCATCGTCCGGAATTTGATAACGCCGATGATGCGCTGATTGTAGCCGTTTCGTCTTTGGACAAAAAATATTGGACCAGGACTGTCGAGCTTGATGCAAATGGCAATGATGAGAAACAGCGGTGCGAGCAGCACCAAAGCAATCGCGCTCAGAACAGAGTCGATCACCGATTTGACGAGCCCATCACTTTCGGAAAGAGGGGGGCGCTGAACCTCCAAAAGCTGGAGCCGACCCAAACAGTGTAACCGATGGATCTGGCAAGGTAGATCCGGGAGCTCAGTGCAAACGCTAACGGCGACAGGCAAGACCGACAATTCAGTGACAACGTCGCGAATTCGTTCGCGGCGCGAGCTCGGCAGGGCAACAATGATGTAATCGCAGAGATCGCGTTGACCGAGCTTGACTAAAGCATCGAGATCACTCTGCATGGCTGAAATCTCGGTTGACACATGCCGATGATCATCATTGAACACGCCAACGACTTCCACATACGGAACCTGATCCTTGAGATACTCGCTGACCTGACAGACCAAGTCTCTGGCGCCATAGATGGCCACTCTATTGTTGAGCCTGTGTTCGCCGACGAGCACACCTACATAGACTTGAACGATCGCGCGTGTTGCGACAAGGCTAACAAAGCTCGCGGAAAACCAAAGCAAGATCCAGCCGCGAGAATAAGCATCTGACGTTTTCAATATGAAGAGCAGCGCGAGTAGGAGTAGAAACGCCAGCCCCAGTCCCAAAAGCAGCCGTCCGGTCGGCAGAGATCTTTCCAGAAGTTTTGTTGGCTCGTAGAGACCGAGCTGACGAATCGTAAAATGCGCCAAGATGGCTCCCACTAGCCCCAGACCGCTATAAGCGGCGCTTGCCTGCGCAGAGCCAAGCACGGCATCGATATACGCGAATTTCGTTGCTGCGGCCATCAGCACAATGATGGTCGCTTCGATCGCTGCAACGGCACCGGCAAAAGCCGTGAGCGAGATCGTCGAACTCGTTTGCGTTTGTCCATGTTCGAGCCGGCGCTTGCGGAATTCCGTGCCAGCCCTGAGTTCTTGAGGATCGAGTATCAGCACGATGGAAATATGCCCGCAGCGTTTGTGGAAATTCGGACCACCTGTTGCGCCCGTTAGTGATTTGTTTGCTACCTTAATCTGACGTTTGCATCTGTCCTGAATCGAATCAGCATTAGGCGTTAAACTGCAACTCTCTTCGCCACGGATCTTGGCCAACAACGATTAACTGCGCGCAAATCCGGCTCGCCCCGCCCGATGATGAGTTCATTGGAGCCATCGGCACTCACCTTATTCAAAACCACTCCTAACAGTTTCTCGCGAGGTATCGCTGCTTGGCGCAGCGCCATACGCACCTGATCAAAGGTGGCGCGATTGCATTCAACCAGCATCATAACGAGATCGGCATGTTTGATCAGCGCCCGAGCATCAACGAATGTCAGCAACGCCGAAGTATCCAGGATCACTAGGTCATACTGATCGCGCATGTCATTGAGGAAGTCACCAAACCGGGGTGAACTCAGAATTTTCTCGGGTCGCTGAAAAACACGGCCACGTGGGCTCGGGCACAGCGCAAACCCCGTTGGACTGTCACGCTTTATGGCGCTTGATTGGGACGTCTTGCCTGCCAAAATGTCTGCGAGCGAAGGGTTTGACTTTGGGGACAGGATGCGTGTCAGCGTGGGATCGCGCAGGTCGCAATCGACCAGAAGCGTGCTCCGGCCGGCTTCGGCAGCGCAGTCAGCGAGGTTGACGGCAACCATGCTCTTGCCCTCGCCCGGTAGTGCCGATACGATCGCGACTACCTTGGACGTGTCGCGTGGACCGGCATGATCTAATGCATCCCTTATGGTAATAATCGACTGGGTGTAAAGCGAACTGCTGTCGTTGACGATAAAGCGTTGCATCAGATCAGTGCGTAGTTCCGCGCTCTTGGAGTCGCATTTTTTGTTGCGAAACGTTTCCGGGATAACTGACAGTACGGGGCGGCCCCCGGCCTCCTTTGGCTCCAGAGGATCAGTGTAGCATAGACAAGGTAGAACGCTGAGTGTGTTGATGCCGAGTACGCGGTCAACGTCTCCCCTCGTGCGAAACACGTTTTCGGTAAGCTTTCTGAGGAAGGCGAGCGCTACACCCACTCCGAGACCGCCTACCAGCCCCAGACCTAATATAAGCGCCCACCGCGGATGTGACGGGCGAATGGGAGCCACCGCAGGCGCAACAACCTGCGCATTGGCGACATTCAAATTCTGCCGAGCCTCCATTTCCTTTTGGCGCGCCAGCAGGATTGCGTAAAGTTCGTTTGTCGCCTTGGCCTCGCGTTTCAGTTTGCTAACCTGCACACGATTGCGCTTGAGCGTGTATTGATGGATTCGCTCCTCATAAGCCAAAACCTGGTCTTGCAGCTCATCGACGCGGTTCTCCAACCCTGCGATTGTTTTCTCGCCGGCTGCGTACTTGGCCTCAGTCTGGGCGTCGTGATAGGCCTCGGGGATTGCATTGGCAATCTCCAGCGCACGAGACCGCTTCGCGTCGGCATAACGCACTTCGATGATATTGGAGATCCCTATACGCTTGACCTGCAACCGATCCAAAAAAGATTTAATAGCGGCAGGCGGCAGGACGGCATCATTTTCGGGGCTACCAGCCGCCAGGCCAAGTTTGCGGATTACGCGCTCGGCAATATGCGGTAAACGTAGCATTTCGACCTGGCTTTGAATATCGGTCTCATCGGCAGCCGCGCTGGAGAACTTGGCTTGTGAATTGACCGTATTCGAGGTGACGCTTGAAAATAGAAGCCGGATGGTGGCCTCATAGCGCGGCGTGGCAAATAAAAGATAAAGCGAAGCCAGGGCGATGCCAAAAGCCAGCGAGGCGAGAATGAGTCTCGCGCCACGCCTAAGAGCGGTAAATATCCAATGAAAATCTAGTTGCTTGACTTCGGGAACGTCGAACAACGTCTCGGTTGAGTTCGAAGGCACTGCCTGGTGTCGGAGAAAAACGGTCTTCATTTTCCAGAGGCCCCATACAATTGCGTCAAAGTACAAGGAACGAGCTTAACGAAACTCCACCGTTGCAAAGTTAGTGCCAGATCTGCCCATGATACCCTGCCAGCACAAGCAGGTCCGACAAAGGCAGTAAAAGCGGCGGGTGGGCACGGCCCGAACGCGTTAACAACCGAGGAACGGCCGGCGTCGTTATTAATGTATTAGTGTTGTTTCGCCTTTGGCAGCGACATGCCGTAATAATGTACTATACGCTTTCGCAAACTCGTCCCAAGCGCAGCCTTTTAGGCCTCGTGCACGTGTACGGCGCCTATGAAGTACGGGTTCATATTCCCATACTCGAACTCTCACCTCTTCGCGTACTCGGACACTCACTTCCAATGCAGCCGCATTTCTTTCCAATCCCAATATCCGCGATCATCATTGTATTTGTCGCGGCCATTGGAGCCTGGACGGACTTGGATCAGGCACGTGCGGAAGATGCGACTGCCGTGGCAACCCAAAGCGATGGATCGCGCCGGGGGGATCTGTCGGCGATGCTGCACACCCCAACCGACGATACCACTCCAGGGTCACAGGACAGCGCCGACACTTTGGGCATCGGCGATCGGCTGAAAATTGGCTTTTATAAGCATGCTGACTTGACGAGCGAGGTTCAAATTCGCGATGACGGGCATATCTCTATTCCATTTCTGGGTACAATTCAGGCTGCAGGATTGGATGTCTATCAACTTGAGCAGCGCATAACCCGCGCTTTCGAACAGACCACCTCAGGAAGCACAAACGTCAGCGTCCACATCGTCGAGCGTCAGCCATTCTATGTGATCGGTCTTGTCAATAAGCCAGGGGCCTATCGCTATCAGCCGGGCATGACGGTCTTGCATGCACTTGCAAGCGGCGGAGGAATATATCGCCTTCCGGCAACGCCGCTTCGACATGTCGATATCTCTCGCGAAGTCGCTGAACTCAGGCAATCTACGGAGACGCTCAAGCGACACCTTGCTGAACATGCGCGCCTTAGCGCCGAACTCGCAGGAAATGCTGAAACGAAGCCATCGCGCCGTCTCATCGACCTCGCTGGGCCTGAGAAGGCAGAGAATTTAATGGCTATGGAGAACCGATTGATGACCCAGCGCGCCAGTCCCCTGCGACGTGCGGAGGTGGGATATGAACGCGCGATCAAGCTCGCAAAGGAAGAAATCGCAGCTATGTATGAGCAGCTCCAGAGGGTCGAAGAGCAGATCAAGCTGGTCCGTGACGAGAAAAAAATTATCGACCAGTTGGCCAAAAAGGGATTGAATACGCGATCGCGCCAGCTGGAAATCAGGCGCGCGGTTGCTATTGTGGAGAGCGAGTCGCGCCAGTCTATCGCCTCCATCAAACGGGCTGAACAGGGCTTGGTACTAGCTGAACGCGACCAGGCGTTACTCATTCTTAACCAAAGGAAAGAAATCGGTAAAGAGTTGTCCGACCTCGAAAAAAAGATCGTCGAAAACGAGATCGCAATCGAAAAGTCGCGGAGCGTGATCCAGCGGCTGGGGGATCGCCAGCCCGATGTGGGCGGAGCTTTCGGCGAGCTCAGGGTCACATACCGCATACTTCGCCGAATTGGTGACAAGCACGTCGAAACCGACGCTAGCGAAACCACGCGTATCCGCTCTGGCGACGTATTGCGCGTTACGCGTGCGCCCGGAACCTGACGGTGAAGCAATCGATCCCATTCGATCAGACTGCGCGAAGCATCACGAACTATTCGGCCTAGAAATTATGCTTCGCCGGAGCGCTCTAACTAGTCCGCGGACCGAGCGTGCCGTTTTCCAAAGGATGGGACTGCGCTTGATGGCCAATTTGCTCTGAGACTTGGTCCGCGAGAGAACGGTCGTCGCCCATCCTCGAGCGCTAAGAGACAAATGTGTCTCGAAGAGCGGGACTTCGTACCCATGCCAGGCATCCTTGTGATCGCCTTGCCCAGGGCCAAGATCGAATACAGCCGTCCCTTGCCTGCAATGATGCGCAACGTGTTCACGCATGAGAATGATACCGGGCGACCACCGTTTCAATTCTCCAAGGTCCATAGAGGTGGTTAGGAAATAAAACCTGTCCTGAAATCGCATGCCGTTGAATGTGGCTGCGACCGTGTCACCCACACTCAGGTAAGCATACTCGAATGGAGCCCCGTCTCCGGAATCGCGCGCAAGTTCGCGGTAGAACATTTGCATGCGCGGATCTGCAAATATGTTGGATTTGCCCTGATTCTGAAACTGGACAGCCTTTTGGCGCAGAAATGTTTCGAGCAACTCAAGGCGCTGTGCCTCCGTTTCAGCCAGAGCGATTTTCCGATCGCCGGTCTTGACGAGATTGCGTTCCTTTCGCCTCAGCGTACTGCGGTTACGAGCGCTGAATATCGATGCATAGAGGGAATCGAAGTCTGGGCGAAGGTTTAGGGCATAGGCGCGACTGGCTGCAGGATATGAGGGAAGCCGGGCAAGCGGATTGATGACACCGTTCCATTCGAAAGGTTGATTGAGGAATTGTATGGCGCCGATTTCAGGTCGGTGCCTCGTTATTTGACTGAAGATTGCGCGAATCTCTGCTTCACCGATCTGATCGATGGTATCCCGTCGGTAGAGGCCAAAATTATAGCTCGAGCAGTCCTGGCCAAGCCAGGTCAGCACACATGTACCCAACCTCTGCACGATGGCCATTGGCCAGATCAGAGCCAGCCGACCATTAGCATCATGTCCGGTTACAATCAGCGGCTGTTCGCCACACGCCATTGCCGACGTTCGACACCATGCCGATACCCACTTGTAAGATTGGAAGAGCGTTGCATGGGCCTCTGACTCGAACGCCAGCCATTGATCGGCAATATGGGCCGGATCGGTGCAGAATGATAATGATAGGCCGGCGACAACCCGGCTACGCACCGTCAACGATTTTTCGGATGCAGACTCCGGAGACGATACGCGCGAGCTGACGCAAGTGGTACTGATCATGATGAACGTTCGCGCTTGGCGATTTGGGAAAGTACCGACATTATTAGGTCAGTTTTCCTGCAGGCAGGTGAAAGGTCCTGAATGCAGTTAACGCACGATTCAAATATTTCGTTTTGACATGATCCGCCGCTTGCGGTCGACGCAGTCGCTCGCTTGGCATCGAGATTGCCGAGATATAGGCAGTCCGCAAGTCTGTATTCAATGGCAGCAACCGCCCGCGTGGTTCTGCTAGGCTATTTGCGGGATCATATTCATTTGGAATTCGGTAGCCTTGTTTGCGAATTCGGTTTGCCAAGCCGTGTGGTTTGGTCTCTCGTGCAGAATGCGGGAGCTGGTGGCGTTAAACATATCGGCAATGCAGAATTCTGGAGAGGTCGCGCGGTCATTATTGTCTCAGAAATAAGAATTGGTCTGACATGGATCTGTTCTTTTATTCTGTGAATGGCGTCGGTAGATGACATTCCTCAGTTATGCGTTGCCATGCAAGCTTGATTTTTTCTCATGAACCATTCAACGAGAGAGATGATTTATGACGCCTGTTAGTGGCGGCGAAAGGCGCATTCTATTCCTGGCTCAATTGCCGCCCCCAATTCATGGGGGCACGGTGGTCTCGCAGCGTATTTTTGACCTTCTAAGCGATATGGATAACGTCCACATGACGCATCTTTGGGGTGGCGGTGCGAAGACACTAAATGACATCGGCAAGAAGGATGTAAGCAAAATACTGGATTTTTTTGGGCTTCTTACCAAGTTGTCGGGGCGCGTTCTTTCTGAACGCCAACATGACCTCGCCTATCTGACGTTCACGCCCTGGGCACATACGGCTATTCGCGACGCAATTCTCGTTTTTGTTTCCAAGCTTCTTGCGACGCGGACGCTGGTGCATTTGCACACGCTAGGCCTGGAGAAGGTCTTGCAGCCAGGCTCCCTTGGCTATCGTTTAATCCGGTGGCTCTTGACGGGAGCCGAGCTGATCGCCCCCACCGATGATGCGGCACGAATGGCACGCGATTCCGGCATTTTCAGCAGTGTTCATACACTGGCCAATTCAGCACCTGATCCCGGAAGGCCGACCATCACCCCAAGCCACAAGATTACGTGCGGCTGGTTCGGCAACATGGATTGCAGAAAGGGCGTCCTCCAGTTTGTCGACACAATTGCCAGTCTGCGGCGCGCAGGCCTGTCCGTCAGAGGTAGGATTGCGGGTGGTCCGACCTGGGAACTCTCTGTTGCAGACGTTGAACGTTATGTGTCGGATAATGGCCTCAAAGGCTATGTCCAGGTACTCGGGCGACTGAGCGAAGAGGATAAGTCAAGATTCTTATCCGAGCTCGACCTCTTTATCTATCTTTCCAGACATGATCTGGCGCCGCTTGCATTGATCGAGGCGATGGCACATGGCGTTGCGCCAATCGTCTTTGATACCGGTGGTATCCGGCAAATGGTCGGAGGGTATTTCGCCGGCAACGTCCTTTCCCCTGAGCTAGAAGCCGACGCGTGCCAAGTGCGAATCTTGGCAATCGTGCAGCGCTATTTGGACGAGCCGGATCTACTCTTTACCGACAGACACGCCGCTCGGGCGCGCTATTTGAGTGAATTTGCGGAGCCTGTTTTTTACAACCGCCTAGTCGATATAGTAAGCGACCCTTCCCCCATGGGTCCCCATCCACGAATCGCGTCAATGGCGAATACCGAGAGACAAACGGACCTATGAGCATGAATGAATCATTGAAAGAGCCGTTTTTCATCGATGACAAGACGGACAATTTCTCGAACCGTTTCGAACACGTTATGGAGACGGGCCGACCCCACTCAAATGACCTTCCCGTCAGCATGCGCAAACGCATTGGCGAAGAGGCACAGCGGGTCGGGGCACTTCTCGGTTCGCAGCACGGGCGAAGAGTACTGATTATCGGTGGAGCCGGATATATCGGCGGTCCGTTGACGACGGAACTGCTGCGAACCGGCTACAAGGTACGCAACGTCGACCTTCTGATCTATGGCCACCAGCACGCCATGATGGGCAATCTACCACACCCTGACTATGAATTTCAGTACGGTGATTTGGGCAGTTCCGATGTCCTCGATCGTGCACTCGAGGGCGTCACGGATGTGATCATACTGGCCGGGTTAGTAGGAGATCCTGTCACTAAAAAATATCCAAAGGAATCCCACGCCATCAATGATGTCGGGATCCGCAACTGCATTGATCGTCTGAACGGCCGGGGTATCAACAAGGTCATCTTCGTTTCGACCTGCTCGAATTACGGCATGATCGAGGAGAATGTCCTGGCAGATGAGAATTTCGAATTGAAGCCCCTCTCACTCTACGCCAAATCTAAGGTGGCGTCAGAGCGACATATTCTATCACTGAAGGGGCAAACCGACTATCACCCAACCATCTTGCGGTTTGCAACGGCGTTTGGCATGGCGCCGCGCATGCGCTTCGATCTGACAGTGAATGAATTTACACGCGAACTATTTCTCGACAAGGAATTACTCGTATATGACCCGCATACTTGGCGGCCATATTGCCATGTGAAGGATTTTGCACGGCTCTTGGTCAGAGTTCTCCAATTCCCCGTGGACGAAGTTTCCTTCGAGATTTTCAATTCCGGCGGCGACGCCAACAATTACACCAAGCAAAGTATTGTTGATATGATTTGTGCACGTCTGCCCGATCGCAAGGTGTCGTACAGACAGGATAGTGACGATCCGCGCAACTACAAGGCCAGTTTTGAAAAGGTGCGTAGCAAGCTCTACTTCGAACCTGCCTACTCCGTGGCCGACGGGATCGACGAAATTCTTTGGGCGTTGAGAAGCCATTTGCTCGACGATGTCGAGTCCAGGCGGAACTATTACGGCAATTATGAAGTGTCATATCACATGCGAAGCTGACGGGAATTTCACCCCTCTTTGAGACAGGGCCCGCCAGTTGCAGGAAGTCTGCGTTGTTTGGTTTTGACACAGATTTTGTGCGGCCGTTAATCGTAGCGTCATCGAAACCACGCCAGCTTTTCGCCGTTGTTATATAACTTAAAGCCATCTGATTCCGGAGTCTGTGGGGAATACAAATGTCTTCTCATCGCGTTGTCATTCTCGCAGGCGGCAAGGGAACACGGCTCCGCCCATTTACGGCAAGCTTCCCCAAACCCCTCGTGCCCGTCGGCGACATGCCGATCCTGGCCGTACTGCTTCATCAATTGATACATCACGGTTTCAAGGAAGTAACGCTGACGCTTGGTCACTTGTCTGATCTCATTCGCGCCTACATTGCCCAGCACCGGACGATTTCGAAAGCCATCAAGATCGATTTCGTCGATGAAGACAAGCCCTCCGGCACAGCTGGATCTCTGGCGCGAGTTTCAGGTTTATCCGATACCTTTGTGGTCATGAATGGTGACATTCTGACGAATCTCGATTTCAATGACTTGATCCGTGCCCACAAGGAGTCCGGCGCCGTCCTGACGATTGCCTGATGACAAACAGGTGAAGATCGATCTTGGTGTGCTGGAGACAGACGAAGCAGGGCGCTTACATGGTTATGTCGAGAAGCCAGAGCACAAATTCGACGTGAGTATGGGCATCTACGTTTATGAGCCGAGCGTGCTGCGCTTCATTGATCCGGATACCTATCTCGACTTCCCAACGCTTGTGCACAAGCTACTAGCTGCAAGGGAGCCGGTCCACGTCTATCGCAATAATGCGTTTTGGTTGGATATTGGTCGCCCTGAAGATTATGCCGAAGCTCAGGAAATCTTTGAAAATCAGCCGGAAATCTTTGGCCTAAGGAGTTATGAACCTTGCGGTGGAAATACGCGCTTTCCGAGCCCAACCTCGGATCCGAGGAACAAAACGCAGCAATCGAGTGCTTGAAGTCCGGCTGGCTATCCATGGGCGGCCGCACAATCGCATTTGAGGAAAAATTTGCGGAACTCGTGGGCTGCAGGCACGCGATCGCCGTCTCGAATGGTACGGCAGCGCTGCATCTGGCTCTGTTGGCATTGGGTATCGGCAGCGAAGCGGGCGATGAGGTCATTCAGCCTTCGATTAACTTCGTTGCCGGAGCGAATATGACTATTGCCGTGGGCGCGAAGCCGGTGTTCGCGGACATCGTATCGCTCGTCGAACCCGCCATTGACCCCGCCCAAGTCGAAGCGCTAATCGGGCCGCAAACCAAAGCGGTGATGGTCATGCACTATGGCGGCTACCCGGCGAGAATGCGCGAGATCATGCGGATATGCCGGCAGAACAATGTCCCGGTTATTGAGGATGCCTGTCACGCAACCGGCTTCAGAGCGACCGAACTTGATGGCGCCGGCCTCGGGACAATCGGTGACATTGGCTGTTTTTCATTCTTCGCCAACAAGAACATGACCACTGGCGAAGGCGGAATGGTAACGACCAATAGCGACGAGCTCGCTGCCCGGATCCGCAACCTGCGCTCGCACGGCATGACGACGCTGACCTGGGAACGCCACAAGGGGCGGGCCAGTACCTATGATGTGATGGCCAACGGTTATAATTACCGTATCGATGATTTGCGCGCGGCATTGGGGCTGGCACAGTTGGAGAAACTCCCCAAGGCTAATGAACGACGCCAGCAGCTCGCGGCTGCCTACGCCCGCGCCGTTGAGCACATTGGACGGGGCGAACTGGAATATGTCTACGGCTCCAACCCGACGGCTGGGTCCGCGCACCTGGCCGCCGTGGTGGTGGATCCGGACCAGCGCGACCGGATCCGCAAGTCACTTGCAGAACGGGGTATACAAACGAGCATGCACTACCCGCCCGTGCATGAATTTTCGGCCTTCAAGAGGGTTGCCGGTCCGCAGTTGCCACACACGCGGGCTTTTGCGAACGCAATGATCACGCTCCCCCTCTTTCCCGACCTGGGCGAGGAGGCAGTGAACGATATCGTTAGTGCTGTTGCAGACCTTTGCCAGAGCCGGGCGGCCTGATGTGAAACGCGCGCTTTTCTCCATCGTCAAATCCGTGCACCAGCATTTACGCAGCAAGCCGCTTCCCGATCGGCTGGCGATCTATTTTCATGAGCTCGAACCGCATCAATGGGATAGTTTTCGCGTTAGCATTTCACACCTTATCGAGCAGGGATATTCCACTGTCCCGGCATCTAATTTCGTACAGCAAAATTCCTATGACCGCCGCCTGTTCATATCATTCGATGACAACTATAGGAGCTGGTTCACGTCCCTAAAGCTTCTTGACGAGCTAGGTCTCAAGGCGACTTTCTACGTCAATACACTCCCGTTCCGCGACACTTGCGATCAAGACACCATCTCAGACTATTTCGACCGCATTGCGCACACCGGCGAGAGAACCACGCTGACGCGACCCGAACTCCTGGAAATTGCCGCTGCCGGTCATGAAATCGGCTGCCACACGCATTCGCATCCTATCCTCTCCCAGCTTCCGCGTGCGCTCTGGGATGCCGAAATCCGAGATTCTAAGTCTCTGCTTGAGGATATGCTTCAGCGTGACGTAGCGCACTTTTCATATCCCTATGGCATGCGCCGCTATTTCTCAGATGCCCTTCGCCGCTATTGCGTCGAGATCGGCTTCCGGACTGTCGCATCAGCGATCCCTGGCCTACAGCACCAGCCAACAATCGACGTCCTCAACATTCAGCGCAGCGGTTGGCGCCTGAACCAATCACTCGCAGCCAATCTCGCCGATCTTCGCGTAGACGGACGCTGGTTCGAAAGCGTTACCGGTCGCAGCGCTGTCGGCTAACACACCAGACTGGTAGCAGTTCGATGCAGGTCCTGTGGCAACTGAGGCTCGCAAGCCTTTTTACGGACATCCGCAGCTTCCTCGGCCCGGGTCTCGATCAAGTCGTGGTCAGCGGCACGAATTTTGCGCTGACCATCATTCTGGCGCACCAATTGGGAGCCGAGAAGTTCGGCGTCTGGGCCGCGCTGTGGATTGGCGTATACCTGGCCGGCGCGTTCCACGATGCCCTGATCGTCACGCCGCTCCAGGTCTTTACGTATGAAAAGGCTAGACGCGGGGAGCAGAACTATCTGGGCGCCATGATGACGATCCAGCTTGGATTTCTTCTCGTGGTTTCAGCATTTGCACTGCTGGTCTTTTTTGTCGCCAATCTTATTTCACTGTTTTCCGTTGATCTCAGCACAATCGCGGCGACCTTGTGCCTGATCAACAGCTATCTAGCGAGCGAATGTTACCGAAAGATATTCTTCATCCAGCAGAGAAGCGCTCAGGCGCTAGTGTTGGACTGCATTCGTTTTGGAATACTGCTTGCCGCCGTTCTCGTTTACTTCGCCCTTGGTGCGCCAGGAGATGATCTGAAAATCATTGTCTGGATTGCGGCGCTGGCTAATGTCTGCGGTGTACTTTTTGGGTGGGCAGTATTGCGATGTGCATCGTGCGGAGACAGGGCTTATGTCGAACAGGTAGCTCGCGAGAGCTGGAACTATTCGCGCTGGCTCGTGGCGCTGGAAATATCACAGCGTGCAGGGCTCGACCTTGTCTACGCAATTGCCGGTTGGGTACTCGGTATTGCCGCACTCGGAGCTCTCCGCGCCTTCTCCCAAATCCTCGGCATTTTGAATCTATACCTTGCGGTCCTGAATAATATTCTACCTCCTGCGATGTCCCGTCGATTGGCGGATGAGGGACCGGCAAGACTTGCCGGCGACCTTGTACGCCTTCTCGCTCTGTCGGCGATCCTGGGTGGTGTTCTCATTGTCCTAACCAGCGTCGATCCGAAATCGCTCGTGACAATTCTTCTTGGCCAAGACTTCGCGCCTTACGCACCCAGTTTGCCGGTCATGGCGGTTGGCTATGTGGCCTTTCTGCTTTCTTATCCGGTCAAGGGAACGCTGCTGGCTTTTCGCGACAGCCGTGGCATGGCCATCGCTAATTTTGCCGGCGCTGGCGTTTCCGTCGTGCTGGCGTATCCGCTAACCATCTGGATGGGCGCCGTTGGTGCCGCACTGGCTTTCAGCCTGTATTTCATGGTCGAGGCAATCGGGTTTGCGCTCGCTGCCCGACGCTGCTTCGCGCAGACCCGGAGGGTGAATGGAGCCCTCACTGTATGAAGATTCTTCAAGTTATGAAAGCGTTCCAGATCGGTGGCGCCATTCAGGGAATAATAGAATTAACGCCTTCTCGCTGGAGAAATTTGCTGGCAACTCTGTTGGCGCAAATGATCGCCACCTCGCTGCGGTGTGAGAGGACGCAATGAACCGCCCGAGCAATCAACCCGCTGCGCGCTTGGCATACGCATCGCAGGCAGCTGCGCCTGCTCGCCCGAAACCGATCGATACAGCCAACGCCGCACAGGTCGCTGCGGTCATCTGCTATGCGCTCGCCTTCTTCGCCTTTAGTTTCTCCTGGCCCATC
>Ga0114923_10001665_pt1 | contig 15291 bp, 13 predicted proteins | sample SumtaG_FD_89578 | JGI IMG/M metagenome (GOLD analysis project Ga0114923, IMG submission 89578) | Deep subsurface microbial communities from Indian Ocean to uncover new lineages of life (NeLLi) - Sumatra_00157 metaG | ecosystem: Environmental > Aquatic > Marine > Oceanic > Sediment | place: near...
AGTCAACATTTCCGTCACCTGTAAGGTCAGTCCCGTCGCATGTCCCGCAGTTGGTATCCATCCAGTGTGCAGCAAATAAGCAGAAGTCCACAAAATTTACATTACCCTTGCCGTCAATGTCACTGTTTAGGAACTCGTATGCGTCCATGTCAACCCTGCCATTTAGCACGCGAGGTCTGCCGTCAATGTCAGTTTCACCAGGTTCCGGCACATACGCAGGGTCGCCGGTATCAATGCACGGTGAGTCCGGAAGCAGATGATAGTCGCCCTCGACCCAGATACCGGTCGCGTCCCAATAGCCCAACTGGACAAAAAGCGGGTTGGCGTTGATGTTGCCTGCGCCAGTGAAGCCGCCTTCGACGTTACTAAACGTCACGGCCGGGCTGCCTGAACCGTCAAAGGAACCCACGGTGTTGGCCCATAGGATACAGTTGGTCACCGTTGGGCTGTTGTTGCGGTTGTTCATTCCGCTGCCGACGTTGCCGATGAAGATACAGTTGGTCACTATCGAGTTGGCGTCATTGTTGCGCATTCCTCCGCCGACACTTGCGACGTTTCCGATAAAGGTGCAGCTGGTCACTATCGGGACACCTGTGACCTGGGCACTGCCAACGTGGTTTTCCATCCCTCCGCCAGTAGCGGCGGTGTTACCGATGAACGTACAGTTGGTGACTATCGCGTTGCTGTTCTTGCGGTTGTTTAAGCCACCTCCTTCCTCAAAGGCGGTGTTGGAGACGAAATCACAGTTGGTTATTATGGCGTGACTGTTGAGGTAATTGCGCATTCCGCCGCCATCGTCATCGGAGGTATTTTCAATGAACAAGCAGTCAGTTATCGTCGGGGAGCTTTGGTAATTGAACATTCCCCCACCCATAGCCGATGCGAAGTTTTCGCTGAACGTGCAGTTAGTTATTGTAGGGCTGGCGAAGAAGTTGTACATTCCGCCGCCGCGGTTGTGCGGATCAGAGCCGTTGGCATTGCCACCGGTGATAGTGAAGCCGTCGAGCACAGCAGTTTCGTCAGTCCCGCTGCCTGTAACAACATGGTAGCTGTTTTTACCGTTGCTAGCGAAGTTCGAACCGTCACCACCATTCAAATCACCACTCAGGATGGTCTCATACATCTCGACGTCTCGAGCGTTGGGGTCTAGTTCACCAAAGCCAGCGTAACCGCCCTTAATAGCTACACCATTTTTAAGCTGGAATGTAGCGGTTTGACTGTCTCCGGCAGTGGCGGGCCTGTACGTTCCTTCGGCTACCCATATCTCATCGCCCGGTCCAGCAGCATCCAGGGCTTGGTAAAGGTAGTTGTAAGCTCTGGCCCAGCTTGACCCGTTGTGAGGTCCCGGCGCATCGTTATCGACAGTAATTGTTGCGCCGGAGCATAAAACAGACAAGAAAACTACGGACACCACTATTGCTGATAATTGCCTAGTCTGCGACATGGTCACACTCCTTTCCGAATTACTTATGTAAAATAAAACCCGGCAAAAAGAACGACCACCATCCTCCCATTATGTAGAGCGACTCACGAAGAGCCTCACAAGCGTGCAAGTAATGTAATAGGCGGAAAGTCTAATTGCCAACCGAAATCTCCAAGACATCTGTGTTCTACGCGGTTAATAAAACTCAAAATCTCACTTAGCAGCCCCTCCGAGCTAATTAGAAGAAGCAATAAGGGTGAAAAATGTCACAGCAGAGGTAAGATTTCATATTTTTCTGGAGGTAATTTTGTGCGACATCTAACAAGTTAACCGTTAAAAGGTGTTCTTTGAAAGGGGGTTCCTCTAAGCTCATAGGAAGTTAGAAATGAACTTCTGCACTTTTTGACAAAAAGGGGTATGAGGGCCGAAAATAGGGGGTTGTGATACTTCACAAAAGGATAACCTGCAAGCTGAAAACAACGCTCAAAATACAGTCCTGCATGATGACTTTTGATGACATCCAGGGGGGAGGGGAGGACAATCAAGGAAAAGTTTAAATGATTAAGGATTATTGATTATTGGGTAGGATTTTAGCGGCGAGGTTGTATTTTTTTGTTTCATCGAGAGTCGGCTGGCCGAGGCAGAAGATTTTGATGTGTGAGGGGATTTGGGAGTAGTTTTCAAAGAAGGCGCGGACGGTTGAGGCGCTGGTAAAGAGGAGCTGGTCGATGTGTTCGAAGTCTATATCGCGGTCTGGTTTTATGGTGACGTTTTTGTAGACGATGACCTGGTTTACTTTTGCGTTGAGATTTTTGAGGCCATCGGGTAGTTGTGAGGTTGGGTTTTGGGGTCTTACGAGGAGGAAGTTTTTGTCTTTTATGCCGATTTTTTGGAGTTCATTGAGCAGGCCGGCAGTGGATTCGAGTTTTGGTGTGAGGTCCGGGAGGATGCCGTGGTCATGTAGCATTTCGGCGGTGGTTTTTCCCATAGCTGCGACTTTGGCAGAGGCCAGAGCGCGTGTGTCGAGGCCAATTTGGTTTAGTCTCTGGAAGAAGAATTTAACGCCGTTGGTGCTGGTGAAGATGAGCCAGTCGAAAGAGCTTAGTTTTTTGAGGGTGGGGTCGGCGTTCGAATAGTCGTCGAGGGGCAGGAGTTTTATCATCGGGCGGTGAACGATATGGCCGAGGTGGGTGTATTTTTCCGGGTGGGTGCCGGGAAGGAGGATTTTTGGTTTTTTTGTGAACCAGTCGAGAGATTTTTGCAGCTCGACGATTTTTCCGACGATGAAGACGACGGGGGGCTGAAGGTTTTGACGTTTTGCTTTTTGCTGGAAGTCGGCGAGCGTGCCGGTGATGATTTTTTGGTTGTAGTTAGTAGCGTTTTGTATAGCGGCGATTTTTGTTTCGGGGGCGTAGTTTTTTGTGAGCAGCGCGTTAATGATGTTGGGCAGGTTAGCAGCTCCCATGAGGAAGATGAGAGTGTCAGCTTTTGGGATGTTTATTTTCTTTTCCTGTTTTCTGTGTCCGGTGATGACAGCGACGGAAGAGGCGTAATCGCGATGAGTGGGCGGTATTCCAGCGTAGGCGGGCGCGGCGGTGGCGGAGGTAACTCCAGGGACGATTTCGAATTCTATTCCAGCTTGTTCACAGGCGAGCGCTTCTTCAGCACCTCGGCCAAAGAGGTAAGGGTCGCCACCTTTTAGCCGGAGGACGGTTTTGTTTCGCTTTGCTTTTTTGATAAGAGTAGAGTTTATTTTTTCCTGCGGCAGGGTGTGTTTTTTTGCGGATTTTGCGACGGAGATAATTTGGGCGTTTGGTTTTGCGAGGGCGAGCAGTTCGTGCGGGATGAGGTTGTCGTGCAGAATGACGTCAGCGGTGGTGATGAGCTGGAGGGTCTTTATTGTGATGAGTCCGGGATCTCCGGGGCCTGCACCGGCGAGATAGACTTTTGCGTTCGGCATATTCTTTTCCATTAGCGGGATATTTTGCACTTTGCGTTTTTGGCTTTACATGCCAGCAGCTTTATACTAAATATGTAGTGGGTTGCGTTTATATAGTCAAGTGAAAAGGTTCGGCAAAAGAAATGGATGCGGTTGATAAGCGAGTATTGGAGTTGCTGCAGGGTGAGTTTCCGGTATGTGAGCGGCCTTACGGGACGTTGGCGGAGAAGGCAGGTCTGTCGGAAGAGGAACTTTGGGGTCGGGTGGAGAAATTGCTTTGCGAAGGAGTGATAAGGCGTATCGGGGCGAGTATGGACTCGGCGGGGCTTGGTTTTTCGAGTACGCTGGCGGCGGTTCGAGTTAGGCCGAGCAGAGTTGAGGAGGCGGCTGAGGTGATAGGTGGGTATGAGGAGGTGACGCACAGCTATCTTCGGGGTGACGAGTATAATATATGGTTTACGGTGATTGCGGAAAGCGGGGAGCGGGTCGCGAAGATTATTGGTGAGATTCGGGAGCGATTGGGGTTGGTGGAGGCGGATGTATTGAATTTGCCGATGAAGCGGATGTTTAAGCTTGATGCACGTTTTGATGTGCAGGGTTGAGGGCTTATAAGTGAGACTTGAAGAGATATATGAGCCGATTGCAGGGGAGTTAGTTGAGGTTGAGGGAGTTATATCTTCTTCGATACACGATGGGGGAAATGAGACGATATTGGAGCTTGGTGATTATTTGCTTTCGAGTCCGGGTAAGCGGACGCGTCCAGCTTTGGTGATACTTTGTGAGCGAGCGGCGAGAGGAGGTGCGGCGAGCGAGAACGGCAGGGTGTTGATAGAGACGGCGGCGGTGGTGGAATTGATGCATATGTCGAGTCTGATTCATGACGACGTGTTAGACGGGGCGGTGATGCGGCACGGGAAGGCGAGTATGAACGCGAAGTGGGGGAACGAGGTATCGATAGCGTTTGGTGATTATGTTTATGCGAAGGCGTTCGAGCTGATAGGGAGGAGCGGGAGCAAGGATGTTTTTGCGTGTTTGAGCGAGGCGATACGCCTGATGTGCGAGGGGGAGCTTGGCCATGTATGTCGGCGCGGGCATTTTGATATGGCGCGGGGGGATTATATAGGTATGCTTGAGAAGAAGACGGCGAGTTTTTTCGGGGCGTGTTGTCAGCTTGGTGTGATTGTGGGTGGGGACAAGGGGGAAGTTAGGCGAGTGCTTGGAGAGTTCGGTTTTAATCTCGGGATGGCATTTCAGATTGTTGACGACTGTAAGGATTTGATGGGAGAGGAGGAGTTATTGGGCAAGAAGGCGGGTCAGGACGTTCTGGCGGGAGACGTGACACTGCCGGTGTTGCTGCTTTTTGAGTCGGCGGGTGAATCGGAGCAAGCGGAGTTGAAGCGGCTGTTGAAATCGGGAGCGAACGGAGAGGGTTTTCGGCGGATACGGGAGCTTGCTTTAGGCAGTGAGGCACTTTCGGAGAGCAAGGAGATGGCGAGGCATTATCTCGGTCTGGCGAAGGAACAGTTAGGGGTTTTGGCCGAATCGGCGTATAAGGAGAGCCTTGTTTGTTTGGCGGATTATATTACAGAGATGCGTTTTTAGGTTTCGTAGTTCTGGAGGTCGGGGAAGATTTTACCCAGTTAACATTTTGCGCAGATTTAATCTCTAACATTTTTTTTAGAAAGGGCAAATTATGAAAAGGATAACGGGGCGACAAAACCTGACAATTTGTTTTCTGGTGGTACTTTTTTTGTCGAGCAGCCTTTATGGAGAAAAGGTGGAATTTAACGGGCTGGATATGAGCATGGGTAATCTGCCTCGTTTGTCGGGGGCGAAGAGTCGTTCCATAAGTCCGGAGAATTTAACGGGAGAAAAAGGAAAAGGGGGGATGGCCAAAGTAGGTGAAGGGACGGCATCGGAGGCAGCGCGTGATCTGGGACAGGGGTGGAAGGTGAATCCGTATGTTCATATTAAGCCGGGCGAGACGTTTGTATTGGGCGAGATAGAAGGGCCGGGGGCGATACAGCATATCTGGATGACGACGACGGGTCATAATCGATTTAATATACTGCGGATTTACTGGGACGGAGAGGAGAGACCTTCGGTGGAGTGTCCGGCGGGAGACTTTTTCGCATCGGGATGGGGGTCGTTTGCGCAGGTGTCTTCGCTGGCGGTATGCGTTAATCCGGGGAGCGGGTTTAACTGCTACTGGCCGATGCCTTTCAGAAAGAAGTGCAAAGTTACGATGACGAATATCGCGGAGGAGCAGATGACGCTTTATTACCAGATTGATTATACGCTGACGGAGGTTCCGGCTGACGCGGCATATTTTCACGCTCAGTTTCGGCGGGAAAATCCGCTTGCCTACAAAGATGTTTACACGATATTAGACGGTGTTGAGGGGCGGGGTCACTATGTGGGGACGTATATGTGCTGGGGCGTGAATAACAACGGCTGGTGGGGTGAAGGAGAGATAAAATTTTACATGGACGGCGATAAAGATTTCCCGACGATATGCGGAACGGGAACGGAGGATTATTTCTGCGGTTCGTATGGCTTCATAGTACCAGGAACTGACAAATACCAAGAATTCACGACTCTTTATGCGGGAATGCCCCATGTTATAAGTCCTCATGGCAGCGAAGAAACACAAACTCGTTTCGGTCTGTACCGGTGGCACATAATGGACCCAGTCAGATTCGAGAAGGGGCTGAAGGTGACAATCCAGGCGCTCGGGTGGCGAAGCGGGGGCAGATATTTACCGCTGAAGGACGACATTTCATCTGTTGCGTTCTGGTATCAGGCAGAGCCTCATGCATTGTTTCCGGAGCTGCCTGCGAAGGACGAGCTTGAAATCAATTAGGGCGGTTTTGGTTTTTTGATATTTGGTGGAGGGGAGAGTTTAAAGGGCCAAAAGGCTGGTCTGCAGGTCTGTATTTAGGGTTTTTTTGGTTAATGGGGGGTGGATTTTTGCCGATAAAGGTTTGAAGGTTTTTTTGAAGTTATTATGTTAAAGGAGCATAAGTAATGGAAATCCAGAATTTGACGGATGATGTGATACTGGTGAAGATTCATCGTGAGCCGGAGATGGGCGGCGAGCTTCAGACGGTTTGCGACATAGTGAACGACCGTGGCGACTGCGATATTATCCTTAATTTTTCTGAGGTGGACATAATAACAAGTCCGAGCCTTGCGAAATTGTTGAAACTTCGTAAGACCCTGGAGGAACAGGGGCATCAGCTTATATTCTGCAGTGTTCAGGAGTTCACGAAACACGCATTCGAGGTGACGGGTCTTGACGGTATATTCCAGCTTGCGGCAGACGAGACGTTGGCGTCGGAGCTGGTAACCCATTCGAGTTAACGGGTAGCTTTGGAGCGTGTAAATAGCAGCTTTTATTTTTCGTTTTTTTCCTGCCATAGAGGTCCATTTCTGATAAGAGGGGGTTAGATTCTGCGCGGAGTCGGTTCGGTGTTTATTGTTTTTATGGCAATCGGCGCGGTGTGGTGCTAAAATACCCGTCGATTATGAGTATTATTGCAAAAGAAAAAGCTGAAGAACTTTTGAGTTTGCCGCTTGAGGAGTTGCTTTGTCGGGCGGATAAGGTAAGAAGTAAGTTTATCGGCAAGAGGCTGGAACTTTGTGGTATTTTGAACGCTCGGAGCGGTCTTTGCGGGGAAGACTGCAAGTTTTGCGCGCAGTCGTCGAGGCACCGGACGGGGATTGAGACTTATCCGCTTAAGAGTAAAGCTGAGATAGTTGAGGCGGCGGAGAGGGCGGAGGCTATAGGAGTGGAGAAGTTCGGCATTGTTACGAGTGGGAACAGGCTTTCGAAAAAAGAATTAGAGTCGGTGGCGGAGGCGATTTCGGAGATAAAGGAGAAGGTGGGGATTTCAGTCTGCGGTTCTCTCGGCGCGCTGGGTCGTGAAGAGTTGGAGGTTTTGAAGGAGGCGGGTCTTAGTCGCTATCATCATAATATTGAGACGTCGAGGTGGTATTATCCGGAGATAGTATCGACTCACAGTTTTGATGAGCGAATTTCGACGGTACGGGCTGCGAAGGAAGCAGGTTTAGAGGTTTGCAGCGGTGGGATAATCGGGATGGGGGAGAGCTGGGAGGACAGGATTGATATGGCGTGTACCCTGAAGGAACTGGGGGTGGATTCGGTGCCGATTAATATATTGGTACCGATTAAGGGGACAGTTTTGGAGGGTGTTGAGGTTTTGGCGGTGGAAGATGTTCTTCGAGCGATAAGTATTTTTCGGATTATATTAGGCGGGGTGACAATCAAGATAGCAGCAGGGAGGGAGGCGGTTTTGAAGGACGAGCAGGTGAAGGGTTTTATGGCGGGGGCGAACGGGATGCTGATAGGAGGGTATCTGACGGTGAAGGGTGGGGGGTTGGAAGCTGATTATGCACTTATAGAAGAAATAAACAGGCTATGGAACGAATAGAAAAGTTTCTGGAGCAAAGGGAACAGGAGGGGCTTATGAGGGTGCTGCGTCCCTGCGAAATTCGGGGTGGTGGTAAGATTTATCGTGAGGGGCGGGAGCTTTTCGATTTTTCGTCGAACGATTATCTCGGTCTTTCGGGTGACGAGCGTTTGAAGGAGGCGTGCATCAGCGGGGTGAAGCGTTTTGGTTCGAGCAGTTCGGCGTCACGATTGTTGAGCGGAGATTTGAAGATATTCGGTGAGCTGGAGGAGAGGGTGGCGGAGTTTAAGGGCAAGGAAAGCGCTTTGGTATTTAATACGGGATACCAGGCGAACGTTGGTATAATAAGCACGTTTTGCGGGAGGGAGGACGCGGTTTTCTGCGACAGGCTAAGTCACGCGAGTATAATAGACGGGGTGAGGCAGTCAGGGGCGAAGCTTTTTCGGTTCGGTCACAATGATTTGGAGCATCTGGAGGGGCTTTTGGAGAAAGAGGGAGCGAGGTTTTCGAATCGGCTTGTTGTTACGGAGAGTATTTTCAGTATGGATGGTGACAAGGGCGCGCTTTGCGGGCTTGTTGAATTGAGGGGGAGGTACGGTTTTGCTTTGCTGGTTGACGAGGCGCACGCGACGGGGGTATTCGGGCGGAGGGGTTCGGGAGTTGTGGAAGAGGAAGGGGTGAGCGAGCAGGTGGATTTGGTGATGGGGACGTTCAGTAAGGCGCTGGGGAGCTTTGGGGCTTACGTGGCGTGTTCTAAAAGGGTGAAGGATTATCTTGTGAATGTTTGCAGGAGTTTTATATATTCGACGGCATTGCCGCCTGGAGTAATTGCTGCAAATATTGAGTCATTGAATATTGTGCGGGACGAGCCTTTTAGGCGGGAGGAGCTTTTGGAGAATGCGGAATATTTTCGGGGCAGATTAGAAGAAGCGGGTTTGGAGGTGAGGGGTGAGTCGCAAATAGTACCTGTGATTACAGGGGACAATCGGGAGACGGTGCGTGTGAGTGAAGAGATGATTAATCGAGGGTACTGGGTTGCCGGGATAAGGCCACCGACGGTACCGGAGGGTGAGGGGCGGCTGAGGTTTTCATTAAGTTACGAGCATAAGCCGGAGGTGCTTGATAAGGTTGTTGAAGAGATGGTAGAGATTGTGGGTAAGTGAGCGTTATGAGCGAGTGGGTAGAGAAAGACCTGCGTTATATATGGCATCCATATACGCAGATGAAAGACTGTGAGGAGCTGGCGCCTATTTTGATAGAGCGAGCGGAGGGGGTGAAGTTGTACGATGAGGGCGGTAATTTTTATTACGATACGATATCGAGCTGGTGGTGCAATGTTCACGGGCATAATCATCCGAAGATAAAGGCGGCGGTCGCGGGGCAGTTGGAGAGGCTGGAGCATGTATTGTTTGCGGGGTTTACGCATCGCGGGGCGATTGAGTTGGCGGAGAAGCTGGTGTCGATAACGCCTAAGGGTCTTACCAAAGTTTTCTTTTCGGACAACGGTTCGACGTCGGTTGAGGCGGCTTTGAAGATGTCGTTTCAGTATCGGCAAAATAAGGGACAGGAGAAGAAGAGGAAATTTGTATCGCTGGATCTTGCGTATCACGGTGACACGATTGGCGCGATGAGTATTGGGGGGGAGACGGTTTTTAACAGGGTTTTTGACGCATTGCGATTTGAGACGTTGAAGGTGCCATCGCCTTATTGTTATCGCTGTCCGATGGGTAAGGAGAGGAAGAGTTGTAACGTAGATTGCCTGGGGCTTTTGGCGAAGGTTTTGAAAAAGAAGGGAGAAGAGATAACGGCGTTGATACTGGAGCCTTTGTTAATGGGTGCAGCGGGTATGGTAGTGTATCCGGTTGAGTATTTAACGGGCGCGGCGGAATTAGCGAAGGAGAATGATGTTCATTTGATAGTTGACGAGGTGGCGACGGGATTCGGGCGGACGGGGAAGATGTTCGCTTGTGAGCACGGAGGGGTGGAGCCTGATTTTATGTGTCTTTCGAAGGGTCTAACGTCGGGTACGGTCCCGCTTGCGGCGACGCTGACGACGGAGGAGATTTACGGGGCGTTTTACGACGATTATGAGAAGGGCAAGACTTTTATCACGGTCATACATATACGGCAAACGCGGTGGGCTGCGCGGCGGCCCTGGCGAGTCTCGAGATATTCGAGGAGGAGAAGACGCTTGAGCATGTGGAAGGTTTGATACCGATTTTGCACAACGGGATGGAGAAATTGAGAGAGCTGCGATTTGTGGGGGACGTTCGATGTATAGGTATGGTTGGTGCGGTTGAGCTTGTGAGGGACAAGGAGACGAAGGAGGCATTTGGTGCGGGCGAGAGGAAAGGTTATGAGGTATTCAAGGCGGGTCTTTTGGAGCATTTGATTTTACGGCCGCTGGGGGAGGTGATATATCTGGTGGTACCGTTGAGTATAACGAGGGAGGAATTAGAGGATATTCTTTCGAGGACTTATAAGGTGATTTCGGGTCTTGGCGGTTAGTGTTATTCGACGGTGACACTTTTTGCGAGGTTTCGCGGTTTGTCGACGTCGTGACCACGGAGGACAGCGGCGTGGTAGGCGAGTAATTGGAGGGGGATGACGGTCAGCATCGGCTGGAGCATTTCGGGGACATCTGGTATAGTGACGAGGTGGTCGGCGTGTTTTTTGATTTGTTTGTCACCTTCGGTAGCGATGGCGATGATTTTACCGCCACGAGCCTTTACTTCTTCGATGTTACCCATGATTTTGTCGTACTGAGGTCCTGCGGTAGCGATGAAGACGACGGGCATTTGGTTTGCGATTAGTGCGATGGGGCCATGCTTCATTTCGGCTGCAGGGAGTCCTTCAGCGTGGATGTAGCTGATTTCCTTTAGCTTTAATGCACCTTCGAGAGCAACGGGGTAGTTGAATCCACGGCCGAGGAAGAGCCAGTTATCCTTTTTGATGTTTGCGGCGGCGATATTCTTTATGTGGTCGGACTGCTGAAGGATTTGCTCAATTTTTTCGGGTATTTTAGAGAGCTGGTTTATGTATTTGGCGGTCTGGTCGGAACTGATGTGTTTTCTTCTGCCGAGTTCAATGGCGAGCATTGTTAGTACGGCGAGTTGTGCGGTGAAGGCCTTTGTGCTTGCGACGCCGATTTCTGGGCCGGCATGAAGATAAATTCCGGTGTCGGTGGAGCGAGCGATAGAGGAACCGACGACGTTTACGATGCCGAGAACGGTCGCACCTCTTTCCTTTGCCTTTTCGATAGCAGCGAGAGTGTCGGCGGTTTCGCCTGACTGGCTGATTGCGATGACGACGGTTCTGTCTTCGATGATTGGATTTCGGTAGCGGAACTCGCTGGCGTATTCGGTTTCGGCGGGTATTCTGGCGAGTTGTTCGAAGAGGAATTCACCGATGAGTCCGGCGTGGAAGGCGGTTCCGCAGGCAGTTAGGATGAGTCGTTTTGTTCTTGTGAGTTCGCGGGAATATGAGGCAATTCCACCGAGTTTGATTTTGTTATTTGTTTTGTCGATTCTCCCGCCCATAGAGGTGTTAAGTGCGGAGGGTTGTTCGAAGATTTCCTTTAGCATGTGGTGTTCGAATCCGCCGAGTTCGATTTGCTCGAGTGAGAATTCGATTTTTTTGAGGTCTTTTGTGACAGTGACGTTGTCGACGGTTTTTGTGTGGAAGCCATCGGGAGTTATTACGACCATTTCGTTGTCAGAGAAGTAGATTGCCTTTGTGGTGTGCTCGACGATGGCAGAGGCATCTGATGCGAGGATGTATTCGTCGTTTCCGACGCCGAGAATGAGGGGGCTGCCCTTTTTAGCGCCTATGAGGGTATCGGGGAAGTCGGCGCAGAGTATGGCGAGGCCATAGGTGCCGTGTAGTTCATGGAGTGCCTGCTGGACGGCCCATTCGAATTTATTTTTTTTGGTTTTCGCCTGTTTGTAGAAATAACCGATGAGGTTTGAGATGACCTCGGTGTCTGTTTCGCTGTCGAAGGCTGCACCTTCGCTTTGCAGCCAGGTTTTGAGTGTGGCGTAGTTTTCGATTATACCGTTGTGTACAACGGCGATTTTTTTTGTGTAGTCGAGGTGAGGGTGTGCGTTTGTGGTATTCGGCCGGCCGTGCGTGGCCCATCGGGTGTGAGCGATGCCGAGGGTTTCGTCTTTTTGGGGTTTTTCGAGCATTTTTTCAAGGGCGGTGATTCTTCCGCTGGTTTTTTTGATTTTGATGGTTTTGCCGCTTAGCAGGGCGAGTCCTGCGGAGTCGTAGCCTCGATACTCAAGGCGTTTGAGGCCCTCGATTAGGGTCGGCTGGGCGTTTTTATTACCGAGATAAGCAATAATGCCACACATTTGTTTTTCCTTTATGCGCTTAAAAAACGTATAATAAATCGGCAATAAATAGTGAGGCCATAATTTAAAAAGGCCTAAATAATTTGATATATTCGGCCGATTTTCTGATTATAGGAAGGGCGAATTGCTTTAACAAATTAAAATTTCTTAACTGGTGTATCAGATATTATTATTTGACGCGGTTTTTTGCGTGGGTTTTAATCAGATTCTATGATAGTGGTTATCGATTATAACGTTGGTAATGTGAAGAGCGTGTGCAATGCGCTGGGGCATATCGGCTTCGAGGCGAAGCTGAGCTGCGATGAGAAGGAGATTGAGGGAGCGGCGGGCATAGTTTTGCCGGGGGTGGCGGCGTTCGGATATGCGAAGAACGCGCTGGGAGCGTTGGCGGAGAAGGTGAAGGAGTATGCAGAGGGGGGTAGGCCGCTTTTGGGTATTTGTGTTGGTCATCAGCTTCTTTTTAAGCGGAGCAGAGAGTATGGTGAGCATGCGGGGCTTGGTTTGATTGGTGGTGAGGTTGTATCGATTCCGAAAGGGCGGGTAATACCGCATATGGGTTGGAATAAGGTAGAGTTTTGTGAGGATATTGAACTTTTTTCGGGGCTTGGCGGTTCGAAGCACTTTTATTTTGCGCATTCATTTTACGCGGATGTGAAGGACGCGGAAGCTAAGGTGGCGTATACGGATTACGGATTCGACATGGCGGCGTGCGTGAAGAAGGGGAATATTTACGGGACGCAGTTTCATCCGGAGAAGAGTGGGCCTGCGGGGCTGGAGGTTTTGCGGAATTTTGCGAATATTTGTGAGAGGGGGGTGGCGTGATGCTGACGAAAAGGATTATACCATGCCTGGACGTTAAGGATAACCGAGTGGTCAAGGGTGTGAAATTTCTGAACCTTCGGGATGCTGGAGACCCGGTTGAATTGGGTAAGCGGTATTCTGATACGGGGGCGGATGAATTAGTCTTTTTGGATATTACGGCGACGATACGGTCGCGCAAGACAATAGTAGAGCTTGTGGAGCGAGTTGCGGAGAATGTATTTATACCGTTTACGGTTGGCGGGGGGATTAGTACGGTAGAGCAGATGGACGAGCTTTTGCGGAGCGGGGCGGAGAAGGTATCGGTGAATACGGCGGCGGTGGAGAATCCGGAATTGCTTTCGGAAGGCGCGGAGCGTTTCGGGAGGCAGTGTGTAGTGTTGGCGATAGACGCACGGAGGTCGGCTAATCGGCCCGGGCGGTGGGACGTTTGCGTGAAAGCAGGAACCGAGCCGACGGACATTGATGCTGTGGAATGGGCGGTGCAGGCGGAAGAACTCGGCGCGGGAGAGATACTTTTGACGAGTATGGACGCGGACGGGACGAAAGCCGGTTACGATAACGAGTTGAACAGGGCAATGACCGATGCGGTGAACATACCGGTGATAGCGTCAGGCGGTGCGGGGAAACTCGAACACCTTTACGATGCCATAGTTGAGGGGCATGCTGATGCGGTTCTTATGGCATCGATTACACACTTCGGGAATTACACGATAAGACAGATGAAGGAGTACCTTGCGGGCCGGGGTATTGCAATGAATCTGTGAGGGTAAGAGTGAATCTTATCTTTTTATATTTCTTGTTGCTGTTTGTATAGTTTGAAGTTTTTAAAGAGTCCATAGCCAATGGTATCATAATTTTCACCGGGTGGTGGTCCAGCTTGTGGGGCTTTTTGGAACATACCGGGCCAGGCGGAGCCTCGCGACGGGTTTTCGTGGTGCGGGCCAAGTGTGTTTTTTAGTGTGCCGATGGCCACAACTTCGATAGTGTTAAGACCCTCATTAACAGATTCGGTTATATCACACTGCCATGGCTGGTAGTAGATGTGTCCCGCTGTTTTTCCGTTGACAATGACCTTAGCTACGCTTCCATACCAGTCGGTCAGTGTGACGTAGTATCGGCCGGATAGTTGTTTGAGGTCGAAGTCCTGCGTGTATGAGGCACCTGCAGCATAGAAGGGGTTACCCTGTTTGTTCCAGGGCCCCAAGTTCAAGGGGGCCTGAGGTGTTACAACGAATCCTGATTCAGCATTTTTGAGAGTAAAGCTTCCTAACAGGTAAGCGGATTCGAGTTCGTGGTAGATAGTCATTGGAGCGGCCTTGATGGTGACTACATTGTCGCCAATTTTGGCTGTGGAGGTTATATCGAGCTTTCCGAAAGCTTTATCGAGCCACCATGAACTATTATCCAGCTGGATGGATTTTCCATTGCAGGTAATTGTGTAGAGGTCAGGTCTTTCGATAACAATATATAAAGGCTTTGGCACGGTGTCTTCGATTGTAAATCGGTAAGCAGCTTCGAAGCCTGAGTCCGGTGGGAACTTTGTGGTGATTAACTCGTCGCGAAACTGGACTGCGTTATCCCAGGGGTTACGTTCCATACCGTTTTGTTTGAAGACGAACTGAGAGGCGTGGTAGAAATAGGATTTTTCTTTTGTTTTGTTTTTGGCAGTGACGTCAACATAGTCCAGTGTCAGCACGTTTGGGGCAATGCGTTTAATGTGCAGAGGGCCGGAAGGAGCGATTTCCGAGATTTCTTTCGAGTCGGGGAGTATTGGTTTGCCCTGCTTGTCGGAAAGAAACAACAGGAGGCTTCCGCAGGGAGGCAGTTCAAATTTGGCTTTGATACCGTTGGTGCTGATAGTAAAGGGGTAAGGTGAGATGTCGCCAGTTTGAAGGTCCCACTGTTCAACGGCCCTGGTTTTTGATTCTATCTCGCCAATGCACGGAGAATCGATGCTGGTGTTTACCAGAAAAAGAACCTCACCGTCCTGGAGTTGTCGTCGGTGATGTAAGAGCAATCCTTTGTCGTTACTACTGCGGTGTATAGCAAAATTGCCTTTTGACTGATTGAGCAGGGAAACGGCCAGTTCTGCCGGCTCGACTTGGTTCCAGTTGGAATTTTGCGACGCGTCGTTGCCACGAGCTGACGGCTGGCCATCAACTAATGTTGGCGGAGGACCACAGCAGAGAACTTTACCACCATTTTTAGTGTAGGATTCGATTAGTGCCATAGTTTTGGCATTTAGGTTCTCGGTGAATGGTGGCAGGATTATGGTTTCGTATTGGCTGTGACCGACTTTCAGGGAGTTTCGGTGTACTG
>Ga0114923_10001667_pt1 | contig 15279 bp, 16 predicted proteins | sample SumtaG_FD_89578 | JGI IMG/M metagenome (GOLD analysis project Ga0114923, IMG submission 89578) | Deep subsurface microbial communities from Indian Ocean to uncover new lineages of life (NeLLi) - Sumatra_00157 metaG | ecosystem: Environmental > Aquatic > Marine > Oceanic > Sediment | place: near...
AATACTTTCTGGCAAATGATGCAACAAGAAAGACCAGAGGTATTAGTTACTTACTCTTCTCATTCTGTCCCTTTTCCAGTTCTAGAGGAAGTGGGATATCCAAAGAATGTTGTTCCAGATGATTCAAGAATTTTCTGGAAAGCTTTTCTTTTCTATAATTCAAAATACAAGGTTGTTCCTCTTTACTATCCTGTTTCTATGGATGCAGTTCTATCTGACACTCTATTAAAGACAATTGTTAATCAATACAAGCAACAAAGACGTTGGGCTTGGGGATGCGTAGATATTCCATTCTTGTTATTTAACTTTTTAAAAAATGCAAAGATATCTCTTTCAAAAAAATTATACCTTTCATGGAATGTGTTGGACGGTTTTTGGTCTTGGGCAACAGTTTCTTTGTTAATTTTTTTCCTAGGATGGCTACCTTTAACTTTAGGAGGAGAAAGATTTAACATTACTCTTTTGTCTTATAATCTTCCTCGAGCAACAGGAACGTTAATGAGAATATCAATGATAGGAATGATTGTCTCTGCTATAATTAGTTTTTTAACCTTGCCTCCCAGGCCAAAGAATATGAGTAAAGCTAAAAATATCTCCATGCTTTTACAATGGCTATTATTGCCTATTAGTTTAATCATTTTTGGAAGTATTCCTTCGCTAGACGCACAAACAAGATTGTTTATGGGAAAACATTTAGAATTCTGGGTAACTGAAAAGAAACGATGAATTATATTTTTAGCTATTTAATTTATCTTTTCTTCGGAGTGCTACCCAGTTTCTTATGGCTCTGTTTTTATCTAAAGAAAGACAAAGACCCTGAACCTAATCTTCTCCTCCTTAAGATTTTTCTTTATGGAGGACTAATGACAATTCCCACTGTTTTTATTCAAAAATTTGTTTTAGGACAAGTACAAACCTCGTGGTTTTCTTCTTCTTTAAGCTTTTTAATCATAGTTCTTTTTCTAATGGCTCTTATTGAAGAAATATCTAAATTCTTAGTTGTAAAAAATAAAATTTTAAACAATCCTGAGTTTAATGAGCCAATAGATGCAATGATTTATATGATTACTGCGTCATTAGGATTTGCTGCAGCGGAAAACTTTATGGTCTTAATTTTCTCAGCAAATCAAGGACTAGCTGATAGTAGTTTTTATCTAATGACAAAAGAAATTATTTGGGGAAGTGTCTTCCAAATTTCCATAGTGAGATTTATAGGGGCTACTTTTTTACATGCTCTTTGTGGAGCAATCATTGGTTTTTTTATTGGCCTTTCCTTTTTCAAAAAAGAAAAAGAGAGGCTAATCTTGCCAGCCCTGGGCCTAGCAACCATCTTGCATACCCTATATAACTTTTCTATAATTAAAATTGATGAAGGATGGAACACCCTTGTTCCTTTCTCTCTTTTAATAATTCTATATTTATTTGTCTCTTTCTGTTTTCGAAAATTAAAACAATTAAAAAAATAATCTATGGGAAAATCATTTTTAAAAAAACTTAGAAGAAAATCTAGCTCAAAGAAAAAAACAAAGGAAACAAAAATCTCAAAAAACCAAGATATTCCTGAAGAAAAAATATTAATAGAGACAGATGATAATTTAAAAACAGATGGACAATTAACTGTTGATATTTATCAAACAAACTCAGACTTAATTATTCAATCAGCGGTAGCTGGGGTAGATTTAAAAGATTTAGATATTACAATAGACAAAGATCTTGTTCTAATAAAAGGAAAAAGAAATAGACCAAATAAAGAAAAAGGGGATTATTTTTGCAAAGAATGCTATTGGGGAACTTTTTCCAGAAAAATAATTTTACCCGTAGAAGTAAATTGCGACAAAATTCAAGCAACTCTAAAAAAAGGTATTTTAACAATCAAAATACCTAAGAGAACAAAAAAGGGAAAGAAACATATTATTATTCAAGAATAAATAAGACCGCTTCTTCGAAGCGGTTTTTGATTATATAATAAAATGTTTTATTAGGATAAGTTATCAATTTTTCTCTTTAATTGGCCTTCTTACAATTATCTTTGTAAATCACTTTTTCCTTCCGCAAGACCAAAGTGTTGTTTGTATTCAACCATGTTTTTCTATTCACCACCTTTTCAAGGAACTATTCCTAATGTATCACACCAAAGAAAAATGTTAAAGATTTATAAAATATTGATAATGTGAAACCTTAAAATTTGAATGCAAAAAATAAAAAAGAGTGGAGAAAGAGAAACCACTCGTTTAAAAATTAACTATTTTTTTCACTCTTCCCTCTGTCCCAGTCAGCTTTATAGGCTTCTTCATGTTCGCCAGGAAATTCAAAGGAACCTCCGCTAATAAAAATCTTGTGGGAATGCTAACTTGTTTTTCCTTGCTTTCCATCCTTATAACCTCCTTTCACAACAACAAACTTTATGTTTCTGTTAAAGGACTACTTTAGTGTATCAATATTATAATAAAATTGTAAAGAAATTACGTATCAATTGTGCGGATGGTGGGAGTCGAACCCACACGAGTCACCCCACATGGTCCTAAACCATGCGCCTATACCAGTTCGGCCACATCTGCGATTAAACCCATAATAAATAAAATCAACCTTAAAAACAAGGTTGATTTTGATTCTTTTTTAAATTTTAAGTAATTACGCTCCTACAATTCCCTCAGCTATTGAAGGAATAACTCTAGATAAGAATGCAACTATCAAACCAACAACTGCATAAATAACAAAATCCTTTCCTTGTTTAATCTTTTCAGCCTCACCTCCAGCAGTAACAATTAAAAATCCGCCCCAAATAGTGAAAACCGTAACAAGGGCTAATAAACTATAGAAAATCCAGTCTGTTACGCTATAAACAGAGTCGAGAAGACAAACCATGCCCCAATCTTCATTAATTTCTCCACTCCCAGAACCATAACGTGTGGTTGTTGCACCCCCTTCAATTAATGTTAACGAAGAGGTCGCCGTATATCCTGGCATTTTAATATCATGACTTGTCGTGCAGCCAGAAAGTGGTCCATCAGCCAATACTGGTATTGCTATTAATAAAGAAGCTGTCAAAACAAAACCTAAAAATATTTTATTCATAATTATATGTTTTTAAAACTAATTAATTCTTAGTATTCTCTTTAATTTTATCACAAAACATTTATTAAGGAAATATTTTGTGCGGATGGTGGGAGTCGAACCCACACGAGTTGCCTCACATGGTCCTAAACCATGCGCCTATACCAGTTCGGCCACATCCGCAATTAACTCATAATAAATAAAATCAACCTTAAAAACAAGGTTGATTTTGATTCTTTTTTAAATTTTAAGTAATTACGCTCCTACAATTCCCTCAGCTATTGAAGGAATAACCTTGGACAAGAATGCAACAATTAAGCCAACTGTAGCATAAATAACAAAATCTCTTCCCTTACTAACCTTTTCAGCTTCGCCTCCAGCAGTAACAATCAAGAATCCACCCCAAATAGTGAACACTGTAACAAGAGCTAATAAACTATAGAAAATCCAGTCTGTTACGCTGTAGACTGCATCTAATAAGCAAAGCATTCCCCAATTATCATCATCTCCTTCACTGATAATATCGCCCTCGTCTCCTGTTGTATCGCCAATAGTAATATTATGCTTAAGAATACAGCCACTAATTGGTTCAGCAGCAATGACATTTGAAGTTGTAATAAGTAATAAACCAGCAACAAAAATTAAACCTAATATCTTTTTCATTTTAACTTATTCTACTTTTTAATTACGACCTTTGGAATTTTATTTAATTATTATATAACAAAACAAAGATAAATCCAATTAACCAGTAATTAGCGAAGCAACAAAGTTAGGAATGGCATTTGAAAACAATCCAACTAATAATCCAACTGCAGCCCAAATAATATAGTTTTTACCTGTTTTAACTTTTTCAGGTTCTGCTCCAGCAGTCATTATGTGATAAGCTCCGAACATAATCATTAAAGGAGATACAACCATAAGAATAATAAAAATCCAATGAGCAACACCCCCTATTGAACCTAAAAGACAAACCAATCCCCACTCTTTTGTTGCATGATCAACTGTTGTTATTGCTCCACCCAAAGAACATGTAGCTTCGCTTCCAACAACTTCATCCTTTAAATAAGCCTCGCCAGCATCGTCGACCATACCGTCGACATCACTTCTTAAGATACAACAATTTAAAGGTTTATCTAGTTCTGCAGCCGAAACAACAGAAAAAGAAAGCAGTAAAATTGGTAACAATATTAAACTTTTTAAAATTTTGTTCATATTTTTATAGTTAAATACCTATTAAAACTTCTATTAAATCAGACATTCCTCTTGAAAGTAAGACAATTATAAACCCTACAAGTGTCCAAAATATTATTTGTTTAGCCTGTTTTATCTTCTCCGCATCACCAGCTGCAGTAATAATCATAAAAGCGCCATATATAACTAAAACAGGAACAACAACAACAGAAATCTTAAAAATAAAGCCAATAATAGGATCTATGATGGAGCTTAAACCATCTCCTGATAAAGGATTACAATAACAAACAGAACCTTCGGGCATATCAAGGGTTGTGTCGGCACAATATTCTTCACAAGTATCAGCAGCATGAACAGAACTAAAGCTCAGCAATAACCCTAAACTTAATAAAACAATTAAAAATTTATTCATTAGATTATTATAATACTATTTTCTAAAAATTAAACCCCAATGATAAATACCAGCAGGAAGCTCTTTAACTAATTTAAGATTAAGATTAGCTGCCATATTACCAACATCTAAAGAAGAAACTGGATTCTCAAGCTGAATTGGGGCATCTTTTTCCCAATCGACTACTAATAAATGACCACCTTCTTTTAAAATCCTAACACCCTCTTTTAGAACTTTCTTTTTATTCTTTATAGCAAATAAGAGATTGGTCATTAAAACTAAATCACAACTACCGTCTGGCAATTGTGATCCTTTTTCTATATCAGCTTGAATAGTTTTAATATTAAAGAATTTTTCGTCCTGTGCTTTTTTCTTAAGAACTAACAGAGGGGTTCCCGATATATCAATGGCATAAATGACTCCTTTATTTACTTTTCGGGCTAAAGGAATAACCCAACCACCAGATCCTGAACCAAAATCAGCCACTACAAAATCTTCCCTTATGTTAATTTTGCCTAAAACCTCTATTGGATTAAGAAATGTCATATTGATTAATTATAATTCATTTAATTCCTTTTTAAAAGAATTAAAGACAGGCGATTGAAACAACTCTATCTTTCTGATTTAACTTCATAATTCTAACTCCTTGTGTGTCTCTGCCTAATTCAGAAATAGACTGCGATTCCATTCTAATAACCTGACCCTGTTGAGACATTACTATTAGGTCGCTACTCTTTTTCGTTAAAATCCTTGAAACTACCAATTCTCCCGTCTTGGCCTTAATATTCATTGTCTTGATTCCGACTCCACCTCTTTTCTGTGCTTTATACTTGCTTAATCCTGTTCTCTTTCCATAACCATTCTCACTAATTACCAATAAATATCCTTTCTTTTCCCCCTTACCACCAGGAATAATATTCATTCCTATTACCTCATCCCCTTTCTTTAAATTAATTCCTTTTACGCCAGCAGCACTACGACCCATGGACCTTATTTCTTTTTCTGGAAACCTAATTGATTTTCCTTGTTTGGAAACTAAAATAATTTCATCTTCTCCGTTGGTTTTGCTGACTTTTTCCAAAGAATCCCCCTTCTTAAGAGAAATAGCTATTAATCCTGAACGACGAACATTTTTAAATTCACTTAAAGCTGTTCTCTTGATAATTCCTTTCTTGGTAACCATGACTAGATAGCCTTTTCCTGCATCCTCTTCTTCTTTTGTTAAAGACATCAAGGACAATATCCTATCTTTGGGAGATATTTCCAAGAAATTAACCAAACCTCTTCCCTTGGCCACTCTAACTCCTTGTGGAATTTCAAAGGCTGGAACCTTTAAAACTTTACCGCTATCGGTAAAGAAAAGAAGATTGTCATGAGTATTAGCTGTTAAAAATTTACTAATAACATCTTCTCCGACTGTCTTCATTCCCAAAATTCCTTTTCCTCCTCTTTTTTGGGTTTTATAGGTCTGAGGATCTATTCTTTTAATATAACCTCCTTGAGTTAAGGTAATAATGGTTTCTTCTTTAGGCACTAAGTCTCTTTCTGAGAATTCTCCTATGGCTCTTTTGATAATTCTGGTTTTTCTTTCATCTCCAAACACTTCTTTGATTACGTTTAATTCTTTCACAATTATTTTTTCTATTCTTTTAGGGCTAGCTAAAATAATCTTAAATTCTTTAATTTGGGCTTTCAGCTCTTTTAATTCTTCTTTAATTTTCTGAATAGCCATTTTGGCCAAAGTAGCCAATTTTGTTTCCAAGATTGCCTCTGCTTGAATAGCGCTTAATTTAAATGCTTTCATTAAATTTTGCTTTGCTGATTCTCTATCTTTTGATTTTTTAATAATCTGAATAGCCTTATCAATATCAGCCAAACACTTATAAAGACCTTCTAAAATGTGAGCTCTTTCTTCTGCTTTCTTTAAATTATATTTTGTTCTTCTAACAACAACTTCTTTTCTGTGTTTAACAAAGTATTTCAAAATACTCATTAAGTTCACCAATTTTGGCTGAATTCCATCAATTAAAACAACCATGTTTACATGAAATGTTTTTTGTAAATTGGTAAATTTAAATAAACGATTTAAAACTCTTTTAGGGATTACGTCTTTTTTTAATTCTATAGCAATTCTCATTCCATCTTTATCAGACTCATCTCTAATATTTTTAATGCCATCAATTCTATCTTCCAAAACCAACTTAGCTAGCCTACTCAAGAAAAGAGATTTCTGAACTTGGTAAGGAATTTCTGTAATTAAAATTGTTTGTTTTCCTTTTTTGCTTTTTAAAATCTCCGTAGTTCCCCTCATTACGATAGGACCCTTACCCTTGGCATAAGCTTCTATTATGCTATCTCTTCCATATACAGATCCTCCTGTAGGAAAATCTGGGCCCTGAATAAATTCACAAATTTCTTCTAGTTCAGCTTTTGGATTTTTAATTAAATGAATTAAAGAATCACAGATTTCATTTAAATTATGAGTAGGAATGCTAGTTGCCATTCCAACAGCAATACCCAAAACACCATTTAATAGAAGTTGAGGAACGGGAGAAGGGAAAACAACTGGCTCTTGTCTCGTTCCATCATAGTTATCAATAAAATCAACGGTCTCTTTACGAATGTCCGCTAAAAGTTCTTCTCCTATCTTCGATAGTTTCATTTCGGAATATCTCATAGCAGCATATTCTCCTGGATCGTCAATCGATCCCATGTTTCCTTGTCCTATTATCAGGGGATATCTTAACGAAAAATCTTGACTCATTCTAACGGCCGCTCCGTAAACAGCTTGATCGCCATGAGGATGATATCTACCAAGAACTGAACCGACTACAGTAGCTGATTTTCTAGTCCTAGTATTGTGTCTGTATCCCTCTTCTAACATTACATAAAGAATTCTTCTCTGAACTGGCTTTAATCCATCTCTAACATCAGGCAAAGCTCTAGCAACAATAACTGACATTGCATAATCAATATAAGAAGCTTTCATCTCGTCGACGATTTCTCTTTTTTGAACTATTCCTGTAAGTTTTTTTTCTTTTTTAGACATTGATTATCTTATTATATTACTTTTTTCTCTTATTTAATATTATCAAAAATTGTTTCTGTTGCTTGACCAACTTGTTCTTGAACTTTTTGAAAATCAAATTGATTAAAAAGCTCTTTGCCCTCATTCTCTTTTAAAGCATTTTGCATACTATTAACATAAATACTTAAAAGAAAAATGGCAACAATAAACATAATAAACCATAAAATCATTTTTCTTTTCTTTTCAGACAATGATTTAATTTTATTCGAAATATTCATTAAGATTTTTTAAATATTGATTTAAATCTTCTGGAATCTCAGAAACAAATTCTTTTACTTTATTATTTGGTAAATTAATTTTTAAAAAACCAGCATGCAGGAACTGTCTCTTCAATTTTTCTGAATGTTTTCTAAATTTATAGGTTTGATCTCCAACAATCGGATAGCCAATATGGCTTAAATGAACCCTTATCTGATGCCTCCTTCCTGTTTTAATATCAACTTCTAATAAAGTATATTTCTTGCTTCCTTTAGAAAAATGCTTTAAAACCTTATACTCTGTAATCGCTTCTCTTCTTCCTTTTTTTGATTCAAATAAAGAAAAAGCTTTTTCCTTTGTTCTATCTTTAAGGGCACGACCAATTAAAGTTTTAATAATACCTCCTTGCTTAATGTGCCCAACAACCAAGGCAATATATTTTTTAATAACTTTTCTTTCTTTAAATTGTTTCTGTAAAAAAGAAAAGGATTTATCATTTTTCGCTACTAATAAAATTCCTGTTGTGTCCCGATCCAATCTATGTACCGCGCCATATCTAGGGTCTTCTCCTACATTTCTTAATTCGGGAAACTCTTCTGTAAGAAGAGTCATAACTGTTTTATTTTCATCGTCTGAAAAAACGACAACCTCTGAAGGCTTATCAATAACTAAAATATTTTCATCCTGGTAAATAACTTTTATCTTGTTCATAGTGGGCGATACAGGACTCGAACCTGTGGCCTCCACAATGTCAATGTGACGCTCTAACCAGCTGAGCTAATCGCCCCAATGTGGGCGTGCGTGGAATCGAACCACGGACCTCGTCTTTATAAGAGACGTGCTCTTACCGCTGAGCTACACGCCCTTTAAGACAAACTATAAATCTTTAATCTTTATCTTAAAGTTCTTTTCTTGTTTCTGTTCTTTTTTAACCTCTTTTTTCTTTTCTGTTTTTTTACGAACTTTCTTTCCCATTATCTTTTCAAATTCCTCTCTTTCAATCGTTTCTTTTTCAATTAATGTTTTTGCAATTTTTTCTAATAATTCTTTTTTATCAGATAAGACCTTCATTGCTTTTTTATAAGCCTCATTAATAAGCTTTTTTATCTCTTCATCTATTTTAACAGCTGTTTTTTCTGAATAATTCCTTTGTTCAGATATTTCTTTTCCTAAAAAGACTGTACTACTTTTTTCTCCGAAAGCAATAGGACCTAAAGAAGACATACCATAAACCTTAACTAGCCTTCTTGCCAAAGCAGAAGCTATTTCTAAATCATTAGAAGCACCTGTAGTTACTTCTCCAAACTTTATCTTTTCTGCACAATAACCGCCAAGCAAAACAGCCATTGAATCTAAGAATTCTGATTTTGTCTTCATTCTTTTTTCTTCTTTTGGTGTTTTTAAAACATAGCCTGCTGCAGACCCTCTGGCAATAATAGAAATTTTTCTAACTGGCTGAGAAGTTAAGAGAATATCAGAAACTAAAGCATGTCCTGCCTCATGATAAGCCGCTATTTCCTTTTCTTCCATAGAGATAACACGACTTTTTTTCTCGGGCCCTAACAAGACTTTTTCTATTGATTCAAGAAAGTCCTCTTGATAAATTTTCTCTCTATTGTTTCTAGCAGCTAATATTGCTGCCTCATTTACGATATTCGCTAAATCAGCTCCAGAAAAACCAGGCGTTCTTTCTGCAACCTCTCTTAGATTCACATCAAGAGCATTAGGCTTTCCTTTGGAATGAACCTTCAAAACAGCTTCCCTGTCTTTAATATCTGGCAAATCAAAAACAATTCTTCTGTCAAATCTTCCTGGACGCAAAAGAGCAACATCAAGCACATCAGGCCTATTCGTAGCGCCAATCACAATAACATTAGTTTTTCTACTAAACCCATCCATTTCTGTTAAAAGCTGATTCAATGTTTGCTCTCTTTCATCATGCCCACCCCCAATTCCTGTCCCTCTCATTCTTCCAACAGCATCAATTTCATCAATAAAAATAATACAAGGAGTATTCTTTTTTGCAACAGCAAATAAGTCTCTCACTCTTGCTGCTCCCGTTCCTACAAAGAGTTCCACAAAAGAAGAACCAGAAGTATGAAAGAAAGGAACCCCTGCTTCTCCAGCAATAGCCCTAGCTAATAGTGTTTTTCCTGTTCCGCTTGTTCCAACCAATAAAACTCCTCTTGGAATTTCAGCTCCCATTTTAAGATATTTTTTTGGATTTTTCAGAAAATCTACAATTTCTTTTAATTCAGCTTTCACCTCCTTAAGGCCAGCTACATCGTCAAAGGTAATCTTTTCTGAAGAGCTTCCTCCAAATAACTGGGCTTTACTTTTAGTAAAACTAAAAGCTTGCATTGACCCTGTTTTGGATTTTTTCAAAAACATCCAAAAGAAATAACCAAATACTACAAGAGGAAGAACTGAAAACAGTAAAGGGTTTAACCAAATCCAAATTCCTCCAACTTCTTTTATATGAATTTCTGTCTTATTTAAAAATTCTTGAGTAACGCCATAGTTGATCAGAGACTCAGACAAAGAAGATTCTGTTTCTTTTCTAGTTATGGCTTTTGTGTCGTCTTGATAGGTGATTTCAACTTTTTCTCCAGAAACAGTAACATCTTTTACTATCTCTTGATTAATATCAATTGCAAGCTGATTAATTGAAATTTCTTTTGTTTCTTTAGAAACTTCAAGCAAACTAAAAAAAGCTGAAACAGCTAAAAAAACCAACAAAACTAATACAAAGTTTTTAATTAAAATTTTCATTTTTAAAATTAAACTATTTAATTAATTTTAAACTCATGCGATGCTCCTCTTCGTCCACTGATAGAACTTCAAATTTATATTTTTCGCCAATTTCTAGCTTGTTTTTCATTTCGATTTTTTCTCCAAACTCAGATATGTGGCAAAGAGCTCTAATACCTTCAGCTACTTCAATAAAAACACCAAAGGAATTAATCTTGCTAACTTTACCTGAAATGGCAGATCCTTTTGGATGCTTTTTGTCTATACCTTTCCATGGATCTTTTTTAAGAGATTTTAACGATAAGGATATTTTACCCTTAGAAATATCAATTATTTTTGCTTTAACCTTATTTCCAATTTGAACTATTTCCAAAGGATCTTTTACTATTTTCCAATCTAATTCAGAAATATGAATTAATCCTTCTAATTGCTCTTGCTCTGATTTCACATCAAGAGGGAATTTAATAAATGCTCCGAAGTTAGTAATACCTGTAATCTCTCCTTCTATCATATCATTAATATTGTATTTATTTAATATCTTTTTCATTCTATCCATATCTTTTGCTCTTTCAGATAATATAATTTGGTTTTTTTGAGGAAATAAATTAAGAATCTTTACAGTAAATTCTTCTCCAATAAAATCTTGAAGTTTTCTCAATATCTCTGTTCTTTCTCCTCCCTCTACTTTTGGATAATGCTGACTTGCCAACTGAGAAACAGGCAAGAAAGCATCAACCCCCATTAACTTAGCCATTAATCCTCCTTTATTGGCACCCAAGATTTCAACTTTTATTAACTCTCCTTCATCTTTTCTTTCTTGAAGAGTTTCAAATGTCATTTCTCTGAAAGCGTCTCTAACAGATAATTCAATAAAGCCATTCTCTGTTTCTAAATCAACCACCTTTCCACAAACTTTATCTCCTTTTTCTAAATTCTTTAATTGTCTTTTGGAATCATAAAACTCTCGACCATATATAATGCCCGTTCCTGTTGGTCCTAAATCAAGAAAAATAGAGGATCTTCCTTTACCAATTACGGATCCTTCTACAATTTCTCCAACCTTTGCAGGTTTTAATTCTTCGTATTTTTCTAATAATTCTTGCATTGTTTTTATATTTATAATGCTACATTACAACATTACTATTATTTTTTCAAACTTGAATTAAGGAATAAGCTATGTTAATTTGTAGGAACAATAATCTTATCCAAAAATTATGAAAATATCTTGGTACGGTCAAAGTTTATTCCATATAAGCAGTCGAACAAAAAAGAGTCAAGTCAGAATAAGCATCAATCCATTTGAAAAAGAAACTGGATTAAAAGTTCCGACTCTAAAAACTGACATTTTATTATCTAGCAATAAAGAAAATCACAATTTAAGCTTTATTAAAGATAATTACTTTTTAGTTGACAATCCAGGAGAATATGAGGTAAAAGGAGTCTTTATAGAAGGTATTCCCACTTTTAATTTCAAAAAAGGAAAAAATGGAAAAACAGAAAAATCATTTGACGGCAATACAATTTATACAATAGAAGTTGAAAATATTAGAATTTGCCATTTAGGAAATTTCAACCAAAAGAAATTAAGAGAATATCAGTTAGAAAAAATAGGGATGGTTGATATTTTAATGATTCCTATTGGAGGTAATGATACAATTGCAGCAGAAAAGGCAGTTAATATAATGAGTCAAATAGAACCTGGAATTACAATACCTATGCAATATGCTGTTCCTAAATTAAAAACAAAGCTAGATTCATTGAACAAATTTTTGAAATTATTGAAAGCTGAAAACATTAAACCAATTGAAAAATTAGTGATTAAAAAAAGTGAAATTGATCCTGAACAACCAAAAATAATAACATTATCAATATAAGATGAACAAAATAAGAGAAATAATTAAAAAGTTTTCCAAAAAGAATGTTCCGAACATTCTTCCAGGAGATACTGTAAAAGTTTTCCAAAAGATTAAAGAAGGAAATAAAGAAAGAATTCAAGTTTTTGAAGGAACAGTTCTTGGAAAAAAACATGGAAGCGAAATTGGAGCAACCATAACTGTTAGAAAGGTTAGCAAGGGTGTTGGGGTAGAAAGAATATTTCCTATTCACTCTCCTCTTATTGAAAAAATAGAAGTAGTTAAAAGAAGTAAGATAAGAAGGGCAAAACTATACTTTTTAAGAGAAGCAAAAGGAGCAAGGGCAAGATTAAAAAGAAAAGAGTTTGATAAAGACAAAGTTAATAAAGTAAAAGAAATTGAAGAAGAGAAAAAAGAGGAAAAAGCCCTAAAAGAAGAGCAGGTAACAAGCAAAGAAAAAATTGCAGAAAAAACCGAGGAAGTAAAAAAGGAAGGGATTGAAAAAACCGAGGAAGTAAAAAACGAAGAAATTGAAAAAACCGAAGCAACGAAGGAAACTTTAAAAGAGGAGGAGTCAAAAGAGGAAACTGTAGAAAAAACTGAAGAAATAAAGGAAGAAGCTACAGAAAAAGAGAGCTAAAAGCCGAGGTGGAGAAACGGCAGACTCGCATCTCTAAGGAAGATGTGCCAGAAATGGCGTGTGGGTTCAAATCCCACCCTCGGCACAGAAAAAATGGGCGTGTAGCTCAGTGGCTAGAGCACCCGCCTTACACGCGGAAGGTCATAGGTTCAAATCCTATCTCGCCCACCATATATTTTCTAAATTAAAAAACCATATTTTGTATGGTTTTTTAATTATTATTAACTTTAATCTTAAAACTTTTTAAGTTTCTCTAAAACTCTCCAATATATTTTTTGATTAACAGGGGCTTTCTTTGATAACTCTTTTGCAAGGCTAGACACAGCACCATTATAATAATCAATTTCATCTAAATCTTTAGGTTTATTTCCTCTTCCCTTACTAATTATACTGGATAATTTGTTGCGAAAAGGAATTAAAAAGGAAGTTGGTAGAGATAATAATAAAACAAAAAGATTAATTGGATAACCTAGAAAATTAATAAGCTTTCCTCCGGCAAACCTAACAACCTCAATATATTCTTTTAAAGCTTCTATTTCTTCAACAAAGACTTCTTTGTCTTGAAAGCCCTCACTAATAGTTAACCCTCTAGATGCAGAAGCCATTCCAATTAAATTTAAAAATAATTTAGAAAATTCTAAATTTTGAGCATTTCTTTTAGAAAACTTACTGACATGGAAGCCAGATTCTTTTAATAAAGAGGAAACATCCTTAATTCCCGTATCACCTAAAGCTTGAGCCAGAGCAACTTTAATCGGAACAGAATACTTAAAACAATTCTTTTGCTTATCAATAGCATTAGACAAAACCATTCTTACTACTTTAATATCTTCTGGCTTAGCAATTTCTTCAAGAGTTTTTTTAGCAGAATTAATAGCATCTATTCCGTTTTGAGAAAGAACAAAAATTGGCTTATTTAACCCACATTTTTGAAAATAATACTTTAATGTAGCAGAAACTGGATTTTTATTTGTTAGAAAAATAATACCAGGATTATCGTTTTCAGAAAAATCAATATCTTCAATTACCCTCCCATTAAATAATACAGGGCCATCACCTCTATCAATATAAAGTTCATTTTCTTTAAGAAAATCCATTGTATTCTTTCTGGCAATACCCAAAACATCATTACTTTTCCTAATCTCAAAAGAAAACATTGTTCCTGTTCTACCTCCTACACCAACAATAGCTACTCTTTTTTTCATATTAAAATAATAACACTATTAAAAAACACAATAAAGATATAATTGATTTCCGTTTAAAAAAATGATAGCTTTAATAGATATTACCCTATAATGAGGAGGGGTGCCTGAGCGGTTGAAAGGGATGGTTTCGAAAACCATTATAGTTGTTAAAATTATCGTGAGTTCAAATCTCACCCCCTCCGCTGTCTAAATAAAAAAACAAAAACATGTTTAACTTTTTTAAAAAATCAAATGAGCCTAAAAATCTAAAAGAGCTTTTAGTTCAATTTAAAAAGGTTAAAGAAGATCTCAAAAAAACCTCTAAAGAAGTTGAAAGTTTAAAGAATAATATTCAGCTGACTATTCAAAAAGTAGGAATAACAAGATTCACCCCATTCAAAGAAACCGGAGGAAACCAAAGTTTCTCTATCGCTTTATTAGATAAAAATAATGATGGAGTGGTTATTACTAGTATTTATAGTAAAGAAAGAAGTAGAATTTTTGCAAAACCAATAGAAAACGGTCAATCTACTTATAAATTATCTCAAGAAGAGGAGGAAGCTATTCAAAAAGTAAAAGAACCAAAAATTAACAATGGTAAAGAAAAATGAAAATTTAATAACAAGACCTCCTGTCGTTGTAATAATGGGCCATATTGATTGTGGAAAAACAAGCCTTTTAGATAAAATTAGAAAAACAAGCGTTCAAGAAAAAGAATCAGGAGGAATAACTCAACATATTGGAGCTTATCAAGTTGAAAAAGATGGAAAAAAAATAACCTTCATAGACACTCCTGGTCATGAAGCTTTTTGCCAAATGAGGTCTCGAGGAGCAGAAACTGCAGATATTGCTATTTTGGTAATCGATAGCTGTAAAGGAGTACAAGATCAAACCAAAGAAGTGATTAATTGCATAAAAACAACAAAAAT
>Ga0114923_10001668_pt1 | contig 15278 bp, 16 predicted proteins | sample SumtaG_FD_89578 | JGI IMG/M metagenome (GOLD analysis project Ga0114923, IMG submission 89578) | Deep subsurface microbial communities from Indian Ocean to uncover new lineages of life (NeLLi) - Sumatra_00157 metaG | ecosystem: Environmental > Aquatic > Marine > Oceanic > Sediment | place: near...
CCCAAATCCACCGCCTATTTTTTTAGTCCTCTCCATTCTGCTCTATCCCCGGTTTTTTTGTTATTTATTAACAAATCAACCTTTTGCGTCTTAATTTCTAATGACAAATTGCCAAAAAAACCTGAAAAAAACCCAAAAACACAGATTAACACCACAAAAACCGCCAGGCATCCTTTTTAAACTGCTTATCGTCTTCATTTAATACATTAACCACCAGGCACAGGTAAAGAGGAATTGACACTACAAAGAGATGCAATTTTTCTACGTACACTCAATAATAAATCAAATGACGGATGTCCCTTGCTAAGACGAATTATCAGCCCTTTACCCTTCCTGATTACACGACCGGCTACGTTAATAATTGAAAAACGAAGCGATTTCATTCGTTTCTTCTTCCAGCTTTTATTTAAAACAAGACTTTTCATAATTGATGTCAAATTTAAAGCTAACACCATTAGCCACCACCAGGCCGCATTCGCTCCAAATTTACCAGAAGGTAACTGACCTCCACAAAACTCACCTTTCATCTCACTATGGACATGCTCACTATTACCACAACGCTTACGAAGCCAATGAATAATAGCTTCTCCATCCCAATCCAGATTCGTCACAACACCGTATATCTTATATCTTTTGTTGTTAATCTTCATATTGGGAAAAGGAAGATTCTGCTGGTGCAACTCCTCCATTTCATCACCCGGAAGGGGTCTTTGTTTGAGTAACTCTCGAGTCGCTAAATAACGATAATCAGGGCCTTTTTTACTCTTACTGATCTCAGAGGGAACATAGCATACTTCCGACCATTCCTGATCTGTCTCCTCCAATTTACCATTCACTTCTTTATATATCGGATGCCACTCACTCTCTTCTACCTCATAAACCGCTTTTTTGAACTCCTTAACCACATCGCAGCCAATCGCAAAACCTATACGTCCAAAACGCTCATTTTCGCCCGTCTCACAGTACTTTAATAAATTGTGCTGATAACCCGCTGTATCGGAACGAACGTAAACATGCTCTACTCCTTCCGGCAAACCCTCTAATGCTTCAATGAGTAATCTTTTTTGCTCAAAACCAGCGGGAACATTACCATCCCGAAACTCTGTGTGTAATAGATAATCCTGCTCATACCACGCAACACCATACATTGAAGGGCTGATAACCTTTGAACTTTTTATAGCAATAAAACGCTTTGTCTTTACTACTTTCTACTAATGTAGCATCCATATCCAGGGTGGCTATTTTTTGCACATTGTTCAATTGTAAAAACTCAAGCATGGCCTGGTTTATTTTAATCAAACCTAAAAGATATTTATTAGGTGCAGGGATAAAAGCCTTGTTAGGTACGCGAAGCCCTTCCTGGGAAACGTTATGAAATAATAATAAATAACGAAATATTGACGACGGTGAAGGGACAACGTTTTTCTTACCATTACGCCATTGACGCCATTGACGTTCCAGCTTTTTTCGACGACGGCCAAAAGAATTCCCAATTTCTAAATGCTTTAATAGACGCATTAAACCATCATCTTTCTCCATAAGCTTCACATCATCAACACAGTCCCCTCCACAAATATTTAACAACAGAAGGCACAACAAAACTTGAAGGTCACTCCAACCTTGCTTATCTTCTTTGGCCCTCAAATTATCGCGGACTATCCTGCGAAAGCCCATCTTAGACAACAAATCTAAAAATAGTAACGTACCACCTAATGCAGTGGAACCAAAATCTTTTTTTTCTTCTTCGTACTTGACAGGTAAAACGCCTTGTGTCATAATTATATCACCTCGTTTGTTGGTTTTATTTTGGAGCTTTGCTAACGTTAATTATACCATTTTTTGAAGCCACAAGCGAGGTTTTTTTGTATTATTTTCACATCCAAAGGCAGGAATAGCAACAATATGTAGAGTATCTTAAAGCAGAAGATATATTTAATTGCATTTTGATTCCTTTGCTCTTTTGGGTGACACTTTTTTTCACTCAATATCCCCGTATAGATAGTAATGATGAAGGTTTAAAAAAAAATAAAAAAATCTGATGGCGGATTTAGGGTATCTACGGATAATTTTTTTAGTTCTTGGTAATTATAGTAACGAACTAAATCAACAGAGTCATTCATGTCCCTTTTTTCCAGCACCAGCTTGTTTTCAATAGTAATATTAACTTCTTTAGCCATGTTTTTATCGCCTCCGGCGTCAGAGGGGCTTTTTATAAGAGTTTTTTGAAAACCTTCTTCTCTTCCTCTTTCCCTGTCCTTCACGGCCCACTTTCTCCTACATCTACATTCACTGTTGTGGGTACATCCGGGGGCAAATCATTGGGCACTATTTTAATGGCCCAATTGGAATCGGTTCTTGAATGCGACACCGCCAGATCTACATCCGATTTCACCTTAACGTGGCAATCTTTTATGTCCTTCCCTTCGGGGGCATTAATGATCAATGAAACCTCCGGTCCTGCTAAGTGGACTCCTTCTTCATCCCCATTGGCAATACTAGTATTTAAATCAATGGTGCCATCCGGGAGTTTACGGATAACATTAATATTATCCGTTAATACATTTTTAACATAAACATCGGCTCGATTTGCCATTTTCTTACCTCCTATAATTTTTAAATTTTTTATCGGACCGAAGAATTGTATTACCCCGGGGTTTGTTCCAACCTCCTTTCGGTCCACCCCTATAATAATATAAAAAGGATTCTCTCACTACCAGAGATGTTGCAAAATATAACACATCGGTTGCATAGGTGATGAATGGAGCTAAAACTCTACCGTATATACCAAAAAAGAATATTTTTTGCCACAGACTTACACAAGACAGGCACAGACAAAAATTGCTTTTTCATCGTCTGTGAAAAGTCTGTGAAAGTCTGTGGCTAAAATAGTCTTTTTACTTAGCCTTAGACGCTTGATATGTAGATGGTAATTGATGAAATTTTTCTTTGAAACGCTCAGCAAAATATGCCATATTGGAAAAACCAACCTCTACAGCCACCTGGGAGACCGTTCCGAATTTGTCCCTTAATAATTGCGCGGCCCGTTTGAGACGATAAGAACGAATAAATTGGGTAGGGTTTTCACCGGCTAAGGCCATAATCTTCCGGTAAAGAGTGGCCCGGTTCATGATCAATAACTCGCTTAATTTCTCAACATTAAACTCAAAGTCTGATAAGTTCTTTTCTATGATTTCCTGCAATTCCTTGATAAACTCCTGGTCCATGGAAGACACTGAAATTTCCGCCGGCTGCAATAGCATCTGCTTCTGGATTTTCTGCTGCAAATGACTGCGCAGCTCGATCAGGTTCTTGATCCGGGTCATCAATATTTTGCTATTGAAGGGTTTGGTGATATAGTCGTCGGCACCGGTCTCCAATCCCTGGATAATACTCTCCTCCGACGCTTTGGCTGTTAATAGTATGATGGGAACATGGCTGGTTTTGATATCTTTCTTTAATACCCGGCACAATTCACAGCCATCGATTTCAGGCATCATAATATCACTGACAATCAAATCCGGGATGATCTCCCTGGCCTTTTCAATCCCCTCTTTCCCGTCGGCTGCCTCTATGACGGAATAATCCTGTTTAAGCGGGTCGCAAATGTATTTCCTGACTTCGGCATTATCCTCCACCACCAGGATCACGGGCTTTTCCTGGTCCTGCTTTTCTACTTCTTCTTCCTCTTTTTCAGTTTCCTCTTCAATCTGGTTTTCGTTTTCCGTTATCATATAAAGGGCTTCAATTTCTTTGTTTTTTTGGGGTTTGGCTGGAGCAGCGGAGAAGTCGCTGATCTCATCGGGTTGGAGATGTTCATGCCCCATGGGGAGGCGAATAACAAATTCCGTTCCTTTTCCTTCCTGGCTGTGGACATCGATTTTCCCATGATGCAATAGGACGATCTCTTTTATCAATGCCAGTCCTATGCCGGTGCCTTTATGATCTTTTCCGTTGGAGGTTTTTGCCTGGTAAAAGCGATCGAAAACATGGGCCAATTGCTCTTTGGGAATGCCGATTCCCGTATCGTGAACGGATATTTCAACAAATCGGTCCTGCCGGCTCCCGGTAACAGAAACCCCAATTTTTCCGCCGGCAGGGGTAAACTTGACGGCATTGATCAAAAGATTATACATCACTTCTTCCATTTTCCTGGCGTCAAAGTAAAGGAATATTTCCTCATCTCCGGGGACAAATTCCAGTTCCAATTTGTTTTGCTGGGCCAGTAAATGGAAGGATGCCAATGTACCTTTTAAAAGGGGGACAATATCTTGTCGGGCGGCTTGCAGTTTCATGGTTCCGCTGTCAAAGCGTGAGAGGTCCAATAATTGGTTGATCAAGGTAAGCAGGCGCTGTGAATTTCGCAGCACCAGGTTTAATCTATTCTTTTCTTTTTTGTCCCGGTTTTCCGAAAGCATTTGCTCCATTGAGCCCATGATCAATGTCAGGGGGGTGCGGAATTCATGGGATATGTTGGCAAAAAAACGGGATTTTACCCTATCCATCTCTTTTAGTTTATCGGATTGCTCTTTTAATTGTTTATTTTTCTGCTGGATTTCCTTTGTTCGCTCTTTTATGGTGTATTCAAGCTTTTGTTTCTCATGCTCCAATTTAATGGAACGCCATTTAACCACCAGGAACATCAGTAAGAAAAACCCTATACCGTAAAGCAAAAAGGCCCACCAGGTTTTGTACCAGGGTGGCAAAACCTTAAACCGGAATACATCTTCAACGCCCTGATGTTGGTAAATATTTTTCGCCCGTACCCGGAATGAATACATGCCGGGATCGAGATTGGTGTAATTTCGTTTGGTGTCGTTATTCCAGGAAGACCAGGTTTTATCGTATCCTTCAAGGAAACATCGATACTGTGTATCAGTTTCAACTTCAAAGAAGGGCGCGGAAAATTCAAAATGGAGGTTTCGATTCTCGTATTCAATGATCGGAAAGAGACCTTTGCCGGCTTTACCTGTTTTATTTTTATAACCGTCGAAAACCAATTTTTCATTTACCAGTACTTTTCGTACCAGTGTCCGGAAATCTTGTTGGTAATTCTTTTTTATTGTTGTATCGTAACGGATAAGGCCGTCGAAACTGGCGAACCAGATATTTTTTCCATCGGGGTCAGGATAGATGGCGTTCACCTGGATCAAAGGAATCCTGCGAAAGGGTTGGGTATTGATGGTAAAAGATCCCCTCGGTCCGGGAATGGCTTGAAAATTCCTTGATTGGGAATGTACCCAGATATTTTTATTTTTGTCTTCCGCAATACGGAAAACGTTTTTTGATTCCGGGCCTCCCGCGAATTCATTTCCTATGGTCAGATCGGGAATAAAGACCTTTTTTTTCTCATCGAAGCGAAATATTCCCCTCTCTGTTGCAAACATGACATGTCCTGCTGCTTTAGCTGCATAAACCCGGCCGCCGGGCAGACCGTGCGAGGTTTCATACCAGGTGACCGTTGACTGATGGATGTTGACCGGGGAATCCACGAAATCCACCTTTAAAACGCTCCCCGTGGAAGTGATCAACCACATGTTCCCGTTTTTGTCTTCCGCGATGTATCGGATGACTTGATTGAAGGTTTCAAGGCGGTGTTCTACCTGCCAGAGATTGTTTTTCCGGGCTAAAGCCGTCAATCCCTTGTGGGTTCCACACCAGGTGCGGCCAGGATGGTGCCCGGACTGCAATAACACGTAAGAAGGGTCTTTAACAATTTTACGTTCGCTGTTATTTTTACTATCAACCTGGAAAACACCCTCAGAAGTAGCTGCCAAAAGTGAATCTTCGATTGAGAGCAGGCTCCAGCAGCTTTTATATATGCCGGGTACCGGCTGAAAGGCTTTTGAATGAGAGTGCAGCACATATAACCTCTGGGTGGTTCCGGCGTATACGTCGGTTTGATGGTGGACTACGGACAGGACAATCCCGGGCAAACCGGATCGATCATCATAAATAAAAAAAGGAGAGAAGTATTCGATTTTCGATATTCCTTTATCCAGGCACAGCCATAGGTTCCCCTGGTTATCCTGGAAAACATATTTTACACAGTCATCCTGCAGGCCGGAAGTTTTATCGAAAATATATTTTAGACCGCCGTAGGGGTCGATGATGACGAGGCCTCCAAGGTAGGTTGCCAGTGCAAAATCACCGGAGGATAAGCGGATACCATGATATGGTATACTTTTTTTCAAATAATTATCTACTCCTGTAGGGAAAGGTTCTATGGTTTTTCCATCAAAAAGGTAAAATCCCTTTAACCGGGTTCCAATAAGCAGCATCGAAGCATTGGTACCGGTATCATATGGATTGTTCGGATCAAAGGGAACGATCATGAAAATTCTCTCTTTTGCTTCTGTAAATACCCGGTCTCCCGATAAGAGTGCTAATGAGTCGCTGACCGGATCGATTTGCATGATCCCGGTTTTTTCCTGGTGGATCAATAACCGGTCCTTAATTACAAAAGAGTATAAAAAACGCCGGCTGGGTTTCCATATTTTCATTTGTTTGCGTTTGGGCTGCCACCGGAACAATAATTCCGAGGATGCGAAGTATACTCCCTCTTTTGTGGCATAGGTTCGCCATACGTTGGAAAAATTTCTTTGATTTTCTTTCTCCAGTTGGTTTGTCAGGGAAACATATTTTAAAGAGCCCTTTGGGTCCGAAGCTAAAAACCCGATTTCACCTTTCCCTCCAATGTAGAGAGTTCCTGTATTATCGATGGCCAGTGAACGTACGGTGTCGTAGCCGGGTACTTTAATTACCCGCCAGGAAACACCGTCAAATTCCAATACTCCCGCCTGGTTAGCCACATAGATGATCCCGTTTTTGGCCTGGGTGATACCCCAATTTTGAGCATGATGGTCATACTCTTTGTAACTGTAGTTCTTAAAATATTTGTAGCCGGTTTCCTGGCTGTACAGGTTGTGAGTAACGATAAAAAGCAGACCAAAAGCTAACATTCTCAAGATACGTATGAATTTCCCCATTTAGTTGTCTCCTTTCATGTTAAATAGTATACACCAGGAGACATAAACTTTTCAACACCTATTGAAAAAGAAAATTCCCTATTCCGGGAATACATAATTGCATTTAAAGACTTACCATTCTGCCCTGGACACGCACATGTGCATCAAAAGGATTTAAATTTTCGATCCATTTTTGCATATGTGCAAAGCGAGAACACAAACTTCTAATCCCACGTTGCACATACGCAAGTCGAGAACACAAAACCTAGCTCGATATTGCATATGTGCATTACAGAGATTTAAATTCCCGGTCCGGTGTCGCACATACGCATTATAAAGGTTTAAATATGCATTGCAAGAATTTAATTCTTTAACTCAATGTCGCATATATGCAAAACAAAAACCAAACTCCCTGACCGAACAATGCATATATGCGCGTTCAGGATTGAAATCTCTTTTTTTGCGATGCATATATGCATGTCAATGAATCAACGTTGACTCCTGAAGATAGAAAATCGATATTTGGGGATACAATTTTCTATCCCATGTTTACCTGATGATGGTTTCGATTTGGGTTAGACCATCAATTAAACAAGGACCATCATTTAAACATACCTTTGACTTTCTTTTTAAACCGGCTGAAGATTTTTTTTAGGCCAATGGCCGCGGCATCGTCTCTGCGTTTTTTTAAGGTTTCAATGGTTGTGGCGTAGACGGTTTTCCACAACAAGTCCCGGTCCGGGCAATTGGCAAAATAATCTAAATTCACCTGGAAAGCCCCTTTGTACTTCCGGGCACCGCCTTCACGGGTGATTTTTTTGATAATGGTATTCAAATTCAAACTCTCTTTTTTCGTCCTGAAACAAGCATCCAACATCAACCGGCTGTCTTTGCCGACGATCCCGAAAACCACTGCCACCGCGATATCCTCCCGTTTGAGAAGAAAATCACCGATAATTCCCATGGTATCCCGGTTTTTTTCTTCGATAAACCCAATGCCTGAGATAAGCCAATCTTTGTAAACCGATTGATCCTGGAGGGCCTGGGTGAAAAAATGCATGGCTTCTTTGGTCATGGGGAGAGTGGAAATCTGGTTCAGCAGGATTTTGTCCGCATAAGGGGTGATGATTTTAAGCGCCTGGTGGTCCGGTTCCATGCCGTGCAGGAAATCGTCGGTGTCGGTCTGGATACCATAGTATAAAGCAGTGGCGGCATTGGGCCAGTGGTCCTGGTCAAACGTTATCCCCAATGCTTGGACCAGGAAAATCATAATGGTGCTGGTAGAACCTACTTCACGGGTTTGAATTTCCAGATCGATGGGGATTTCGTCATTAACCGGCTCGTGGTGATCGATGTGAAAGGCGCAGGGGATAACGCCGGTAATGCCTTCCACGGAAACCGATTGGTGATCCAGCACAGCATACGCATCGTAATGCTTTGTGCAATGTTCAATTTCTTCGAAACGGACCGGCAGGTGAAGGTCCTCGATCATTTTATTGTTTTGCGGTAACGACGGCTCATGGGGCGAGATAATAGTGGCATCGGTGCCGTGGGCTTCGCAAACCAGTTTGAGCGCATAAGCACCGGCGATGGCATCCGGGTCCGGAGAGCCTTTTATATATATTAACAGGCGTTTATACTTCACAACCGTTTCTACCAGTTGCACCGATAATTTGTCAAAATTTATTTTCACTTATTCACCCGTTTTCAATTTTCGCATTGGAACTTCTCAAGGACATATATTTATCATAATTTTATAAAAAATGCAAAATTAAATTTACCGGCAATATTTTGCTAAAATTGCCGGCCACGCAGTGGGGTTGAAATAACAAAAAATCCATGTATAATTATGGATAGTGGACAGAACAATGTTTGAGCCATCTTATATTAAACTGTATGAAAGCGGGAAACTAGCGAAAATTGCCGAGCAACTGTATGCCATTTACGACAACTGTACGTTATGTCCCAGGATGTGTAAAGTCAACCGCAGCAGCGGTGAAAAAGGTGTTTGTATGGCAGGGGCAAAGACAAAAATCAGCTCTGTCAGTCCCCACTTTGGAGAAGAACGTCCGTTGGTGGGCAGAAGCGGTTCAGGTACTATTTTTCTCTCTCACTGCAATCTTCTTTGTCTCTACTGCCAGAACTGGGAAATTTCTCATGCGGCTGAAGGAGGCGAGGTCGGCGATGAAGAGCTGGCCTCGGCAATGATCCGGCTGCAAAAGACCGGGTGCCACAACATTAACTTTGTCTCTCCTACCCACTACCTGCCCAATATTGTCCAGGCCCTGGTTTATGCCGCAGAAAAAGGGCTGAACATACCTATTGTTTACAATACCGGCGGTTATGAGCGGGTGGAAATCTTGAGAATGCTGGAAGGGGTTATCGATATCTATATGCCGGATTATAAATATTCAGACGGGGAAACAGCAGCCAAATATTCCCGTGGTGCACGGGACTACCCTGAAACAGCCAAAGCCGCGTTAAGAGAGATGCACCGCCAGGTAGGGGTTTTGCAAACCGATGAGGATCATATTGCCATCAGGGGACTGATTATCCGTCACCTGGTGCTGCCCGAAAACCTGGCCGGCACAGAAGCGTTTGTGCAATTTGTTGCCGATGAATTGAACCCCGGCACTTATGTAAATATCATGGCCCAATACCGCCCCTGTTACCAGGCCCACAATTACCCGGGGCTTTCCAGGGGTATCTCTGCGGCAGAATTTCAAAAGGCCCTGTTAACCGCCCGGGAACACGGACTCTTCAACTTAGACTGAACAATATCCTCGATAAAATGCGGGCAATGTTCCAGGCATCGTCTTCACCGCGATGATGAACCCCCTCAAGGGGAAAACCAAGCTTGTTAAGGGCTTCGGCCATACCTACTTCCCGGGGCAACTGCCGGACAAGGGCAAAAAGGTTTTTTACATTGATATGAGTGGGGCCAAAGGGATACCCGGTATTCCAGGCTTGACATTGTTTTTCAAATTGACGCCGGTCATAGTCCCCATAGCTGGCCCAGACCCGTTTTTTTGCCTGGTAATCCTTTCTTAAAATCAAACAGGCTTCTTCAAAAGGAATCCCCTGGTCAACTTGTTCTTGAGTCAGCGAAGTAAGCGCCGTGCAATAGGCACCGACTGTTGATCGTTCCGGTCTGACCAGGATACTTCGTTTTTCTAAGCGGTTTCCAGTGGCGATATCCAGAGGGCAAATTCCTATTTCGATGATCTCGCTCTCCTGGCCTTTGGGCGGTTCGCTTTCCCAACAGGTGGCCTCGATATCGATCACGATGATTTGATCAAGTTTTTTTACCATTGAATACTTTCCGTACCAGGGCGGTAATGAGTGGTCCGCCGCTGTCGATAACTACGGCCCGGTAAATCCAACCGCCGCCGTCATGACCACTGATCATGATGGCTTTTCCTTCATATGTTTCCAGGTTAAGTTCATCGCTTTCCGGTGGGCGGGCTTCTTGCATTTGGATACCCGTCAACCTGACAAAACCGGTCGACAGCCGCTGCGGTGCCAACACTCGAAATTTTCCCTTTTCGACTACACCGATAAACAAACTCTCTCCCAAAGAAAACCCGTCAGTGGCAGCGGTTTGCTTCTCTTCAGCCATCACCGCGGAACCCTGGAAAAGCCCACCGGAAAACAAACCACCTAAAAATGCAAAAATTATCGTACAGACCAATATGACAGCAAACTGCTTTTTATTCATTGAAACCTCCATTTTTTCATTTTCTTCCATTATCGTTTTCTTATTATATTATGTGAGAACTATTCTTTCAAGTCAAAAAATATCACCCCGGCGCAGGGCGCTTAAAATTTTTAATATATTGGTTGAAATACCAATCAATTTATGGTACACTTTTATTTTCATTTGAGGGAGAAAGTATTTATCCTCTTCATATAAGTGCTTTTGCCTGCAGGTGAAAATGACGCAGGAGGTCAAAATGCATACAAACAAACTATATGTGGGGAACTTAGGCTATACCACTACACCTGAGGAATTGGAACAATTGTTTGCAGAATACGGCACAGTGATGCATGCAAAAGTCATTGAAGGTAAAGGTTTTGGTTTTGTAGAAATGTCCAGCCAGGAAGAGGCTGAAAATGTCAAGGAAAAATTAGACGGTTTTGAATTTAAAGGCCGAAATTTAAGAGTCGATGAAGCTCGCCCTCAAAAAGATCGCCGCAGCGGTGGGGGCAACAGGGGCGGAAGGGGGGGAGATTACGGTGGCGGGCGACGTTACTAATAAATGAATCGTAACTAAAATTAAATCAAGCCAGGTTCGTCTCCGCATATAGGGTGCCGCGCCGCGGCCTTTGTGGCTAAAAATTTAAGGAGGCAAAATGAGAAAACCAGTTATTATCACATTTTTAGTTGTAATGGTAATCAGTGTAACTTTTTCCGGCTGTAAAAAAAAAGGGGAATACTTTATTAATGGAATCTGGCTGCTGCGTACCACTATCTACTCTGAAGAATTCCCCGCGGATAGGATTATTGTATTTTCAGGAGATAATATAACCGGTATTGTAAAATGGGTAAATGGCGGTCCGGTGGGTACTTATTCGGTAGATGGAGAAAATGTAGATTTTGATATTTCCTATACGATTACCTCCGCAGGGGTGGAGATCCGGGAAGAATACAGGGGAATTTTTGTAGATGATTTTTATATGAGGGGCGGTGCAACGACAAATGGAATCGATGCCGGTGCGTGGAATGCCGAGAAACTTTAGAAAATAGTGAGAACCGGTGAGATCATCAGGTGTACGCCTTATTAGATAAATTCTTCTTTGTATTTCATTCAATAATAATTGTTTTCAACCTCCTGGGCTGGACCTGGAAAAAAACCCGGGCGGCAAATTTAATGCTGCTGCTGTTAACGGCCTTTTCCTGGTTCATCTTAGGCATATGGTATGGATTCGGTTATTGCCTGTGTACGGATTGGCACTACCGGGTAAGAATGGAACTGGGATATTTTGATATGCCTGATTCATATGTAAAATTCCTTGTCGATTCCATAACCGGCTTGAATCTAAATGCAAAATTAACGGATATTTTCACGTTACTTTTTTTCTTACTGGCGCTAATTTTCTCTATTACAGTGAATATAAAAGACTGGAGAAAAAAACACAGAAGCTGAGGGCTTTTATCTTGTCTTGACAATGATGGGTTGATCTTTGATTTCTACAGGGATTTTTACCCGGTAACCGACATCGACTATTTTTACGGGTACTTCTATCGAGGAGGAGACAGCGACGATCCGGACATCCCGGGTACCTGAACTGGCGCCCAAAACCAGGAATACCACTGCTGCCAATAAAAAGCCGATAATTAAACTCTTGAAATCGATCTCTTTTGCTTTTACTTTCATAGTTTACTCCTTTTATTTTGCCACGAAGACACCAAGACACGAAGGGAGAACAGGCGACGGAATACGGAAGACGGACAATGCCGCCAACGGGAACAACTGTAATAAAGCGAGTTACAATCGTCACTCCGCATATAGGGTGCCGCGCCGCGGCCTTCGTGCCCTTTGCGGCTCCTTGCCCCGCATTTTCCTGTTTTTTTTAATAATAAACCCGGCAATTATGCTTTATGAAGTTGATTTATTTCACAAAATTTGTTATATTACACATATGAGATTAAATAAACTGCAGATTGAACATTTGGCCTTTACCATCGGGAAAGGCCTATTAAAAGATAACGCCATTATTACAGAAGATAGGGAGAAACTAGTCAAACTATTCGAGGAAATCATTGCAAAAGAACTCGAAAAAGAAGACCTGCTGGATGAACAGGTCAAAGAAATTTTAAATGATAAATTGGATGAGATCAGAAGCACCAACGTGGATTATTATGAAATGTTCAAAATGGTGAAAAGCAAGCTGGCAGAAAAGGAGAATATTGTCATATGAGCTTAAAACTGTCGAGAAATAAAGTGAATTGCCTCGCCACACTGGTTACCCAGCATATCGAAAAAAATGAAGAATTGGACTATATCGGAGATATCGGCAATATAAGATTTAAGATTTTTCATTTAATCATGGATGAACTTCGACTGTTCGAGCAGATTGAACTGTCAGCAAAAGAACGAATGAAAACGCAAAAACGAAACGTTCCCGAAGGTTCAAGAGAATGGGAAATATTGTTTAGAAAGTATGTTACCGAAGACTTAAGTAACCTGGGTAAATTCTGGGTTTAATGCTGTGAGCTGTATCTCTCTATCCTGTCTGTGGCCGCCTCTTTTCGAAGCAGTCGTGCACTGAGGGCAGAGGAGATTTTTTCTATATTTGAATAATTTTTTTTAAACTTTTTCACTTGTTTTTCTCTCAATAATATGGTATTATAAAAAATGGGCATAACAAAAATAAAAAAAGGTTTAAATGTTCCAATCACCGGGGAACCTGACCAGGTTATCTCCGAAGGTAACCCGGCAAAAAACGTTGCTTTAATCGGGTACGATTATGTAAGGATGAGACCCACGCTGGAAGTTGCCGTGGGTGACAAAGTCAAACGGGGCCAGTTGCTCTTTACCGACAAGAAAATGGCGGGGGTAAAATATACCTCACCGGCAGCCGGTACAGTCACCGCCATTAACAGGGGAGCCAAACGGGTATTTGAATCCATTGTGATCCAATGTGATGACAAAGAGGATGATATCACCTTTGCTTCCTATAAGGAAAACCAATTAAAGACCTTGGACCCGGAAAAGGTGAAAACCAATTTGATCGAATCCGGTTTGTGGACCGCTTTGCGGGCCCGTCCCTTTGGGAAAGTGGCCAATCCTGCCGATACCCCCCATTCGCTCTTTATTACAGCCATGGATACCAACCCCCTGGCACCGGCGGTGGAAAAGATACTTGAAGATAAAGTGAAGGAAAAAGCCTTTATCAACGGATTGATTGTTCTCTCAAAATTAACCGAAGGCAAGCTCTTTTTGTGCAAATCCCCCGGTGCATCCATACCCACAGCGGACCTGGATAAACTGTGCGTGGAAGAATTTTCCGGTCCCCACCCGGCAGGCAATGTGGGCACCCATATCCATTTCCTGGACCCCGTCCACCGGGAAAAAACCGTGTGGCATATCGATGCCCAGGATGTGGCGGCAGTGGGTGACTTATTCACCACCGGCAAAATCCCCGTAGAACGGGTGATTGCCCTGGCCGGTCCGCTGGTCAAAAAACCACGATTGATAAAAACCCGGATCGGGGCCTGCATGGAAAGTATCACCCGCGATGAGTTGAAAGAAAACGGAAACGAAACCCGGGTGATTTCAGGTTCGGTACTGTCCGGTCGAACCGTCGCAGGTGCGGTGGCTTTCCTGGGACGCTACCATCAACAGGTCTCTGTCCTGGGAGAAGATCGAAAACGCAGCTTCTTCGGATGGCTCAGCCCCGGTTTTAACCTTTTCTCTATAAAACGCATCCTGTTGTCCAGCCTCTTTCCCCGCAAGAAATTCAATTTTAACACCGGTGTGCACGGGGGGAAACGGTCGATCCTCCCAATCGGTTCGTATGAAGCCGTGACGCCTATGGATTTTGTGATCACCTACCTGCTGCGGGCATTAATGGTGGACGATATCGAAGAGGCGGAAAACCTGGGATGCCTGGAACTGTGTGAAGAGGACCTGGCACTGTGTTCCTTTGTATCTCCGTCAAAGATTGAATACGGTCCTGTACTTAGACGAAATTTAACCATAATAGAAAAGGAAGGGTAATGCATAATGAAGCTCTTGAGAAAATTTCTAGATAACCAGGAAAAACATTTTAAGAAGGGTGGAAAACTGGAAAAGCTGTATCCGCTCTATGAGGCCATTGACGCCTTTTTATATACCCCTGGAACAGTGACTCCCGGCGCCTCACATATCCGTGATGCCATGGATTTCAAACGAGTCATGATGTTGGTGGTGATTGCGCTGGTGCCTGCGGTGCTGATGGGTCTTTACAACACCGGGTACCAGGCCAACCTGGTGCTGGCCAGGATGGGAGAAGCAGCCGTGCAAGGGTGGCGTATTAAATTGCTGACCGGTCTGGGAATCGGTCTGGACCCCTCCAATGTTATTGCCTGTATGATTCACGGCTTACTCTATTTTTTGCCGATCTATATCGTGACCATGGTCACAGGCGGATCCTGGGAAGTCCTGTTTGCCTCCATTCGAAAACACGAAGTGCATGAGGGATTTTTTGTCACCGGTTTACTCTTCCCCTTGATCCTGCCGCCAGCGATCCCTTTGTGGCAGGTGGCCATCGGTATCTCTTTTGGCGTGGTGATCGGTAAAGAACTCTTCGGCGGCGTGGGCATGAACG
>Ga0114923_10001669_pt1 | contig 15277 bp, 13 predicted proteins | sample SumtaG_FD_89578 | JGI IMG/M metagenome (GOLD analysis project Ga0114923, IMG submission 89578) | Deep subsurface microbial communities from Indian Ocean to uncover new lineages of life (NeLLi) - Sumatra_00157 metaG | ecosystem: Environmental > Aquatic > Marine > Oceanic > Sediment | place: near...
ACCCAACCTGTAAAGACCTCATAAAACTATATCCCAATAAAAATTGTTCCATTTGATGAAGGATTACTTTACTTGGTAAAGAGAATATAACCCATTCTGTTCTTCTATTCATCCACAATCCACGTATGTAATATAAATCAAGGTGATGACCCACAGATTGCGCTCTATATAACCTGAGGCTAATCCTAGTAAATGAGGGAATTTCAGCTTGATCTTCAGTTAGACTGTAATCTCTGGCATATCGCTGTTGTTGAATGAATACCCAAAAAGGTATGTGGTCTATCCGTAGTGGATGATATGTATCAAACAGCCGTGTTTTATCTTCGATAGGTTTCAGAGCAAATTCGACAGGATCCAGCTCATGTGCTCCAGCTTTTAGACGAGATCGGTATAAAAGATATACCTGTTTTAGATTAGGAAATCTCACAGAATCCAAATCTGCTCCATCAAGTAATTCAGGATCACTCTCTAATAAAATTTTCCTTCTACCCTGTAAAAACTCCATATAATTACCCAAGACCAATTTGTAAGACTCTATGACCATCCTTGTTAAATCCATTCTTACCTGCGGAAAAGCTCCTGTTTTAAAAATCATATATTCATTTGCTACATGAATACCACGCCTCTCAACACCACTATTTGATAGTCCCACTAACCAAGTCTTTGTTCTTTGAACAGCATCTATTCTAATCTGTTCTTCATCCTGTTCTTCACTATGATATGCATAACGGCAACCCGCATCCATAAGGAGTAGATGTTTAATTACAACTATCGCAGAAAAGCCATTTCTTAATGTTTCATCTACAAGAAGTGAAACCTTTTTATCTATTTCACCCTTTTCAAGACTGTTACCCTTATTGCATAAAGGAACATAGACGTCTGTATAGAAACTTTTTAATTCTTGAAGAATTGCAATATCTGGTCTTAGAATAACCTCCTCAGTTTCCATCGCTTTTGCAAGTACTTGCTTTCTGAATGCAATAATGGGGTCTTTTCGAGAATCTGCGACTTCAACTCCCTTTTCCATATGAGAGTTCAATAATTAAATAATTCGTATTTGTATAACTGAATAGACAATCTAATCATTACACTAACCGAAAAGAAAAGAAGCGTCAATAATAGGATAGAATATCATCTTGAAATCCAGAAATCGACACATGCTATTTGAAATATAAGAACTATTGAGTAATCACCTCACCTGGCTGTAATGTAGCGATAGGTATTCCTGGAGTAGAAGATAAAACAAAGCCGTCAGGACCTGGTACCACATTACCTGCCTCATCTTCCTGAGTTTCCTTACACCCTCCCCCTTGAGCTGGAGTGCAATCTGATAGAATTAGTGGCAAATGAGATGTTATTGGCGTTGGAGTTGGAGGTACCAGTAGAGTAGGAGTTGCACCCGTTTGAACTTGAGATGTTCCACCCCAGCAGGATGGAATTCTTGTCAAAGCACATGATAGAGCAACAAGCAATACACCCCCTAACGGTAAAGCAAATTCTCGGAATTTACCTGAAGAAGTATCAACACTTTGAACTTGTGAATCAGGTCCTATTTCCATTTTATACGTATCTATATATAATTACATTATACCACATTCTATAGGCTCTTCTCCAATATACAGCATTACAACCTTCTATACGAGTAATAACAATTTTTCATTTTTAATCTTTAATTTTTAATTCAATATTACTACTATCTCACTTTCTTCCGTCCACTCCCCGCCGATAAGCCCCCGGCAGGTAACTGTTACTTGCTCTCCACTCTCAAATCCATGATCATTAAACGTTATTTCAAAACTCGGTTCATCGGTTAGTACCTCATAACTTGGAACTATTTCACCCTCTTTATAAAATCCCCAGATGTACTTCCGTGATGCAAGAATTTTATCGACAATGAACATCTTAGTTTCACCCACTGTATCTCCGTCTGATGGTTGTAAGAATACTGGAGGGGTAAGATCACTATAATCACCAAGAACAATGATAATCTGTTGATAGTCAGTCCAAAATCCACTCTCAAGATGTACACGTACTTTTAACATTAGATATCCAATATCTAGATCATTATACGCGCTATGACTAGGCATCATTTCAAAATCCCCATCATCATCATGCTCTATGTGAATTGTCTGCGCATCCTGGATAAAGCTGAATTCATAGCTGATCGCATCAGGTCGAGTCTCAAGTAAGAAATGGTAATTCTTTTCATACTCAATTATTTGACCATCAACAGGAAAGACAAACTCCGGAGCAGAAAGGTCAACTGAAAGAATAACCTGTGTATCTTCGATGATAACGTTATCCGAAGGATTTGCATCTATTTCAAGAGAACTTACACTTGCAGTCGCTGTTATGGTTCTATCTCCTCCTTCGTGATCCGGTATAACATGAACAGCAATCAGCGCTGTTTCTCCCGGTGCCATGTCACCGAAAGTACACTGCACATCGCCGAGAACATTTAATCCGCACGTATTGCCATGTTCATCTATATACTCAAGGGTTACACTTTGATCTAGATCAAGATATAAAGTCGCATTAGAAGCCACATCACTGCCGTAATTTATCACTCCCATGGCATAAGTAAGACGTTCGCCAGTATATGTAGGATCATCTCTATCTTCTAATGTGAGAATGAGATCGACATCACTCTCTGGAGCTGGTTCATATCTGCACGTATGCTGAGCATCATGACAGAATTGTCCCCATTCAACACGACCGTGTGTTACATAATCCTGATCACGATTAAGATCAAATGCCCATAATTGATCATAATATCCAGAGTGACCATTCCAAAAACTTCCTGTAATGAGTATTTCATTGCGTCCGTCTTGATCGATATCACTTATCGCGGGAACCGCACTTGAGCCTATTGCAAGCATCATCGGAAAAGCACTGACACTCGATCCATCATGATTGAGTACATGAACATAATCATCACTATAATAGGAATCGGTATATGTAAATACTATTTCCATGAGAGAATCTCCATCAACATCACCAACAACAGGTGAAGAATTTTGCAGACCAAGATGTGTTCCAGTCAATGCAACAGGCCATCCTGGTAACGATTGGCCGAATCCATCAGTAACATTAATATGTGTTTCAGACTGAATAATGATCTCAGGAATCCGGTCATTATTCAAATCTGCAAGTGCAGGAGCCGTTCCCCAGCCAATCGTTCCACTCATAAACCACATTCTCTCAATTTGACCTGAAGTATTAAGAATATTGACGATATTCGCATATGGAGAAGCCGGTTGAGTTGAGATGATAACAATTTCTATAGCTCCATCACCATCAACATCTCCAACCGTTGGAAACGTATGGACTTCCCCTCTATCAAAATGAAGGGACCATGCAATACTGCCATTCCCGTTTAATGCATAGACATCCATACCTGCTGTTGTATTTCCAGAAGCCGTAATAATTTCAATTTCGCCATCATCATCGATATCAACGAGTGCACCGGTATGAAATTCCTGACTATGTCCGATATAATATGTCGGCCATCCTGGAAGCGCTGATCCACTGTAAAGATCATATCCATTAAATCTGCTGTTTTGTTCTTCAAGAAATACCCCCCATATATCACCTCCAGATAGTCTTCCAATCGAAGGCGGAGCCCCGACGAAATTATCCGATTCTATTTCCCATACTGTTTCGCCAGAAGCATTATATGCAGCAATTTCATCTCCGTAGTATCCTGCGACGACAAGATTATTTGCTGCTGCAGGATATGCTGCACCTCCGCTTGTGGGACTAACAGGCCATCCGGGAAGGATTTCTCCACGATAATTCACTGCATATAGCGGACCGGTAGTCTGCCCAGTAAACATTATTTCCTTGTAACCATCTGAGTTAATATCCTCTACAAGGGTATGAATTCCTTGCCCGCCCATCCTAGCTCCGCTCCCGTGCCACGTTTTCAGAGGAAAATTCGTTTCAAGAATATTATTTGTTTGTACATAAACACTTGTACTCATTGAATCACCAGTAGTCGAATATACAGTAAGACGGATTGTCCATGTACCTTCAGGAACATCCTGCGTATCCCAGCTCCCGAGTTTTCCCTCTAAAATTTCCTGATTTCCCCCATTTGTAAGCGTTATTCCCTCAGTACCCCATAAGGTAGGAGTAAGAGTATACCCAGTTTCTATAATGTAATGAGAAAAGGATGATGCAAAGACAACACCTCTGATGGCAATCTCTCCTCCAAAGATCTGATAATTATCAGGATAAGTAATTCGTGCATACTGATAAGAAGGATTGTATGAAGAATCAAAAGCATATCCAGCATTGACTCTTCCATATCCATAGTACTGATCCCAACCAGCTGATCCGAGATCATCGACCGAAGCATAGAGTCTTTCATAGAGAACAGGACTTGTCATATTTGAATTCTGAGCCTTTATCAGGGCTGCAATACCGGCTACCTGAGGTGCAGCCATAGAAGTACCACTACACAGTGCATATCCGTCTGATGCCGAACCGAAATTTGCATCATTACAGGTGCTTGACAAATACGCCCCCGGAAGCAGTGTTGAGAGAATATTTGTTCCAGGAGCAGAAATATCAATCCGTATTCCAAAATTCGAATAGGAAGCAAATGTATCAGTATGGTCAGTTGCAGAAACTGAAATAACATGATCAAGTGAAGCAGGATACATAAACGCTGAGGAACTACTATTTCCAGCAGCAGCAATTACTACTATATTCTGATCATAGGCTTCATTGATAACATCCTGCATTGCATAAGACATTGCAGGTCCACCCCAGCTATTTGATATAACATCAGCCCCATGGTCAACTGCGTATTGCAGTGCAAGCACAGCATCAGAATTCCATCCGCTCCCCCTGTTATTAAGGAATTTCACAGGCAATATCTTACAATCAGTACAAATTCCAGCGATACCAAGAGAATTGTCCGTCTCTGCGGCAATAATGCCTGCACAGTGCGTTCCATGACCGTAATCATCCATCGGATCGCTATCATTATTTACAAAGTCATACCCTATCACCGCGCCGCCGCTGCGAAGGATATTATCATTCAAATCAGGATGAGTATAATCAACACCGCTATCAACGACTGCTATGACTATAGAATTATCCCCCTGTTCAAACTCCCAGGCTTCTGGAATATCCACATCGGCATCAGGTGTACCGCCTGTCTGACCGGTATTATGAAGTGCCCATTGATTTTGATAGTACATATCATTCGGTGGAGGATCGAAATCTGTAGCCTGAACACGATAATCCGGCTCGGCATAGGAAACACCGTTGATCTGGGCAATCCGTTCGAGAGCAGTGATCGTGTTCTGATCAAGCACATCCTCCTGCTCTTCGGTTGATAAAGATGCAAAATGAGCTTGGAAAGAAGAGATTGCATCGGTTCGCAAATGTACCGAGGATACAAGATAGATCGATTCAGAAAGGAGTATAGCTTGTACGTCTTCTAATCCAGTCACCCTTCCAACTTCTTGTGTAAATGCACTTGTATCCAGATCTCCCTCATATCTCACTATCATATGGCCTGGATGGTATGGGTATTGATTGTACTGTGAGTCTACATCCTCAAATATCTTAGTTTCATGAAGTCGCACCTTCTTATATCCTTTAATCTTAGTCCAGATGATCTGAACAAAACGCGCTTCAGGAAGAGACTGACTTACTTCAACTAAAATTTCCTGATTTCGCTCTATAGGAAACGCCGTATCGACATCAGACCATTCCTTTCTATCTTCAGATATTCGGATCCAAACCTTTGATTTATCATTTTTGCCTTTCCAATCCAAACGGAACTGAATAGAGGATAATTTGTACTCTGTAACACCGTCTCGTGCATCCTTAAGATCAACAACTATGTTGTTTTTATGTTTATTAGAAGGAAGAATTCTTACACTTTTCTTGGTTTCATCATTACAATCAACAAGGGTACGGGAATTTTTGATTCTTTTGAATGTACCATTGGACCTTTGATAACCAACATTATATTTTGACGCAAGACATGTTTCAGTAATTTCTATAGGTATTTCTTGCAGTGCTTGTTCTACCGGTTCCTTTTCTTTTTTCTTTCCGAACGAGACAAGCGGAAATGCACTAGTGATATCGGTTGCAAAAAATAACAAAACTATAAGGAAAATACCAAGAGCAGAAGAGAAGGGGACTGTATACTTCTTGATCATTACATGAAAGGGTAATGTAAGATACTTTATATATTGTCTGAAATTATACTTGGTTTTGAATATAAGGTCAATATACTATAAGCTGGTGATCAGTTATCAGTTTTCAGTATCCAGTTTTTATTTACTAACTACTCACTCTCACACTAAGTACTAAAACATAATCGATCTTTCTTACTCCGATTAGATCATTTAGAATAATGAGGTGAATTAGGGTAATTGTATAATTAAAAAGAATCCCTGTATAATGAGCTACCTATGAAAAAACTAAGAATAATTGCTGGTTCATAGCTCTGTCTATGAACCTATGTAATAAGCCGAATTATGAAAAAACTACGTATAAAAAGAATTGTAATAGTATTAATTATTGTAGGCATCATCACCGCCGTATTCGGCGGATACACCTTATTTATAAAAAGCCAAGGGAAAGAAGAGCCAAAAATTATCTACGATCTCAAGCAGGTTTACGAAGCGTTTATTGCGGAAGAAGAATACGACAGCGAATCAAAAATTAGGGATGAAGGAAAGAGTGAGGGAGAGGTACAATTATCCGGGTGGATACCATATTGGGATTTCTCAAAAGCAGTTGGGCAGTATAAGACTAACCCTGCAAGTTACGCTTCTCTCAGCCCGACATGGTATTACGTACTAACGGATGGAAGTCTAGGATTGAAAAATACCGCTCGGAATTCGGAACTAGTATCACTTTCTCAAACGAATGGCACAAAATTGATTCCTTCGATCTCAAACAGCAATGCAGACGAATTATCAGTCATCCTTAATAATTCGGACACGCTTAACAAACATGTCGATGCAGTTGTGTTAGAAGTTGAAAACTATGGATACGATGGCATTGATATCGATTATGAAGCAATCAAGGCGGATGACAAAGAAGAATTCACACATTTCGTTGACTCACTTGCACATAAATTGCATGAAAAGAAAAAGATTCTTACAATTGCAATCTTGTGGAAAAATGAATTTGACCTCATCATTGAATCGCAGTCAGAATCACGAGCAGCACAGGATTGGGAAGCAATTGGAAAAGTGGTTGATGAATTCCGCATTATGGCATATGACTATACACACTCATACGAAGATGCCGGTCCAATTGCACCAGTAAATTGGATCACGTCAATTCTTGAATATGCTATCACTAAGGTGGATAGGGAGAAAATAGTACTCGGACTTCCGCAGTATGCCTATGAGTGGACCGTAGGAAAAGAAGGAGCCAAAGCATTAGTGTATAGTGATGTAGTTGCAATCAAATCTAATAATACAATTACTTCGGACAAGCTTGATGAGACTGATAAAGAGAAGCAATTGATCTATGAATCAAATGGGGTGAAAAAGGAAGTATGGTATCAGGACGATGAAGTAACACAAGGGAGGATTGACTTAGCGAAAAGTTATGGAATATATTCTTTCGCTTTTTGGAGATTAGGAGGAGAAGACCCAAAGCTATTCAAGTATGAATAGCAAATACGAATACAGAATCTCGAAATTCGAAACAAAACCGAATAAAGAAATTTCCAAGAATCAAAAACATGTCTACTCATAGTTTGGATAATTCGACATTTAAATTTAGAAATTGTTTCATTTTTCTTATTTCGAAATTCGTTCTTTATAGTGGAATAATACATAATGATACAAAGAGTAAGAAATATATCAAATAAGAAATTAGAGGAAATTATTACTGGTCTTGCTTTTGGGAAACTTAATAAACTGCTTCCAGTTAAGAGAATTATTGAAACAGAAAAAACTGTATCATTCCATCACCCGCATCCGAATTATGAGATGCACGTTGTAATCGTCCCAAAGAAAGCGATTAAGAATCTGCACCATATGAAGGAGCATGATTACGAATATCTGCAGGATATGATTTCTGTTGCACGACATATTATCAAGAAGTTTGCACTTGGTGAAAAATATTATAAACTGATCATTAATGGCGGAAGCACACAGAAGATAAAGCAGCTGCATATGCACTTGGTCAGCGAAAAAGAACTTATTAATTAGTTACTAGAATTTTGGATTTTATAAAGGGTATTAGGAAGTATTCACCAAGGATTATCTCTGGTTCTGCTCGTGGGACAAAGCTGTTTGTCCCAAAGGAAGGTACAAGACCTATGGCCGACCGGGTCAAATCAGGGTTGTTTTCGATCATACAAAATTTGATATATAAATCGAATGTATTGGATCTCTATGCAGGTACAGGAGCATTGGGAATTGAGTGTCTGAGCCGCGCAGCGGCACGAGCGACTTTTGTGGATAACTCAAGACATGCTCTCGAATCAATTCGAAAAAATCTCAAAAGGACTGGTTTTTCATCGCTTGCAGACATAAGGCACCAGCGAGTAGGGCAGTATCTGAAAAAGCATTCGAACATAAACAATTTTGAAAGATTCGACATCATTTTCTTTTCCCCGCCACATAAAGACTTCGAGAAAAGGTACATTTCAAGATCAGCACCGCTTCTCAAAACAGATGGAATCCTCATAGCAGAACACCATAAAAAAACACATGTGAAAGTAAAGCTTGGAGAACTGATAAAGGTCGATGAAAGAGTTTATGGGATAACAATGCTGTCGTTCTTTAAACGAAAGTGATAGAAAAGGAAAAAAGCAATGAGCAAAGAGGGAAAGGAGTGAAGGAGATAAATCCAATAATTCAATGATCCAATACTACAATTAAAAATACAAAAAACGAGGATATTTATCCAAATATAGATTTTTATCATTAAGAAATTGGTGCTTTGGTAATTGTTTCGATAATTGATTATTGGTTATTGATGATTTGCAAGGCATTCCACAATGAGTTGAACAACTCTTTTTTCATTTGCTTGTAAATTCCCATCTCGTAAAAAAGAGTGTGGAATAGTATCATCCTCAATGTATTTTCCTCTATTCTTCTTTGGGGTATTCTCATAAAAGGAACGAACCATGTCATTATTTAGACGAGGAAAAAGTTTTGGATTATCCTGACCCCGCTCATCAGAAGGAGCATATCCATCAGAACTCATATTCCTTAGAGTAAAATTTACAACATGTATCACAACATTTGAAGTAATATCTTGAAGAAGCATACTAATTGTCTTTCTATTCGGCTTATATGTATCAAACCCACTCCACGGATAATGCTTGTAGTTGTTGGTAACATACAGGTGATAATCACCGGGATCAAGTAAAATTATCGTATCTAGTAGACGCCCAAATTTCTTAGAAACAGATAAAAAGCAGGACTGGTATGCACCAAGACTTGTTGCAACAAGTGTTATTCGTATATTCCTCTTCTGAGTAGAAAAATATGCGACCAACTCTTCAAGATCAGCTGATAACTGTTTCAGCGGATATTCTTTGCCAACCTCAAGTCCACGGGTTGAATAAGCGATAATATCATAACCGGGAATCTTTCTTCTTAATGCTCTGGCAATTTTATCAAATTGGTCTCGGTTGTTACCTGATCCACCAAGAAGGATTAGTATTCGATTAGCTTTAGTTCGAGCAGGGTAGTAGTTGATCGGAAGTGGATCATTCGGAAATTTTTTATTTTTAAGCAAGAGTTCTTTCATAGTAGAGTATATTCTACCCTAAAGATAACTCTATGAAAAATAATTACATCTACACCACATCGCAATAAATAACTATAATTGTTATAATTTCACACCATGCCTCAAGAAGATGAAGCCACAAACACTGTTGCTATTAAACAAGTAACCCTACAAGAAGTACTTGATTATCTCCCTCAGATGCTTTCGGTATATAAAGCATGCTGGCTTTCAACGTATCCAAATGGAGCACTTGGAATAACTGTTAATGATATAGAGACGCGATTTAATGATATGGACAAACTCGAAGCGGAATGGAAAAGGGACTTTAGTTTAAAAGGAAATAATCAATATTATCTAATAGCTGAGGAAAAAGATACGATTGTCGGATTCTGCATAGCATGCAAGTATCCCGACGAGGATTTTAATGAGCTCCTATATATATATATATTCTTGACAACTATCAGGGTCAAAGTATTGGATCTCAATTCATGGAAACGGCTTTGGGATGGCTGGGAAGTGATAAACCTGTTATCCTTGTTGGTGCAGCATACAATGAAAAAGCCCAGGCTTTCTATCGAGGATTTGGGTTTGAATTATCTGATGAAAAGATTAAACCAAAAGTATTACCTTCCGGGGTAGAGATCCCCTCCATGAAGATGGTTAGAAAATAACAGAATTAGCCACTTAAAACGGAATTGTGATATTCTAGAATTCTTCAAGAGTAATTTTCTAAACGGTTCGATTTAGTGTATAATCTAGCATTGTCAATCTAAAGAGTGATTAGTTTATAGTAATAATTAGTGATTTACATTCTTAAGTTTTAGTAATTTAGAATTTGGTAATTAGAATTTGTTCGCCTTGGCGTAGCCTTCGGCGAAGCCAGGTTTAGGATTTCTGCCAGAGGCAGACCGCCTTTGGCGGTAGAATTTAGTTATTAGGGTTTTAAGTATAATGGGAGCTTTACCAAAACGAAAAATCTCAAAAGGTCGTAAGAACAGGAGACGATCTCACCATGCACTAAAAGGTCCGAAATTAGTTCCTTGCTCTTCATGTAATCATCTCAAGCGACCACATGAGGTATGTCCAAACTGTGGTAAGTACAAAGATATAGAGGTTATAAATGTAGAATAAGAGTTAATTTGAACTATATCGCTCTTCTTAAGTACGTATGAAAAAATCAAAAGATCCTCGACATATTGCAAGAATCCTGGCTTTACAGATGTTATTCCAGAAACAATTCTCGGGTAGGAACACAAACACACCCTCTCTTTCTCCTATAACACTCAAAGAGCTTAAGGAAATAAACCGTATAAAACGGTATGATAAAGAATTACTTACAAGGATTATTGACAGCGTAGAAAAGCACAACCAAAAAACCGACAAGATCATTGGTAAATTTGCTCCCGAACGACCAGTAGAAGAGATAACCAAGATCGATCTTTTGATATTGAAAATTGCTATTGTAGAAGGATTCATAGAAGAGTTCACACCTCAAAAAGTAGCAATTGATGAGGCGATTGAACTGGCAAAAGTATTTGGAGGACCATCAAGTAGAAAGTTTGTTAATGGTGTCTTAGGAAATTTACTTAAAAAGAGTAAGAAATAAAGCAATACTATGACAAAGCTGGAAGCAAATAGACTGAAAAAATTTTGTAGTATGATCAACATAGAGTTTAAAGATTTGGAACTTCTGAAAGTTGCTCTTACTCACCGTTCATACTGCAATGAATTTAAAAAAGGAAAAATACAGCATAATGAAAGGTTAGAATTTCTTGGTGATGCTGCCCTTGAACTCCTTGTGTCAAGATATCTTTTTTCGAGATATACCAAAAGAGCAGAGGGTGAGCTCACAAGCTTCAGGGCTGCCACAGTAAGAACTGAAAGTCTCTCGGATGAAGCAAAGAAGCTCTCAATCGGAGAATATATATTCATGAGCAGGGGAGAGGAACGAACAGGTGGACGGAATAGACCCTATATCCTTGCAAACACGTTTGAAGCTATTGTCGGAGCCCTGTATCTAGATCAGGGACTTCAACCTACTGATAAGTTTCTGAAAAGAGTTCTCTTTTATAAGATTTCTGACATTGTAAAGAACAGACTGGATATAGACAATAAATCGAAGCTTCAAGAAATTTCTCAAGAGATCCTAAAGGATACACCAGTATATGAAATTGTTAGATCTGTTGGTCCTGATCACGCAAAGGTATTTACTGTAAAAGTGCTCATAAAACAAAAAAACTTTGGTACAGGGAAAGGACAGAACAAACAGGAAGCGGAACAGAATGCAGCTTCTGAGGCACTTAATAACTGGAAAAAACATATAGCAAAATACTTTGGTATAGACTAACAGTGAAAGTTCTGTTAAAATCACTGGAAATCTTAATATCGTATTTATTCTTATTAGTAAAATACAATGCTTAAATTGCGATTAAAACGAATGGGGAAAAAGAATAGTCCTCACTATAGAATAGTAGTAATGCCTGCTCGTTCAAAGCGTGACGGAAAAGCCGTTGAATATATAGGACATTATAATCCAAAAAGCAAAGAATTGAAGCTTGATGTTGATCGGGCAAAATACTGGCTTTCGGTTGGAGCACAACCTACGGATACTGTACATTCTTTTCTTGCTAAACATAAATTGATCAAAGCGCAAGAGAGACCGAAACTTCCACCAAAAAAACCTAAGAAACAGCAAAAGGAAGAAGAGAAAAAGGCTCCTCCCAAAAAAGAAGACACAAAAAGTAAGAAAAAAGCAGTAGTGAAGGAAAAACAGAAATCAGCAAAAGAGGAAAAGGACAAGAAGAGTTAATATCATTTCATTTTATCCACCACTATGGAAGAATTACTACGGTTTCTCCTAGAAAAAATGTGCGATCAAAAGGATGTTGTTCAAATTCAACAAGAAGAAGATGATGGATTTATCACATTTATTGTGGACATTGCAGATGAAGATAAGGGTAGGATTATAGGAAAGGGTGGACAGAATATCAAAGCAATCCGAACACTCCTTTCGATATTAGGAAAAAAGCAAAATAAGAGGGTAATGGTTAAAGTCTCTTAATCTAAGGACTATATCTCTCACGGATGAACTGTATTGTATCCTCGTGTGGAATTGATTTAACAGATATTAGGTTTTGTTTTACATACTCGTCAAATCCTCTTGAGAATTGAAACTTTTCAAATGTAACATCCATTGTCCACTCATCTCGACTGAGATCTGTTTTGAAGGTCACATCCTGTCCTTGCTTTTCTAATTCTTCAGCTCGCTTCAACCGGTATTCATGGCCCTGCATATCAAGCTTACTCATTATGATAAAATCGTCTTTCTGATACAACGCATTTAAAAAATTTTCGATATTATTAAACTTTGCAATATAATTTGATCGGGTAGGTATATGAATGAGTGCAGGGGTATCTGATAAAATACTCTCTTCTACCTCTTCCTCGATCTCCTCAATCTCTTCTCCTGAAACATAATTAGATTCTTCCAAGTCATTTTTCTCAGCAAGATCTTGAATCTCTCCAACAAATTTTGCAACCTGCGTCTTTTGAGATGGAATAATCTGCTCGATAATATCAAGATCAGATAAAAATTGACTTTCACTTTCCTTCAGCTTCTCAAGGTTACGGATCTCCAGATTCAAAGAATCAATCTCAGTATTCCTTTCCTGAATTTGATTTATCCTATCAACAATTGTATTGATAGCAGGAATAGTACCAAAAATAAGAACAATAATAAAAAGGGTAATACCAAAAAGAGGAATACCATAGTAGTTTAATGATTCCATAACACCCCTTCCTTTCCGTTTCTTTCTCTCTTGCGTTTGATTGGCAAACTCATCTAAAATCTCGGTTTTTATTAATGGTTTCTTTTCTTTATTCCCGTCATCTTTGTCCTGCGTTTCTTGTGCCACTTCATTTAGTTGTTTTTGTTCTTTATCTGATTGTTCCATTATATTGTTAATCGGTATATAAAAACTTAACCTCAAAATTTACATCATCGAGAACTCTATCATAATGTATTGATTCAATTTGAACATCACGAAATTCCTTCTGTAAATGAAAAACAACCATGATTTTTGCAAGGTCAAGATACGAATTTGCTTTTCCCTGTATATGAAATGTACCATCACCCTCTCGAACATATGAGTAGACAGCTGCCTGGGCATCACCTGTTGTTTTTATGGTGGTTTCGACATCATCAAAAAACTTCTGTGGATAGAAATCTTTTTCAACAACCTCTGTTAAAGATTCAACTTTCAGAATTAATTCTGTCTGCTTTTGCCTGACAGAGTCGTAGGAAGATATTTCCGCATCTTTAGAAACAATAGTATCATCAAGCGAACGAAGTTCGCGTACATAGTTACTTCCAACAAGAATTGCGATAATCCACATAAATGCAGCTAGTACTGGAAGGAAAGCAGCATATATGCCAGTTTTTGATACTTTCTGTTTTTCTTGTAGTTCTTCATCACTTGCTACAGGAAGAAAATCTATTGTTCTTTTATATAGAGCCATGAAAGTAAAGCATAAACCTAAAGAAATAATCTAGGTTGATTTCAATGATAATCCTAATGGTACACAGAAACCAACTGATGAAATCTCCTGTAATCTTTTCTCCATTCTCCCCGAAACTTTGATATTGGCAAAAGGATCAGCCAATGATGATTCAATTCCCACCTCGGTAGCCATATACGTCAATATACCAGGTAGTTTAGCGCCGTCACCTACAAGAAACAATCTTCTTGGAGTACTTTTTTCAAACCTCGATTTAAAAAAATTTACTGTTTTAATTAACTCAGCAACAATCACCTGCATAATCGGTTTTAGAGAATTTATAATTTTACCTTCAAGTTGACTTTCGTCTAAACCATAATTCCTTTTATATTCCTCTGCCTGTTGTATCTCTAATCCGAAATCTGCTGCAAGTGCTTCGGTCAGAGCATCAGATCCTGTTGCTAAACTTTGTGAAAACAATAGTTGGCCACCCTGCACAACCGAAAGATCAGTACTTTTTGCACCAAAATCAAGTATCATAACAGAAGCATCCTCACCCCCCTGACTGAATCCCATCTGCAATGGCCACCAAAGCGATCTCGTTGTCGCTACTGCTTCAGTTTCTATTCCTACTGGTGTAAATTCTGCAAACTTCAGGATGTTTATATATCGCTCAATGAGATTATTTGGCGCAGCAATAAGAAAGATATCAAGATGAGACTGATCATTCACTCTGCGTTCCCCTAAAAGAATCCAATCGATCCTCACTTCGTCAATAGGAATGGGAACGTACTTTTTCGCTTCCCAATGGATAAGTTCTTCAACTTTTTTATCCTCAACCTTCGGAACTGTAATGAGTTGTGTAAAAATCCTTGATTCCGGAATACCGACTACTACATTCGATGTTTTTATCTTTGCATCGTCTCGAGCTGCTCGAATATGCTTTGCTAATTCCTTTTGGTGTTCTTGGCTTTCGCTTCCGAGTATACCAACAGGGGTAGAGGAGTTTCCAATTCCAACAAGTTCAGGTTTCTGACCGCTCCACTTGATC
>Ga0114923_10001670_pt1 | contig 15267 bp, 35 predicted proteins | sample SumtaG_FD_89578 | JGI IMG/M metagenome (GOLD analysis project Ga0114923, IMG submission 89578) | Deep subsurface microbial communities from Indian Ocean to uncover new lineages of life (NeLLi) - Sumatra_00157 metaG | ecosystem: Environmental > Aquatic > Marine > Oceanic > Sediment | place: near...
ATCACCGATAGAAGGAGTTGTTGAATTACCAAGCCGTGTAACAGCGTAAATATGCGGTGCTATACGATAGTTCTTTTCCGTCTTGGCTTTGGCCGGTGAATATTGGGGGTTGCTCAGTTGTTCGAGTAAAATGGTTTTCATAATAAACTCCGGTTATTCTGGGGCTGCAACACAAAAGAGGAAAGTCTTTACTCCCCGGCTGGCCGAGTGAGTTACAAATCCCTTATAAGTTTTGGGAATATACAGATAAGCACATTCTCGTTTATCCAATCCCCAGTTGTTTTTGCTATCACCATACAATGTAAGATTCATCCATCGCCTGATAGCAGCCGTGGTGAACCTCTTCTGATCAAGTTTACCTTCTTCAGAGGTATAACAACAGTTAATATAGCCGCTGTAGCCTTCTTCACTACCGTGCATGGCTTCGGCTTGTTCTTGCAACGACCGATAGGCTTCTTCGCCGGTCTTGCCATATCCAACTACGGTGTAAGTATGTGTACCCATTATCTCTTACCTTTTCGAAAGCGTACACTCTCTGCACGGGCTCTGATGTAACTCTTACAAGTGTTGCTGATACGCAACGTTTCTCGATATGCTAAGCCAAACCTTTGGCCCATGGGAGATAACAGTTCAGCCGTTGCCACCGCGTGATCGTGCAGCATAGCCAAGTCAGCATTATTCAACACGTCCCCGTTGTAAAAGGTTTCCAAGGCTTTGTTGATTTTTGTTGACATGATATTCTCCAGTTGATGGAATCTATTATACAACAGTGGCGGCTAAACGTCAACTACCATTGTCGGATTAAAATCAGGGTTACGCCTATCCCCATTCCCTTCACGGCTAGGAAAGTAACCATGTGGGTTACATATAATCCGCGTGTCACCAGCCATGTAATCAGACGATACATGGGTGTGTCCATGGCACCACAATGCAATATCATTGTATGCTATTATATCGTTAAGGTTGGTGGCGTAGCACCCGTTTATGTCATCACCAACATACCCCTCGCCTATACTTGAATAGGTGGGGAGGTGATGTGTAACAACAACAGTTTTGTCAAACCCTTGCTCAAGGTTAGACTTCAAAAAGTCAACTGCCACACCGTGTTCATACTTCCATTTGGTAACTGACCAATCACTAGTGTAATCAAAGTCGTTCATTTCACGAACATGTAAAAGATCAAACGGCTCAGATAGTGCAGTCCATAAGGTTGTACCAAGGAACTTGATGCCTTCGATGAAAACAGTATCGTTTTCCAGAACATACAAATCTCTGTTCATAGCCGCAACATACTTCCAGTAGGTTGTAGCAATCTCACGAGTAGCCTGATATCCTTCATGGTTCCCGGTGACCATCACAACGGCTCTGTGGCGCTGTGAGAGGTCTTTGATCCAAGGGGTAATATGTCCCCTAAGATCTGCGGCAATGATGTCTCCAGCCAGCACCAGCACCATATTCTGCTCATTAGGGAGGTATGGAATAAGGGCTTCCAGTTCATCATCCCACTTGCTCAGGGGGATAAACTCGATGTGGAGGTCAGACATTATGCGAAGGAACATGTTATTACCTTGTGTTGTTGATAAGGTAATTATAGCATGTATTGATCTTATTTACAAGCTGCTTTACCTTGACGACGCTCTTGAGTACGAGCTAGACGTTTAGAAATACGACGAGCCATACGAAGACGAACACCTTTCCAAGTTTCAACTTCTTTTTTCCAAGCTGCCATTGTGTTATCCTTCGTTGGTTATACTACTATTTACACCAATTGCCTGAGTAACCCTTCCATGGTATCATTGAATCCATTCGGCCAATTCTCAATACGTCCATCGGCACCATGTACCAGAACCTTACCATCGAATTGGAACTCAACCTCTTCAATGGATATCTCACCGGTACTGAGCATGACACGAACAGCATCAATAATAAGCCCGCTTGATACAACCACCCCGGTGCGGTCATTGCCCACGATGTGGCGTGCTACTGCCATTACATCACCATCGGCACAAACCTTACCACCGGTTTGCTTATAATTTATGACGGTTTTAGTACCCTTCATCGTTATTTCTCCGCAAACAATTTGTTGATAGCCTTTTCAGCCCTCACCATTTCGCGTACATCGGTAAGGTTCAAACCTCTGGCATGTGCATCGGGGATTTGATAACCGTCCCCTTCGTTGATGTGACACAGATGCAGGGGGTTTTCACTCAGAATACCGTACACTGCGTGGCCATCTGCAACCGGGAACCTAATTGTTTCACCAACCAATTCGCCGTCGTTTTTTGCTTGTGCTGTTAATGCAAAGTTGGCAATGCCCGCAGCATACTCTTCTTCCCAACGCGGCCAACCAGTTGTGATGTCGATGTCGATGTCATATCTGCATGTTACTTTGGCCATGATAGTTTCCGTGTTGGTGTGTATGTGATCTATTATACAAGGTATTTTACAGGCTGTCAAGGGAAATTTGGTGTTAGTCGTTGACTTCCTCGAAAGAATTTTCCAGCACTTCCTCTCCATCCCAACCATTCTCTTGGACTTCTGCCCAAATTGTCATCCTTGAAGCACTTTCCAAATCTTCCTTATCCGATTCATCAAGATCTGGAATATCAACTGTGATCCACTGGACTACTGTTTCTTTGTATAATACTTTCATCGGTGTGCCTTGTGTTGGTGTGTATGTGATCTATTATACAAGGTATTTTACAGGATGTCAAGGGAAAGAAGGAGGGAAACCGCCGCTCATTAATGGACGGCTCCCCGTGCCTCTATACAACTTTTTAAGATTAATTTAAACGAGTTTTAGGTAGGTTAAGGCGGGGAACGTATTTTTGTTTTCATCTAGTCACCTAATGTTTAATTTATAAGCTACATTGGCTCTAACCCCGAAGGGCACTGTAAATTATACTACCATGGGTGGTGGTTGTCAAGAGTACCCAATCAGAGTATGATCATACCCTACTTGGGTATGAACCAGCCTTCCTTTTCAACCACATCATCCAATAGTATACTTGCCACATACTCAGATGAATTATTTTCAACTTGCATCTGAACCACTAATCCTTCAATGTAACTACCTTCTCGGATGAATCCACCTATGATGCCTTCGACATCTTGAATGAATTCTGATGGCGTTCTGATGTCCATTAAGAGTAACCCTTCTCTGCACGCTTGATGTAATTGGCCACGGTGCCGTCATCGGTATCGTCAGTCGAATAGTTGGAAATTGTGTATTCGTTCTCCCACCCCTTGTCACATTCCAAACAGTATATGGGTTGAAAGACTCTACCATTATCAACGTCAAAAGAGCCGCCGACGATTTCGTCTGAATTACAGAAGGGGCAATGATTACCCAACGCTTCGATGTGCTCCTGTTGTGTTTTCATGGTCATATTACTCCCGTTTTTGTGAACTCACCCACTCAGGAATGTTCAAGCAGTAAATTAGTAGAAAGACGTGGGTTATATACACCATCGAATAAATGAAGCATACCATGAACACAAAGAACCCGGTAAAGGAAAGGCTTTGATTGAATGCAAAGTCATAGCACAAGGTTGCAGTTACCTTGAAAAACCATGTTTCAAGGGCAAACAAGGATACTTTGAATATGCCTCTGACCGGGATATTGGACATCATGATATTATACTCCACTAGGGTCCAATCTTCTTGAGCAAATCCAGCACGTCTTGTGCTATGCTATAATCACCATTCCTGATGGCCCGAATAGCAAGGTTGCGGGCGTCACGAACATATTCGTTCGTGGTGGTTTTTTGGATAATTACAACACCCTGTTCCTTGAATGTTTCAAAGTGCTCACGGTTTGCATCGTGGTTATCGTTGCTATAAAATGAACCAGTTTCGCCCTTTTGCAAATCATCAGCAATCTGTTTAGCTTCTTTCAAACCTAAACCAGACAATGCTCTGATTGCTTTAATGACATGGATCTTTCTATCCATAGTGTCACGGTTTGGAAGTTTAAGAGTAATGTCGGGCATGTTAGTGCTCCCGGTTGTTGGTGTGTATGTGATCTATTATACAGTCTTATTTTCAGGCTGTCAAGTATTGTAATGTTTCCTTGCTCATTCTTCCAAGCCTGACTTTTGTTTCATCGTCACCATTGGCTAGACACTTGCGAACATTCTTTTCTCTCATGGTCTTATGATACTTTTTACCAGCTTTCATGATAGTTCGCTTGACATGTTTAACCGTTGGTGAGTCCATTACCGTGATAAATTTCTCTTCGGATATACCAATATCGGTAACCTTTATCGGTGTACTATTCAGGATTAGGCTAAGTTTTTTCTTGGTTCTACTTACCAGTAATCCATAGACTACGCCTTCTTGCGAATGGTATCTGATTACGTCCATTTACACCCTCCAATGTTAAGGCATTTGTTCCCCGGCGGCTTCAAACCAAAGTTTTAATCGCCGTTCCCACTCGGTATTTTGGTCACGAGTTCTATGCCCCCACCAACAACGATTGCGGTCGTGGGCATAATACATTTCCGTTTGGTAAGCGTGGAAATACTTCATTGCAACTTGTTCGGCTTCACTCATTGTATGATACTCTATGTTGGTGCTGATGTGATCTATTATACAGAGTATTATACAGAAGTCAAGCGTTTCTCAAGAGTTCCTCCATATCAATCACAGATACACTAACAGCTTCACTATAGGAAACATCTAGCCCGCCAGATAACAGGCTCCTTTGTAAAGCATCATGTACTTGTTCGTACACTTCTTCTTTATCAGCTTCTTTTTTATATTCGATATTTACTGTAACAGTTACGATTTCCATGCTATTATCCTCTTGTTAAGGTTTGTATGGATATGCCTTTTCGTAATAATGGTTGTAGTGTATCATCAATTCTTCTTTACGTCTATGCTGATTTATCAATGCACGTAGGAACAACCATCGGTATCGCTTTGCTCTTGGCTTGTTGTATAATACATTGGCAGTTGCCAACATAGCAGTAAAGAGTCCAATGGATAGCATATTGTCTGGCATATATTCAAGTGAAACTCCAAACAATTGAGCCATACAACTATCAGGTATTTTCATAGCGTGCTACTCCTGACAAACCCGCTAGTATCCTTTCGTGCTTTACCCTTTGCGGATAGTGCTACAATATGACCGGGCGGATCATCGAATCTAACATCGGATAAATCACCGTCTATAACGGGAAACCCTTTCCATGTAGCGGGCTTAGGAGCAGACTTGCTAATATCCATAACTACCGCTACACTGTATCCGTTATGGATTGCCTTTACAGCATCACTATCGTTGTTTTCAGTAAGGCTAAAGGTTAAGTGGTAGTTGGACAGTTCTAATGCCCGCCTACGCCCTAGCACCTTTGTATAGTCGTAAAATTGTACATCGGGGAAGGCAGACATAAGGTTATTGTGGGTAATACCCATTATCATTACAGGTATCTTTTCCCACATGATATCGCTGGTTCCATTCAATCGAACAGCCGGGGTCATATCGAATTTAGCCGCCTGTTTGACTAGACTATTGATATTCCTAACCAGCATTTCCATGAACCAATCCCTGTTCTCCATAAACGCTTTGGTTTTACGGATACGGGCGGCAATGATTTGCGGGAAGGCAACGGCTCTACCGGCAGTAAACAAACATGCTTCACGGCAACCGGCGGTAGATTTAGGGCATACTTGATACCCAGATATATCGTGAGGTGCCAAGTACAGTATACCGGTGAGTACGCCTAGCTTTTCGCCTTTCTTAGTTTTGGCGTCTGCGGATACTGAAAGTAATTTGGTAGTTGTCATGGGTTACCCCCAATTGATATGGCTCTTAGTATACACTCATAAGTTGTAAAGTCAAGTCTTATTTACACTTGACAACCATTTGTTTTAGTGTAAAATAGCGGGAGACTTGGAGAAAATTATGATCACCAAATTACCTGATATGGTAGGTGAGTCTGTCACTATCACTAAACAAAGCAGAGGTATCAATACTGCCGGAAAGTCTGGTATAGTAGAAGAATATACTGGCGGGGCGTTCCTTGTTAACTTCGGCGACGGCTGGCAGGGCTGGTACACAATAGATGAGTTCGCCCTTGACGATGAGACAGAATTACCCCCGGATGAAATTCGCAAAGTGATACTGGAAACTGCTACTGGGTTAGTGGGTGCTTTTCTGTACTATGACAGAAAGGATGATGAGGAGCTATCCCTGTACATGGTAGAGCAGGCAGTCAAGGATGGAGTTATAACAGTGGCAGAAATAACGGAAGCCTTCACTACCGCGTTCAAAAAAGAATGTCAACTCGCTGTTGAGGAACTATTATGAATACAGTAGATATGTTAGATCCGGGCTTCTTTGAATATCTCCTAATGATTATAGGAATATCGTTTATAATCTTGATAACCTTTATGATTGGGGTGTTCGTCCACACTCGGCATTCCAAAATTATGTCAATCGCGGACAAGGTTCGAGCACGCGGGCCGTCACACTCCATACTCTACAAGGGGGATGGTTCAATAGAGGTAATACAGCACAAGACGCCGGAGGACATACGGCAGGAGATTGCTGACGAACACGGGTTGACATTAGATCAAGTAGTGTTAAAATAGGTCCATACCCCCATTAATGCTAACGCAAGCGTTACCCACGAGGTACACCAACATGCAGAACGTTGACTTAAAGGAAGTAGTAAGGCAATTTGAACTAACTTTATCTAAGTCAGGTGAGTTCAAGGATGTAAGGATTGAAGTAGTAGATGACTACGACGCCGGGGCATTACTTGAGCTACAGAACGAAAGCTACTGTATTGAACTTCAGTTTGAAGAAGAACTAATAGGGATAGCTAAGACACGAGTTCACATGCTCCACTACAAATGTAGCTACCCGAAAGTAATAAGCGGAGGGAACCGGGAACCTGATGATGTTGACATCGTTGAGTTTGCAGACTGCACTACAGTCATTGAAGCATGTACAGCTATACATGCTAACTCCTTTGGCCATCGCATTGATAGTATTAAGGAGTTTGAAGACTTTGAACAATTCTTCGATATTACCCATCCTCCCTTTATCCCCACAGAGGAACAAATTCAGTTTCAACTTTCTGGAGGAAAGCAAGATGAGCACAAAAGTGATTAAGGGCTGGACACATAGCCAAGGACAAGCAGATGGTCTTGTTTGGTGGTCTGATAAGGATTATCCGGCTTTGGATTCTGGAGACCTGTTCAGAACCAAAGAGATAGCAAAGGTTTACTTTCCGCTAATAGAACGTCCACTTAAACGAGTGACCATCACAATCAAAGTAGAGGATTGACACAGATAGAGGTAGCGGTATGAACTGTTTTGAAAAGAACGGCTGTAAGAGTACCCCCGCGTCGGGTAAGCCCTGCTGGGAAGAACACCAATGTGCTCGGGAAACAGCCGGGGTGAACGCCAAAGAATTTGGGGTATGCCCAGCGTACAAAATGAATCTGGGGAATGCTTGCTGGGTGGTATACGGTACATTGTGTGGAGGTGAGAAACGTACTGACTGGAAGGAGAAAGCCGACCGGTGTAGTACTTGTTCAACTTTCCTTCAGTATGACGCAGAGCATAAAGACCACATGAGGAAAGAATGGATTGACTTTGATGAGGATAAGCCGGAACGAGGTGATCCCACCGCAGACCGAAGATTGATTGCTTCTGCCAAATGGTAGTGAGAGTGGTGGTGTTAATAGATCGGTTCTTTTTAGAGCCCACTCGCGGAAAACACTGGCTTCTTAGACAAGCCATATCTGGGTTCGAGTCCCAGCTACTCTCATCAATTAAAACTTGACTAAATAAGAATAATGAGGTATGATTATAAATAGAAATGCAGCATGAGGTGTGCTGATGTTAACAGAGTTACACACACCTACATGCGGCATGGGTAAGCCTCCAGTCAGTTGGGGGAGATGTTAAACGTCGAGTTGAGGGGGACGGTTTAACCATGAATACCATGAATACGATGCAGAAATACCGGAGCAGCGGCCCGGAACGAAAAAAGGCGGCAGTACTACAGTTATCCCTTCTGATAAGCAGCAACAACTGCACCGCTTCTGCACCGTATCGAACACGCCGATGACCCCCGGAAAGTAATTGATCTGTTGGTGGTGAGATTATAGACCGGGGAGAGGCACTTTTCCTTGACTTCTTATTTACCCTCCTGTATAATAGATACTATCTTAAGGCGTGGAGTGTGTCATGTATAAAGTAAAATTCCTTATCCCAAAACTTCTGTCCTTTCTGTCTTTACCTCTTCGTAAGTGGGGAGAAAAGTGGGATCTTATTATGGCAGACTTGGCAAAAGAAATTAAGAAAGAGGCCGAAAGAAAATCCCGTAGACCAAAGAATCCCGGTGAATGTTACCGTTGTGGCAATAATAACTTTCATCATGGTGGTTGGAACTCTGGAATACATTCTGGAAATGCCATTGGACGTAGTGGTTGGAGATGTTATGACTGTGGCTATATGGTTTGGGATCGTACTGCCGAACAATTCATTGTTAACCTAGAGAAGTGTGCACCGCATGTTCTTTTAGACTGTGTTAATATCCCTGATAAATTCTTGTCGTTTGTTTCAACTGAACTACTGGAAAAGCGAGTAGTCAGGATATCCAACAACAAAGCCAACAAACTGATCCGAGAAAAGGAACGTGTTACCGAACGACTGGCTGAACTGGAAGAACTGGAAAGTCAGGGAGCAATGAAGATAAAGGCTGCTTGACAGCCACGGTCTGAACGCTTATAATTTATAGAATGTAAAAAGAGGACACCAACATGGCTAGGAAAACTCGTTTTAGTATCTTTGTATTGCTCTGGTCATGGGCATTCTTTCTCAAACGCCGCTTCCTGATTCGCGTAAATTATAAAACGGGTATCCAAGAAGAATTTTGGACATACTGGTTCTGGAAACAGTTGAATGAAAATAACAAACTAATCCAAGTGAAATGGATGAATGCTAACGTCAATGAACCATTCATTTTGGGACTTGACAATATCGAAAGTATTTGGCTGATTGAGACCAGAGGACTATTCTCAATGCCAGAGTGTATGGAGCCAACCCCATGATTCATTCTTGCTTTGTTATAACAACGGACTCGGAAGGGAAGATCATCAACAATACCGTACACTCGGATGATGCTTCAATGGAAGAAGAATTCACGAGAGAGTGTGTTTGTTACGGCGTGATGCCTGATGAAGACAACTTTATTGAACATGCTATGCACCTCGAAGACGGTACAAGCATTTACATGGCTATGGTGCCAACACAACTATGAAAGAACTATACGACAACCTGATGGCATTGTCAGAGGCCGACGATTCATTCTACTACGTTGACCAGATCCTTGCCTCTAACATTTACCGGATATTCCTGTACCGGCTGGCTTCCTATTCACAATGGTTGTTACCGGATGCCTTGGAATCTCGTGGTATCACATTTCAGATTGATGACGACCACAATCCAGTAGCGGTTGCATCACGCCCTTTCCACAAGTTCTTTAATTGGCTTGAAAATCCGTTCACCATGGATATTGATTTCTCAACTGCATTTGCTGTTCAGGATAAGATGGATGGCTCCTTGATATCTACCGTGAGGACGGATGATGGCGTGTGGCTGAAATCAAAAGGTTCGTTGTTCTCTGATCAGGCTACGGCAGCTAATGCTTTGGTCCAGACCGAAGAGTATAAGCCGTTAGCAGAGTTTTTCGAAGATATAGGGAGTAATTACACGGTATGTATGGAATACACCGGGCCGACAAACCGTATCGTTATTGGTTATATGAAACCGAGTCTAACCGTACTTGCTGTTCGCTGCAATCTGACAGGTGACTACTATCCCTTGGAAGGGTTTGAGAAAAATTACCCGGATGCTTCAAAGTTTTTTGTAAAGAACCATATCAATGACATTGACGACGTTACCTCGTTTGTTAACGACATCAACGGAATGGAAAAGGTTGAAGGGTATGTTATCTGGTTGGATGGTATCACCATTAAGATCAAGACTGATTGGTATATGGTGCTCCATCACTTGAAGGATTCCATTAACTCACAACGGCGCTTGTATGAAGCCGTGGTCTATGAGACAATAGATGACGTTCGAGCACAATTCTGGGATGACCCACTTGCATTGCAAACCATTATCGACATGGAAGAGAAGGTACGTCCGATCTACAATGACATGGTTGCGTTGGTTGATGGGTTCTATGCAGCCAACAAACATCTCGGACGTAAAGAATATGCTATCAAAGGTCAAGCCGACTGTGGTAAGATGTATTTCGGGTTGGCAATGAGCCTGTACTTAGGTAAAGAAATTAACTACAAAGAGCACATGGTTAAACATCGAAAAGATTATGGGATTAAGGATGATCCAACTCCAACTCCGAGAGAAAGGGAGATAGTATCGTGACAGAAGTTGTGGCTCCATTAACCGGAATAGTTGACGGTGAAATAGATCTATTTGACTTCAATGAAAACATTGATGTTCTTTGGAAATATTGGGTTAATGAATTGAGCAGAGCAAAAAATAAAAGAACCTACCATGAAGGCATGTCTGTGTTGGATGAAGAAACTAAACCAAGAAAGGGGTTTGGTATTAGGGTAATCAACAAAATCAAAAAACAGAGAGACGCAGAACTTGATTATTGGGAGCAACGCGTTGTTTATTCTGAACAAATGTTAAAAGAAATCAAGAGAACTGTTTTGGGGGAAGGAAAAAGAAACAATGTGTAAGAGTGGTTCTGTTGCTAAGAAGCGTAACAAGATAGCAGCCGAACAAGAGAATCTTTGTTACTACTGTGGTGGAAAAATGAATCTTTCCATGACAAAGAACCGGTCTCCAAAAAAAGCCACAGTGGAACACCTCCTTAAAAAATCTGATGGTGGCACCTTACGTTATGATAATATTGTTGTGGCTTGTCAGCAATGCAACTGCAACCGAGGTGACTACTCAGTAGAAATGTGGAAGGTAATATGTAAAGAGGTTATTGCAATCCGAAAAGAAGGAAAGTCTGCCCGGAAGAAGCCCGGAAGAATTGCTCGGAAAGCAACACGGGGCATGGATCAGAAAGTCCGGGGTGCTATGTTACGACTATGCAGTACCCATGCTAGTAGGTTTATCATACCATCAATACGAGAAAAATATTGGCAAATGGAAAAGAATGTGGTAGACTCTTATTTACAGACACACCCGGAGGCAGCAAATGAAAGCTGAAACGATTTACATTAGTGCCAAGTGTTCGGATCTTTGTTCAACCACCGTATATGATGGTGAGGGTGACCCAATGGGTTCCGAGGCTCTTGGTTATGCCCCATCCTTTATGCCAGATGGTGGTGATGATTACATTGACCTTGAGATTGAAATCAAAACCGGCAAAATCCTCAACTGGACGGTTCCCACCGAACAAGAAATTTCAAATGGTATGAAATCCTCTGATTCGTCATGGGACACGCGCAAGACACTGCCCGAACCAGACTAAACACTTGGGGTGTATTATGGCCAAACGTAAATTAGAACGCTACACGGTCGATATCAACAACCAATCTCACCTACAACAATGGTACACATCATGTTACCCCGGTGGCACCGGCCCGCCCGTTATGCAGCGTGTGATGTGTGCTATCATTGAAGGCATAGCAGCCGAGAAGGGGTGGGAACTCGTGAGGCCCGAACGTACCAAAACTAATGATACAATGATGTTTAAGGGGAGAGCCCAGTGAAAGTAACAAAGGAACTGGCCGACATAAACGAGGTAATGGGCGAGGACGCTGGATTCCTCAAAGTAAGGTTCATGTGTGAAGCATTAGAGCGTCAAGCTGATGCTGGTGATGAATCAGCACGAGCAGTACTGGAGTTTGTTTCTGCATTTCGTAAATTGGTATTACTGGCACAAACAGAAAGCCACAAAACAAATACACAAGGTGATGATAATGAATGATCTACTGTTTGCTTACCTAATGAAATTCAAGAAAAGGGAACTGATACAAGTCATGTGGGGTTCTCTTGATGTGATGGAGGGATACAATGGTCAGAGCAAGACTCAAGCCATTATGAGCGCCATCGGTGCTGAATCCGTGGAGAAGGATGAAAAGCAACAGTGGAAGATGCCCAGCATACAAGAAGCTGCGGGAAACGTCGCTGGATTTATGTAAACCCCCCTTGACTTTTTTACTAAATGTGGTATACTTAAACCCTAACTAACCACTCGTCAAGAGGATAAACATGACTGATATGACTGATTTAAAAATTCTTATGCACGCCACTGATGGAAGACTTGTCAGAGTCAGTGGTCCCCAAGCGAAAGCCATTGCAGAACTAGCACACGCCCGAAGCGGTGGTTGTGCCTCCGTCATTGGTTACCGTCCAACGTCTAACTGGGTTATAGCCCCGGTACAAGACATTCAATTGATTGCCAAGATCTCCATTAAGAACCTATACAAGCGCCGTGCCAGCGCGTTGCAGGATATTGCGTATCGTGATGTTGCCGAACTGGTAGCAGCCGATGATAAGTTTGGTGATTTGCCTGCCAACGAATGTATGAAAATCTTTGAACAGCGTAAGCAGATGTTGATGACTCAGCTTACCCGAAACCTTGAAGACAAGCCAAAGAACGCCCATCAGGAAGCACATGATCGTTGCTATGTCTACATCGGTGATGTAAAGGTACACTTAGTCACCGAAAAGGTTAAAGGCCGTATGGAACCTGTCGTAGTGGAAGGTACGGTGATGTGTGATAACATCTTAGTACCCTACCTTGAACTTAACGTCACCGAGCGTCAAGCTGGTGAGCGTAAGGTTGTTAACTCAGGTGCCCCGGTACGTATGGGTAATTTCATCGAAGGATGCTTAAACAAGCGTAGCGTTACTCTCAAGCAACTCTCCCTCAAGGATGGTAACTTCGAAGAATTTCGAATTGACAGGATGAGTTTCTTGCCGGAAGATGTTAACCGGTTTGGTGACGTACTGGGTTCATAAATATCCTCCTAACCTTAGGGTTTTATGAATAAAGGGGTTGACATTTCGGTGTCAGCCCCTTATAATTTATAGAATGCAAATAAGATTATTTGGTGAAACTTATGACCATATTAACTAATGAAGAGATTTTGAAATGCGTCTTAGGTGGCAACGTAGCCTTTGAAGGGTATAAACGATATATTAATGTTGCTGACAAGCTATATGAGTTTCACATCAGGATCAGTGGCGCAGATGCACATAAGCTGACGGCTCATATGATTTCCCTGAACAAAAAGAGGGAAGAGGACAGGAAGCCGAAACCAAAACTAAAGACGTTCAAAAGTGAATTCCGATCTAATTATCAGAGAGCTGTAATATTAAAGTTCCCTGAGAAAAAAGCAAATGAACTTCGCTGAGAGAAAAAAGGCCCGGAAAGAATACTATGAACGCTTCGTTTATGGTTGGAAATTGAGAAACTGTGGGGCTTGTAATGGTTCGGGGTATTATGATAATATTGGTTCTCCTCCTTGTTCAGCATGTGAGGGGACCGGTAAAGAACGATATAAGCCAGAGATATTAGGAAGCGAGGCATAGTCATGCCAGAGTTATATCTACTGATAGACGACGTTCGTATCGTTGAAGGTATGGACCTAGTTGCCCGCACAGCCGAAGAGGGCCGTAACGCTCTCCTAAACAACCCGGTAACCCATTTGGTGCTGGACAATGATCTTGGTGTTAACCAAGACATGGAAGGCTATGACATTCTCATGTGGGCAATAAAGAATAACTGTGTGCCCGCTGCTGTTAGTATCATATCAGCCAACCCGGTAGCTAAGAAGAGGATAGAGGCAGCTTTGTTTTATGATGTTAGCTATCGTTACCGAGATGGTTGGTGGTGCTTCGATGGTAACTTAGAGTAAGGGGAAAATCCAATGACGACACAGACGAAAACATTTAAGTTCAGTCACTCCGAATACATAATCGGAATGTTATGTGCTCTGGGTATACATTACCATACCCAATGGTGGCAGTGGCTGTGGGGCATAGAATGGTGGCATCTGATTTTTTCCACAGTTTCCTTTTTTGTCATCCTGTATCTGATAGGGGCAAACTTCATTACTGTTAATACAATCCCAATTAACCCCCATCGGGCAAATGCAATAGTACAGCAACTCACAACAATGGGGAAGCCTATGACATGGGGTCTGTATGCTACCAACGTATTTGCTGGCTTGTATCTGTATTATAACGGGTTATTATTAGCCCCGTTGATAATAGCATTCACGTTCTCCGCAGCAATGATTAATTGGATCACACTTAAACCTTACCTGAGACGGGTCATGGCAACCATGACTGTATAAGACCCAGTTGTAAAAAAGATCTTGCCTTATTTACAGCCATATAGTATAATAAACACATATCAACAACAGGATACAAACATGACTGCTATTATTCGCAAGAGAGGAATTGTACGGTCTCATCCTAGAAAACGTGAACTCATGGATGAGGTGCACCGGGTATGGGCGATAGCTAGGGAACACTTCCCAAAATTTACCCTTACTGTGGCTGACGTAGCTATAGTCCTCACCAACTCAGGTAGAGCCGCCGGGTGTATGAAACGTTTAGGCGACGTATATAACATTGAGTTCAACACTAAAGTCATGGATATGGACTGGGATGAGATAATGGATGTCGTTCCTCATGAGATAGCACACCTCGTGGACCGGTTTATACATGGATACTCAAGTAGCCATGGACAACCATGGAAGCGAATTGTACGGCGTCTGGGTGGTACAGACAAGAGAACTCACTCTGTTAATGTAGCACCTTCACGGAAGCAACGTCAGTTCACATATGTGGGGACATGTGGCACCGAGGTGAAGGTGTCTACCGCAGTACATAATAAGGTCCAGCGTGGAGCCACTCGTGTGATACTAGGAACTAAGGGTATAATAAACATCAACTGTTTTATAGGTGAAGTTGGTAAGGCTAACGCATACGTTAACCTCGGGTGATGAGGGTTGACGTATGCCCCATTTACGGGTATATTTAAGCATGTCAAATCGATTTACAATTGACGCCGACCGAATAATGGATGTAACGCTCTGGATATCCTTAGTGGCTGTCTTCTGTATGCTGCTCAGAAGTGAGGCTTTGTTTAACCCAGCTACTGTAACCTCGAAGTTAGACATACCCAAAATTGAAGAATCTCCAACCAGAAACTGGGGTATTAATTACCCGACAAACAACAGAGAAATAGAAATTGCGGTTCAGTGCATGGCATTAAACATCTATTTTGAAGCCAGAAGTGAATC
>Ga0114923_10001671_pt1 | contig 15262 bp, 17 predicted proteins | sample SumtaG_FD_89578 | JGI IMG/M metagenome (GOLD analysis project Ga0114923, IMG submission 89578) | Deep subsurface microbial communities from Indian Ocean to uncover new lineages of life (NeLLi) - Sumatra_00157 metaG | ecosystem: Environmental > Aquatic > Marine > Oceanic > Sediment | place: near...
ACCCGGGAAGAGGGGCTCTTGGTTGGGATCTCGGCCGGGGCCAACGTCTTCGCCGCCGTTCAGGTTGCCCGGCAACTCGAAAAGGGGAAGATCGTTGTGACCATTATGTGTGATACCGGGGAACGGTATCTCAGTGTGCCATTTTAGAAGGAAAGGAGTTTGATGCATGACGGTCAAGATCTACATCCCGACGCCGTTTCGAGCGATTACTCGCAACCAGGCCACGGTGGAGGTCGAAGGGCAGACCATCCAGCACCTCATCGAGGCCCTCGAAGCAGAGTATCCCGGCATCCGGGAGCGGGTTTTTGATGAGGCAGGAGAGATTCATCGGCATATCAATATCTATGTGAACGAAATCGCCGTCGAGAACCTCAAAGGCAAAGATACGGCATTGGTGGAGGGGGACGAGGTGTCCCTGATCCCGGCCATTGCCGGAGGGGCGATTCCCTTTACCGAGGAGCAAATCAAGCGGTACAGCCGTCACATCATCCTGCCCGAGGTGGGTGGGAAGGGACAACGGAAACTCCTCAACAGTAGCGTCCTCTTGGTTGGGGCCGGTGGTTTGGGCTGTCCTGCTGCCCTCTATCTAGCCGCTGCGGGTGTGGGCCGGCTCGGGATCGTCGATTTCGATCTGGTGGATCTCAGCAACCTCCAGCGACAGATCCTTCACCACACCCATGACCTGGGGCGACCCAAGGTCCTTTCGGCGGTGGACAGCATCGGGGATATCAATCCCGATGTCAAGGTCGAGCCCCATCAGGCCCAGCTCTCGTCGGAGAATGTGAAAGAGATCATCGCCGGCTACGACGTAATCGTCAACGGCTGTGACAACTTTCCCACCCGATACCTGTTGAATGATGCCTGTTACTTTCTGAAGAAGCCGATGGTGGATGGCAGCATTTTCCGCTTTGAAGGGCAGGTCACGGTCTTCTTACCGGGGAAAGGGTGTTACCGCTGTCTGTATCCTGCGCCGCCCCCGCCCGGGCTCGTCCCGAGTTGTGCAGAGGCTGGGGTCCTCGGAGTTCTCTGCGGGATCATCGGCAGCCTTCAGGCGCTCGAGGCGATCAAGCTCATCCTCGGTGGGGGAGACCCGCTCGTTAATCGCCTGCTCTTTTTCGATGCGATGACGTTGGAGTTCCGTCAAGTCAAGATCCGGCGGGATCCAGAGTGTCCGGTCTGCGGCGATCATCCCACGATCACGGACCTGATTGACTACCACGAATTCTGCGGCGTCCCGCAGGGGCAGGTGGTGAGCTAGGAATAGTTCACAGTTCAGAGTTCATGGTCGAAGGATGATGGATGCAGAAGATAAAGAAGGCAGCCGGTGGATTCTCATCCTCTCTGGAAATGACAGGACTAAGGCAATGAGGAGATCAGCTTAATGCGAAGGAAACTTGTGACGCGTGCACCTTACCTCAGCGGGATTTTTGCCTTACTACTCGCCACTTCCGTGGCGTGTAGCCGGCAGGAGGCCAAGAAATCGGGATTCCCGAACGGCCAATTGCTGGTGGAAACCCAGGAGGTGGAGCGTCACCTAGGCGACCCTGATCTTCGCCTGGTGGATCTTCGGGCGCAAGGACCTCACGGCTACGAAGAGTATGCCTTTGGGCATATCCCTGGGGCGGTCTATCTGAACTGGCAGGACATCGACGATCTGAAAAGTAATCAGAAAGGCCTGCCGATGGATCAGGCCAAGGCGGAGGCTCTGTTCAGTCGGTTGGGGATTGACGAAAACACGGGGGTCATCGCGTACGACGACTCGGGCGGGCTCTTTGCAGCACGCCTCTTCTTTGTCCTCGAATTCTTTGGGCACACCAAGGTTGCCATCCTGAATGGGGGCATTTCCAAGTGGATGAACGAAGACCGGGATCTCGGCGACGAGGATCCGAAGATCACGCCCAAAAAATTCGTGGCCCGGTCAAACCCCAACCTGATCGCTACCGCTGAGTGGGTGAAAGACAACCTCAAGAATCCGGCAGTCTGTATGGTGGATGCCCGAAGTCCACTGGAATTCCAGGGGAAACGGACCGACCCGGGGAGAATCAAGGATTCCGACATCAAGCGGGGAGGCCGAGTCCCTGGGGCAGTGCTCATCGATTGGGTCGATACGATCAACCGCGAGGACCATACTTTTAAGAGCACCGCAGAACTCCGAGAAATCTTTGAAGAAGCTGGGGCGACGAAGGACCGGGAGATTGTGACCTATTGCCGGACGGGGGTGCGAGCAGCTCATAACTACTTCGTAGCCAGACTGCTCGGGTACGAGAAGGTGCGCAATTACGACGGATCCTGGATTGATTGGGGAAACCGGTCAGGGGTTCCAGTGGAGAAGTCATAAGACCGGTGCGGGCGGCCGCATGAGAACACAGGGAGAGAGATGAGCGTTCAGATTCACATTCCCCAGATCTTCCGAAAGCACACCGGTGGAGCAAAGACGGTGGTCGTCGAGGGTCAAACGCTCCGCGAGGTGCTGGATAGCCTCGACAAGGCATATCCGGGCCTTCGGGACCGGTTGCTGGACGGTAAAGGGATTCACCGGTTTGTCAACATTTACCGCAACGACGAGGATATCCGATTCCTCGAGTCTCTGGATACCGAAGTGCGAGAGGGGGATAGCATCTCGATTCTTCCTGCGGTTGCGGGAGGAGGTCACTTTGGCGCCCAAGGATAAGGTGATCCGCGGCGGCGAGGAAGCCATGAGGCCACGGATCGCTGCCGACATCGTTGACGCGATTGGGAATACCCCTCTGGTTGAGGTTTCCCGGGTGAGTCCAAAGCCGTCGGTCCGGATCTTCTGTAAGCTCGAGTTCTACAATCCGACGGGGAGCCTGAAGGACCGGATTGCCAAGTATATGATCGAACAGGCAGAGCAGCGAGGGGATCTGATCCCCGGCCAAACCATCATCGAGCCGACGAGCGGCAATACCGGCATCTCCCTAGCGTTGATCGGCCGGCGGAAGGGTTATACGGTCAAGGTTGTCGTTCCAGAGAACATTACCGTCGAGCGGCGGCAACTGCTGGAGCTGTACGGTGCAGAAATCATTTACTCCGACGCCCGCCGGGGAACCAACGGGGCCATCGAAGTGGCAAAGAAGCTGGCTGCCGAGAACCCGGACTGGCATATGCCATACCAGTACGGCAATCAGGCCAATGTCCAGGCGCATTACGAGACCACCGGTACGGAGATCCTCGAGGCGCTACCCGACGTCGATGTTTTTGTGGCGGGACTCGGGACCGGCGGCACTCTCATGGGCGTTGGCCGGCGGCTGAAGGAGGTAAACTCCAAAACCCAGGTGATCGCTGTCGAACCCCATCCGGGCGATCTTGTACAGGGACTCCGGAGCTTGGAAGAGGGATTTATTCCGCCTATCTTGGATACGAGTCTGCTGGATGGAAAGATCAATGTCGATTCTCGCTGTGCCTTTGCCCTCACCCGGGATCTTACGCTCAAGGAGGGAATCTTTGCCGGGGTCTCTTCGGGTGCCGTGCTCCACTGTGCCATCCGAACGGCGCATAAAATGGAGCAGGGAAATATTGTGTGCCTGCTTGCTGATGGTGGTGGGAAGTATGTCAGCCTGGGTGTGTGGGCCAAGGAACTGCCCGATCTGGGAGAGGATGTTTACAGCCACATCTGGTGGTAGTCGTAAGCGACGAGTGCTGAGAATCGAGAGCGGAAATGTTCAAGCTTGAAAAGCTATATGCTTTAGAGATCATCGATCACGCACGGGCTGAGGCGCCGAACGAGTGTTGCGGTCTTCTGGCTGGGAAAAACGGCACGATCCTTCAACTGTACCGATGTGATAGTGCCGAGAAGAGCGCGTACCGATACTACCTCGACCCGAAGGATCAGCTCCGGGTGATGCGAGAGCTCGATGAAAAGGGGTGGGAGCTGCTTGGAATCTACCACTCCCACACCCACACGGAGGCCTATCCGTCAAAAACGGATGTGGAACTTGCTTTCTATCCCGACGCGCTATACTTCATCGTTTCCCTCGAGAAACCGAGCGAACCGGTGATTCGAGCTTTTCGAATTAATGATGGGAGCATCACAGAGGAGGAGGTGATGATCGCGTAGGAAAGTGGGTTTTTTATATGGAGAAAACACGAGTAATTCAATCGGGATTATCGTCTTGATGAATCAAGAAACTTTACGAATTAGAAAGGGGAGGGGCAATCATGGCGACTTATGCGCATCCTGAGGTACTCGTGGAGACCCAGTGGGTCGCAGATAATCTGAAAGATCCCAAGATCCGGTTGGTGGAGGTCGACGTGGACACGGCCGCCTATGGTGAGGGGCACATCCCCGGCGCCGTGGGCTGGAACTGGAAGAGCGACCTGGAAGAGACCCTGGAACGGGATATCGCCCACCAAGTGACCCTGGACAAGCTGCTCGGCAGGTCGGGGATTGCCAACGACACGACCGTGATCTTATACGGGGACAACAATAACTGGTTTGCTACGTATGCGTTCTGGCTCCTGAAATATTACGGCCATGCGGAGGCCCGGCTCATGAACGGGGGACGGGCGAAATGGATTGCCGAGGGGCGGCCCATGACGAAGGAGACCCCAAAGCACCCGGCCACGACCTACAAGACGCAGGGGCCGGACAAGAGTATCCGGGTGGTGCGGGAGGAGGTGATCGCGTCGGTGGGGAAGGCAGGCCTGGGCTTGGTGGATGTGCGCTCGCCGAAAGAATTTAGCGGTGAGATCCTGGCCCCCGAGAACCTGCCGCAGGAGGGGGCGCAGCGGGGGGGCCACATTCCGGGCGCGGCGAACATCCCCTGGAGCCAGGCGGTCAGGGAAGACGGCACCTTTAAGAGTGTAGAGGATCTCAAACAGCTGTACCAGGGGAAGGGGATCGTTCCGGACAAGGAAATCATTGCCTACTGCCGGATCGGTGAGCGCTCCTCGCATACCTGGTTTGTGCTGAAGTATCTGTTGGGCTACCCCAAGGTGGTGAATTACGACGGGTCGTGGACCGAGTACGGCAGCCTGGTCCATGTCCCCATCGAGAGATAGGGAGTGGAGAAGTGACACAGCCCCAGTCGGATGAACCTTTTCTGAGGATTGGCCCGGCGGAAGCCAAGGCATTGATAGAGAAAGGGGTCCAGTTAGTGGATGTCCGGGAACCCCAAGAGTACGCCGAGATGCGGATCGCGGGCTCGGTTCTCTTTCCTATGGGCACGCTCCTTAAGGCCCCGCGAGACATTCTGAAGGAGGGGCCGGTTCTGCTTGTGTGTTCAGAAGGGCTTCGGAGTGCAGTTGCCTGTGAGGCGGCAGCGGCGATTGGGGTTGAGGAGGTCTATAACCTCGAAGGGGGGCTGCAGCGCTGGCAGGAGGAAGGGTACACGCTGGAGACAGGTGAGGTGAGTGAGCCGGTGATCGCTGAGACACCGGCCGTGCCCCGACCGCCGGCGCAGGATCTTCTCGTCTCCGGCGAGCGCCTCGCACGGGTCCATCGCTTCCGGTATCAGAAGGCCGTAGCATGCGCCTTGGGCACTATTGAGCTCGTCGTGGAGGAAAGCGTGGGCGAAGTGGAGGAGCCATCGAAGCGCTGCGTGGCGAGACCTGATCACCCGGAGCGTGTCCCGAGACCAGATCTCACGGTTTACGGTGAAAGTGTTGAGGAGGCGCTGCGGGTCCTGATTGAAAAACTCAGGGGGCGGCGCCCTCAGGAGATCTTCTTACCCACGGGGTAACGCCACCGTCATCGGCGCCCCCGAGGAATTTTGGCTTTGCTCGAGGAAGGATGATCTCGTGATTGTTTCGGTACCGGCAATTGCCTTCGTAGGATTAGCGTCGGGCTGGGTCATGGGGATTTCTGCCGCGGCGTGGGGGGCTTTGAGCGTCCCATTGCTGATTCTCATCGGAGTCGAGCCCTTGGTCGCGATCAATGCGTCTCTGGCGGCATCCATCTTACTCAGTCTGTTCGGCGGCGTGACCCATTGGCGCTATGACCGATCACGGGTAGTTCCTCTCCTCCCGCTGGTGTTCGGAGGTGTGGGAGGCGCATTCCTGGGGAGTTTACTGAGCCCTGCGCTCCCAACACAAACCCTTCGGCTTTTGATTGGCTTTACAACTCTGAGTATCGGTATTCTGACGCTTTTCAGGAAAAATGGGAACGGGTCGCAAAACAATTTTGAAGCCGTGAAATGGAACGACAGGAGGGCGATCCTTTTCGGAATCGGGGTAGTGGCCGGATTATCCGCCGGTGCGTTCGGCTCGGGTTGGGGGACGATCGGTGTTGTATTGCTGATGTGGACAGGCATTCCCCCCCACACCGTGGTGGGCTCATCACTGCTAGCTCGGTCACTGGTGGCCTCAGCCGCGGCCGGCTCGTATACTCTTCAGGCAGGAAATTTCCCCCTGGGGGTCTTTCTACCGCTTCTGATTGCAGGGGGCTTGGGGGTATATCTCGGGGTCCGGACGGCCAATCGGGTTTCGGTGGCCGGGATGCGAGTGCTCCTCGGCGGTGTGGTCACGATGGTGGGGATCCTGATCGTGGTCGGAACTATGTGGTAAGGACTGTTCACCTGACTGTCACCCTTAAACGGACATGCGAACGTCCGGAAGGGAGAATGGGGAATGCAGCAGTTGGAAAATCGGGACGCCAAAAAGGCGACCATCACGATAGAGGGTAAGCCGCTGGCCATTCGTCCCTCCTATGCCCAGCAGGAGGAGATCGATACCTTTGACGAATTCGTGCAGCGTTTCTGGCAAAAACAGATATCGGAGGTGGAGTTCCAGCGCTTCCGCCTCCAGCACGGGGTCTATGGTCAACGCCAAGAGGGGGTCCAGATGGTTCGCATCAAGATCCCCTGGGGCGGGCTGAGCGCCGAACAATTGGAGGCGTTAGCCGACCTCGCGCAACGGACCCCTCGTCGTATCGGTCACGTCACGACGCGTCAGAACGTCCAGTTTCACTTTGTCAAGCTGGCTGAGGCTACCGAGTTCTTGGGCGCCCTGGAAAAGGTGGGATTGACGACGCGGGAAGCCTGCGGGAACACGGTTCGGAATGTCACCGCAGGGGCCTGCTCTGGCGTCTGCCCGCAAGAAGTGTTCGACGTGACCCCCTATGCCGAGGCCGTGGCGCGCTTTCTCCTACGCAACCCGATGAACCAGAATCTTCCCCGCAAATTCAAGATCGCCTTTTCGGGGTGCCCGGACGATGAGGGAATTACAGCCATCCATGATATCGGCGGACGGGCCCTTCTCCATCAGGAGAATGGGGTAAGCCACCGGGGCTTCCGCTTGATCGTAGCTGGGGGACTCGGCCCGGTGCCTCACCATGCCCAGGTTCTCGAAGAGTTCACCCCAGCGGATGAGCTGCTGGCCACGGTGGGCGCCATTGTTAGGGTGTTTGACCGATTTGGCAACCGAGAGAACCGGAGCAGGGCCCGAATGAAGTTCGTGCTGCAGGAGTTCGGCCTGGAAAAGTTCCGGAACCTGGTCTTCAAAGAACGGACCGGCCTCAAGTCAACCATGGGCGGAAAGTTCCCCCCAATTGTCATCCGGGAAGAAGGTCCCCCGGCTAGAAACTCTGCACCGGTGGCCATCCAGGACTTGCAAGACCCCGCCTTTCAATTGTGGCGGCGTAGCAACGTCCGGGCCCAGAAGCAACCAGGCTACGTGATGGTCACGGTCCGTTTGGAGCTCGGCGACTTCACGCCGCTGCAGCTTCGGCTCCTGGCTTTCTGTGCTCGCGAGTTTGGCGACGGCACCGTGAGGACCACAAACCAACAGAACTTCCTCCTTCGGTGGATTCCGGAGGAGGCCCTGGTGCCGATGTACCGAGTCCTTCGTCGTGCAGATCTGGCCCGGTCCGGTGCCGATCGACTTATGGATGTTACGGCCTGTCCCGGTGCAGACACCTGCCAGCTCGGGATTACGTCTTCCCGGGGGCTCGCGTTGGCCATAGGTCGGATGGTGGAGGAGAAGCACCCGGATCTGGCAGAGGAAGTGGGTGGACGGATTAAGATCTCGGGCTGCCCGAACTCCTGCGGTCAGCATCACATCGCGACCATCGGATTTTACGGCGGTTCGAAGAAATTCGGCGGGCGTCAGGCTCCGACCTATCAGATGTTCCTTGGAGGCGTGTGGGGAGATAGCACTGCCCGATTCGGCCAGCCCACGCTACGGCTCCCAGCGAAGAACATTCCCAATGCCATCGACAGGCTCCTGGAGATTTATAAGGCGAACCGGACAAACGGTGAGAGCCTCTTCCCATTTCTGGAGCGTTTCGGACCGAAGCAGGTGGTGCAAAACCTGGCGGAGTTCACCGCGATACCCAGCTATGAAGAAGCCCCGGACGGGTTCCAGGATTGGGGTGAGGAGAAGGCCTTCGAGCTCAAGACTGGGGTTGGTGAGTGCGCGGTGTGAGGAAGGTCGATTGATGGGACTGAAGGGTCTGACAGTGGCGGTCACCGGAAGCAGGCGAGCCTCGGAACTCGCCCAGCTCATCACGAACTCCGGCGGAGTTCCGTATGTGGCTCCAACGGTGGGGATCGAAGTCCAGGAGGACGTGGACCGTCAAACAGAAGAGTTGGTCCGTAGGATCGTCGACGGAGAATTTGATTATGCGATCTTCATGACGGGCCCCGGCGTATATCGATTGATGTCGACAGCGCAGCAGCTCGGTTTGGAGCGTGAGGTAGTTGATGTGTTGAACCGCACGAGTGTCGTCGCCAGGAGCCAGAAACCACAGAAGGTATTAGAAAAGTCCGGGGTCAGGGTGACCATGGTGCCATCCGACAATACGTCGGAAGGCATTGCCGCCGAGATGGCCAAACTCGACGTCAGCGGCAAAGGCATCGCCGTGCTCTGGCATGGGGATTCCCATCCGATGCTGCGTGAGGTCCTGGAAAGAAGAGGAGCCAAGGTCTTTGAGGCGATGGCATACACATACTCGTTGGACCTGGAAAAACGGGGTGCTGATCTCTTAGAGGCTGTGGGGTTTAAGTATATCCCCCCCGGCGAAGGCAAGATGCTTGAGCTTATCAACGATCTGGTGAGGGGCATGATTCATATCATCACGTTTACCAGTCCCCCATCGGCCAGAAACTTCTTTCGGTTTGCAGAAGCCCACGGGCGAGACATCGATCTTCGGAGGTCCCTGAACGAGGAGGTTATCGTTGTTGCCGTCGGACCGCCCACGCGGAGGAGCATTGAGGAGGACGAAGTTCAAGTCGATGTCATGCCGGATGTCTACAAGTTGGGACCCATGGTGAAGGCTACGGTTGATTATCTGGCGCAAGACCACTCACACCCGCGAAAAGGGGCTCTGGCCAGGATTCAACCTGAGTCAGTAGCGGGTGGATAACCGAGCGGCCAGGAATCGGTCTGTAAACAAAGCCGAAAGGGGGGGACACATGGAGACGAAGAATCGACTGGATGAGGTAGCGGTGGAAGAACTGGCGACTCGCTTTGAGGGGAAAGGTCCCGAGGTGGTCATCCAGTGGGCCCTTGAGCACTTTCACCCCCGCATCGTCCTGGCGTCCAGCCTGCAGGCGGAAGACATGGTCATTTTGGACATCGCCTGGAGGATAAATCCCGACGTCCGGGTCTTTACCCTCGATACTGGCCGGCTCCATGAAGAGACCTACGCCAGTATGGAGCGGGTCCGGGAAAAGTACGGCATTGCCATCGAGAGTTTTTTTCCGAGCCGGGAGGCGGTGGAGGCCCTGGAGCGCGAGAAGGGATTTTATTCCTTCCGGCAGAGCGTGGAGGAACGGAAGTTTTGCTGCGGGATACGCAAGGTGGAGCCGCTGGCACGCGCCCTCAAGGATCGCGATGCGTGGATCACCGGGCTTCGACGAGAACAGGCGGTGACCCGGACCGTGCTCCGGAAGGTTGAGTTTGATCACAGTCATGGAATCATTAAGGTCAATCCTTTGGCTGACTGTTCGGAAGGCTACGTCTGGGACTACATTCGGACCCATGGTGTCCCATACAACGCACTGCACGACTTAGGATATCCGAGCATCGGGTGTGCCCCGTGCACGCGTGCGATCAAGCAGGGGGAGGATGTCCGGGCCGGACGGTGGTGGTGGGAAAATCCAGAGAGTAAGGAATGTGGTCTGCACGTCACACCGGTGGAGACGGGCCAGTCCACTGCGTGAGGGGGCAAGGAGTCGCATGAGTATTATTACACCGCATGGAGGGGAACTGGTTGACCGGCTAATCCCGCCGGAGGAGCGACAGGACGCGCGACGCCGGGCGAGAGACTTAACGCCGGTGCACCTGAATCGGCGACAGATCTCGGATCTGGAGTTGATCGGGATCGGGGCTATGAGTCCGCTCGACGGGTTCATGGGTCAGGCCGACTACAAGCGAGTAGTGGACGAGGCGCGTCTGGCAAGCGGGCTCCCCTGGTCCATCCCCGTCACGTTAGCCGTGCGGGAGACCGAGGCCGCCTCTGCTCGCGTGGGCGAGGAGATCGCCCTTGTCGATGACCATGGAGATCTTCTGGGCTTGCTAGAGCTTCGAGATAAATTCTCTTATGATAAAAAGCGCGAGGCCCAGGAGGTATACCGAACTACCGAAGAGGCCCATCCGGGAGTCCGCGTACTCTATGCCCAGGGCGATGTGCTCTTGGCCGGACCAATTCGACTCTTGGAGCCTCCTGACGATCAGGAGTACGGCCCCTACCACCTGACCCCCGCAGAGACCCGGCAGGCGTTCAACAATCAGGGTTGGCGAACCGTCGTGGGCTTCCAGACGCGAAACCCCGTCCACCGGGCCCACGAATACATCCAGAAGTGTGCTCTGGAGGTCGTGGATGGCCTCCTCCTGCATCCATTAGTTGGTGAGACGAAGCAGGATGACATTCCCGCGGAAACCCGGCTGCGCTGTTACGAGGTGCTTTTGGAAGGGTATTATCCCAAAGATCGTGTCATCCTGGCGGTCCTTCCGGCGGCCATGCGCTATGCCGGCCCGCGAGAAGCTATTTTTCATGCGTTGATTCGGAAAAATTACGGGTGTACCCATTTCATCGTCGGCCGAGATCATGCCGGCGTGGGGAATTATTACGGCACCTTTGACGCCCATCTGATCTTTCGGGACTTCGCCCAGGAGGAGCTGGGGATTACTCCCCTCTTTTTTGACCATGCCTTTTATTGTCGAAGTTGCCAGGGAATGGCCACCACCAAGACCTGTCCGCACGGTCCTCAGGAGAGAGTAAGCCTTTCGGGGACCAAGGTCCGAGAGATGTTGCACCGGATCGAACTCCCCCCTTCCGAATACACGCGGCAAGAAGTGGCGGAAGTGCTGCTCCAATGGGCCAATACGGATCAGTACCGTATCTGACCTTCGACTTTCCCGCCTCCTGACAGCCTCGAGGGACCTGCGTTTGTTGCGAGGAAATGTCGGGGAATTCGGGAAGGATATTAAGGAGAAGCAGCGATGATTGGATCAAGGGTCACGTTTCTTGCTGGCGTCGTCGCCCGTCTCAATTGCTCGAAGCTTGCGCGGCGGGGGAGCGAAATGCTCCAGCGACTTGCCGAGCGAATAGATCACTCCGGGCAGGGAAGAGGGCGTCTTCACGCGGGGAACGGTTGGGGTGTGCCCTTGAGGAGAGGTGGACGGGTCTCTCTGGTCGGGGCAGGGCCAGGCGAACCGGGTCTCCTGACCCTCAAAGGAAAGCTTTGCCTCGAAGAAGCGGACGTGGTCGTCTACGATTATTTGGTGAACGAATCTCTCCTGACGAACTGCCGCCCCGAGGCAGACCGAATCCATGTTGGGAGGCCGGGGTCGTACCAGAGGCTGTCCCAGGAGGAGATTAATCGCCTCTTGATCGAGCGGGCCAGGGAAGGCAAGGTGGTCGTCCGTCTCAAAGGGGGGGACCCATTTATCTTTAGCCGCGGAGGGGAGGAGGCGGAAGCACTTGCCGAGGCAGGGATTCACTTCGAGGTCGTGCCGGGAGTTACCTCGGCTATCGCCGTCCCAAGTTATGCCGGGATTCCCCTCACACACCGAGACTTGGCTTCCACGGTGGTGTTTGTGACCGGGAACGAAAACCTGACGAAGGAGACCTCAGGAATCGACTGGAAAGCCGTCGCCGGGATGGGGACCATAGTCTTTCTCATGGGAGTCAGTCGGCTGTCCCTGATTGTGGCGAGGCTCGTTGAGGAAGGGCGCGACCCGGAGACTCCCGTCGCGGTGATACAGTGGGGGACCTTGCCCCGGCAAAAGACCGTCACGGGCACGCTGCGAGACATTCGAGAAAGGGCGAGGGGGATGCGGTCACCCGGTATCATCGTCGTCGGAGAGGTGGTAAGGGTTCGAAACCGCCTCAGATGGTTTGAGGAAGGCAGGTTCGTTCGCGAGACTGCAGTGACCCAAACGCAGAGACGCGAGGCGGTCCTCAGCAAGCTGATCCAACCGGAGTCTGCCTAGGCTTGTGAGGGCGAAAAATTTTCGGTACAATGCATCTGCGTTTTCCAACGCGGAGGCAGCTTTGGCACGAAGACGAGTACATCTCACTTTTCCCGGAAAGCTCATGAACGAACCACTGTTGTGGAAGATGAGTCAGCAGTTCGATCTCGTCTTCAACATCCGTCGGGCGGACTTCACCGAGGGGATTGGGTGGCTTATGGCGGAGTTGGAGGGAGATGAAAAGGGGCTGCAGAGCGGCATACGATGGCTGGAGGAACAGGGCGTCCATGTGGACCCGATCGAGCAGGACGTCGTCCAGTGAGATTTCGCTTGACAGCATCGGCCCCTTTTGGTGTTATTAGTGGTTAATTGAATAGAACTTCACTTCTCATCGAGAGCGGCTGAGGGACTGGCCCGACGAAGCCGCGGCAACGGCCCGCCGTTATGGACGGCGGGAGATGTGCTAACTCCTGCACCTCGATCTTGCGCGTCGGGGTGAGAGATGAGAGGGTGGATGCGTAGCGGTTATGCAACCCCTTCTCATACGGAGAAGGGGTTTTTTTTGGGATTGTAAGGGGTATGGCGACGCGGCGTCTCTCTCTGACGTTTCCTTCGGATTTGATTAAGGAACCGGTCATCTACCGGGTTTCGAAGGAGTGCAACCTGGTTCCCAACATTCGAAAGGCCCGGATCACCGATACCACTGGTGAGGTGATTTTGGACTTTCAGGGACGGGAGGAAGACCTCGAGAGAGGGATAACCTACCTGGTTGACCGCGGCATTACGGTTGAGGAAGTTCGGGAGGAACGATAACGGCGCTGGATCTGTCCGCCAGGTCCATGCGCAGGAGGGTTCGATGGCGAAAATCAAGGGGCTACAGTGCCGTGAGTGCGGCCGTCCCTATCCGGCCAAGCCGCTACATGTCTGTGAGTTCTGCTTTGGGCCGTTGGAAGTTGACTACGATTACGCCAGTCTGGAGAAGGTAGTCAGCCGCAAGCGGATCGAGGCCGGCCCACCGACTATGTGGAGGTATCGCGATTTGCTTCCGATCGAGCAGGAGGTGCCAGTCGGAGAGCACTGCGGCATGACCCCCTTGATCCGGGCAAGACGCCTCGAAAAAGCCCTTGGGGCACAGGAAGTCTACATCAAAAACGATGCGGTCTGCCACCCGTCCCTCTCTTTTAAGGACCGTGTCGTCTCGGTCGCCGTGACCAAGGCGATGGAATTTGGTTTTGACGTCGTTTCATGCGCCTCGACCGGGAACCTCGCCAACTCTGTTGCTGCCCATGCGGCGGAAGCGGGTCTCAAGAGTTTTATCTTTGTCCCGGCCGGCCTGGAGCAGGGAAAGATCGTTGGGACATTGATTTACAGTCCCATTTTGGTGGAAGTCGATGGGAACTACGATGAAGTCAACCGGCTGTGCAGCGAGATAGCCGACAAATATGGTTGGGCTTTCGTGAACATCAATATCCGGCCGTATTACGCAGAGGGTTCCAAAACCTTCGGCTATGAGATTGCCGAGCAACTGGGCTGGCATGCTCCGCGACACATCATTGTCCCTTCCGCCGGTGGTTCGCTGGTCACGAAGATTTGGAAAGGGCTGAAGGAGTTTTGCCAGTTGGGACTGATCCCGGAGTGTCATACCCGGATGCACGTGGCACAGGCGGCTGGGTGCAATCCGATCGTGGCGGCTATTCGCAACGGGTGTGACACCATCCGGCCCGTCCGCCCTGACACGATTTGTAAGTCGTTAGCCATTGGCAACCCCGCGGATGGATACTATGCCTTCAAGGCAGTCGAGGAGAGCACCGGGTATGCGGCCGATGCCAGCGACGAAGAGATCGTCGATGGGATGAAGCTTCTCGCCGAGACCGAGGGAATCTTTACGGAGACCGCGGGTGGGGTCACGGTGGCTGCGGCCAAGCGATTGATCGATACGGGGGTTATTCCCCGTGACGAGAGCATTGTGCTTTCCATCACTGGAAACGGCCTCAAGACGCAGGAAGTGGTCTTTAACGCCCTCAGGCCCACCGTTTCCATCAAGCCGTCGTTGAAATCCTTCGATGAGGCGATCGCGGAACGGCCGGATCTCGAGGCAGATTTCATTTCTCAGGCCCCAACCAACATTCAGGGATAACGTGTGGAGGAAACCATGAGCGTCCTCGTCCGCATTCCGACACCGCTCCGAAGCCTGACGAAGGGCCAGGCTGAGGTTCAGGAAGAGGGGAGCTCTGTTCAGGAGCTCATAGAAAACCTGGAGGACAAGTACAAGGGATTAAAAGAGCGGCTTTGTGATGGGCAGGACATCCGCCGGTTCATTAATATTTATGTAAACGACGAGGACATCCGCTTCCTCCAAGGAACCGAGACACCGCTCAAGCCTGGAGATCAAATTTCTATCGTCCCAGCCATTGCTGGGGGGAGGTAATCCCCCAAGCTGCCTCGCATATAATCCCTGACCCACCATAAGATGGGACGCCCTCCCGGGCGCCATACAGCCTGGGAGGGCGTTTTGCTTTCAAAAAGCGTAATTGTAACTGACCGGCACACGGGTTGCATCTGAAGGCCGGGGGCAAACTTGTCGTTGTGGGCGGCGAGTGTCAAGAGGCGTGTAAAGATAATCGAATTTCTGCCGATATACCTTATCAGAGCTAGGAACGTGGCTGCCGTCTCTGATATGGACCTGCCTCACGTGCAGCCATTGAACAGTTCATCGAGGAGAGGGAGCCGATATATGGCTTGCGGAGGAGACATGACGGAGAATGAAAACGGTTTTGACATCCATCGGTGTGACGGCTGCGGTGGGGCTTTGACGAAGCGCGAGCAGCTCTACGGTTTGTGCAGCAAGTGCGAGAATACTGTACCGTCCGTGGCAAAGAATCCGCGGAAG
>Ga0114923_10001673_pt1 | contig 15254 bp, 11 predicted proteins | sample SumtaG_FD_89578 | JGI IMG/M metagenome (GOLD analysis project Ga0114923, IMG submission 89578) | Deep subsurface microbial communities from Indian Ocean to uncover new lineages of life (NeLLi) - Sumatra_00157 metaG | ecosystem: Environmental > Aquatic > Marine > Oceanic > Sediment | place: near...
CCGTCAAGTCCCAGGATGCGCGCTGTCTTGGTTAATTTTGCCTGGCACTCGGGAAATGTCCGGCCATAGCGGCTGTTGAATTTTCTGGCAATTTCCCGGGCAAACTCAACGTGTTGGACCTGGTCCTGGCCAACCGGAACCACCTCGCCCTTATAGAGCAGAATATCTGCCGCCTGGAGCACCGGATAATCCAAAAGCCCTACATTGATATTCTGACGGTTCTGCCTGGCTTTATCCTTAAACTGGGTCATTCTCTCCAGCTCCCCCAGCGGGGTTACAGTATTGAAGATCCAGGTCAGATCTGCATGTCCGGGTACCTCGGATTGAACAAATAATTTTGTTTTTTCAGGATCGAGTCCGCAGCTATAGAGACCCAGGGCCAGCTCGAAGATCTGGCCGGCAAAGACCTTCGGATCATACTGGATAGTAACAGCATGAAGATCAACAATAGAGAAATAGCAGGAATAATCATACTGTATATCAACCCAATTTTGCACCGCCCCGAAATAATTACCCAGATGCAGCAATCCGGTAGGCTGTATGCCGCTGAAAAGTATCTTCACGCTGTAACTCCTATACTATGCTAGTTTAAAATCCGGTAATCTTAACAAAACTTTTGCAATATGACAATCAACATTGCTAAAACGACTTATGGATGATATTACACCTGTTTAACGCCGCCAGATAAATAGAGAGATCATACTCGAGCCGCAGCAGGATGCTGCCTACTCCCATTTAAGCAAGCCCGGCGGAAATGGCTCTACCAGAGAGGGATGGCGCGGCAGTACCCTGACAGCATATCCCTGACGGCCCACATAATCGCAGGGGATCTCCGTCTCATAGATAAAAATGCCATTGTCCGTCTGTGAGGGTCTCATTTCCATTCTTCTCGCACCGCTTATCTCCCCCCCCGGTGAAAGGGGGCCGAAATATAGCTCAACAAGCACATCATCTGCAGCAAGACCGCCCAGATCAACCCCGGCTGTTACCTTCAGCTTTCCCCCTACCCTTCGTCTCCTGTCGCCAACAACCGGGGAATGTTCCACTTCAATATTTCCCCAGTGATCCTGCACTCTGGCGATATATTCAGCCACCTCTTTTGCCCTGGTAAAACCTTTACCGGAAAAAGCTTCATAATTTGCTAATGCCGGCAGGTAGAATTTATCTGAGTATTCCATGAGCATTCGATGGCTGCTGAAGCCGCGGCCCGCCATACTCATAGAATTCTTCATTCGTTTTATCCATTCCCGCGGCAAACCATCCCTGCCCCGGCTGTAAAACATGGGGATTATCTCTCTTTCCAGCAGGTCGTAAAGCGCTTTTCCTTCAATTTCATCCTGTAGAGCTTTTTCTTTATACACCTCGCCCTGACCTATTACCCAGCCGCAGTCCGGGCTGAAGGCTTCATCCCACCAGCCGTCAAGAACCGAGATATTAAGCACACCATTAAAGGCCGCTTTCATGCCGCTGGTGCCGCTGGCTTCCATCGGCCTTAAGGGTGTATTCAGCCATAGATCGCTTCCGGAAACCAGGTAGCGGGCAATAGTCATGTCATAGTCCTCCAGAAAGACTATCCTGCTGCGCACCTCCGGGTTGCCGGCAAAGTGAATTATCTCTTTGATCAGCTCTTTACCCGCAAGGTCATGGGGGTGGGCTTTGCCGGCGAAGATCAACTGTACCGGATGTTCATTATCCGAGAGCAGCTTTATCAGCCTTTCCGGGTACTTTAAGAGCAGGTTCGCCCGCTTATACGTGGCAAATCTCCTGGCAAAGCTTATGGTAAGGGCATAGGGAGAAAGCGCCCCTTCCACCGCTTCTATCTGGGCGGCGCTGTTACCGCGGCCTGCCATTTGCGCCTTAAGCCTGTGGCGGGTAAAGGCCACCAGTCTTTCCCGCCGGCGTTCATGGGTTCTGAAGAGTTCCTCGTCTGAGATACGTTCCAGCCTTTTCCAGATATCAAGCTCCATGGGACGGTCATTGAAGGAGGGCCCGAAATAACGGTCCAGGAGATCGAGCAGATCATGGGAAATCCAGGTCCGGGGATGAACACCATTAGTAATAGCGGTAATCGGCACCTCTTCCACCGGCAGACCGGGCCACAGCTTTCGCCACATTTTTTTCGATACCCTGCCATGCAGTGAGCTTACCCCATTTGCGTACACGGATAATTTCAGCGCCAGTACGGTCATGCAGAATGGCTCTCCGGGATCAGCGGGATTCTCTCTGCCCAAAGCCAGGAAATCCTGCCAATCGAGCTTCAGCTCTGCTGCGATTTTCTTAAAATACTTAGCCATCAGATCAACGGCAAAACGCTCATTACCTGCCGGCACCGGTGTATGGGTAGTAAAAATGTTGGTCGGCTTTACCGCCTGCAGCGCTTGGTTGAGGGTGAGCCCCCGGTCAGCTACCAGCCGGCGTATACGTTCCAGCCCCAGGAAAGCGGAGTGCCCTTCATTCATGTGAGCTGCAGCCGCTGTTATACCCAGGGCCAGCAGTGCTCTTATGCCGCCGATACCAAGGAGTATTTCCTGGCGAAGCCGCATTTCACGGTCACCGCCATAGAGGGTCGCTGTTATCAGACGATTATCCGGGCTGTTCTCGTCAATATTGGTATCCAGCAGATAGAGAGAGCTGCGCCCGATCTTTACTTCCCATACCTGGGCAATAACCAGCTCACCGCCAATATCAACACTGATTCTTACCGCTTCCCCATCCTTGTCAGCACAGATGTTTATCGGCATATTATACCAGTCATTTTCAGGGTAGCTTTCCAGCTGAAAACCGTCGGGGTTAAGATACTGCCGGAAATATCCCTGCCGGTAGAGCAGTCCTACACCGACAAGCGGCAGACCCAGATCTGAAGATGTCTTTAAATGATCTCCCGAGAGTACGCCCAGGCCCCCGGAGTAAATGGGAAGCTGGGTATCCAGACCATACTCCATAGAGAAATAGGCGATTGTCCTGGACATATCACCGCTGTACCAGCGTTCTCCATCCAGGTAGCTGCGGAAGCGTGAGTATACCCGCTCTAAAGCAGCCAGATAGGAATCATCTGCAGCTGCCTCTGCGAGCCTCTCCTGGGTTACCAATCCCAGAGTTTTCGCGGGGTTCTGGCAGGAAGCCAGCCAGGCATCGTAATCGAGGCGTATGAAGAGCCTGATCGCTTCGAAGTTCCAGCTTATCCAGAGGTTGTACGCCAGTTCCTTCAAGGGCATCAGCTTTTCAGGAAGATTGGCTTTAACGGTAAAGGGAATAATCTTCATCCGGTTAATATACCTTAATTAGCTGCTGGAAACCACAGGGAAAAATGTTATAATCCACAACAGGAGGAGACATGAGCATTTTCAAGTCTTACGACATCAGAGGGATCTATAACGAAGAATGGAATAAGGAGCTGGCCTACCGTATCGGCTTTTTTCTGCCTTCACTGCTCAAGGCTGATGAAATACTTATCGGCAGAGATTCGCGGGAGAGCTCTGATGAAATATTCTCTTACTTGAGCCAAGGCATTATGGCGGCGGGAGGTAATGTCTGCGATATCGGACTCTGCTGTACCCCTGCCGTATACTTTGCCACCTCCTTTTATAATCTCGGCGGCAGTGTAATGATTACCGCCTCCCATAATCCTGCGCAGTATAACGGCTTAAAAATATCGGCAAGAGAATCCATTCCGGTGGGATACGGTAGCGGTCTGGAAAAATTGGAAAAATTTGCTTTAAGTTCCACACCGGCGACACCGGTTGCTCACCGAGGTTCTCTCCGCAGCCTGGATATTCGCAAGAGCTATATTGCCCATCTGGCGCCCTACAAAAAGGGTATCGGTGCCATCAAAGCGGTTATCGACTGCTCCGACGGTATGGCCGGTGTCTTTATTCACGATGTAATCAGGGATCTGCCGGGAGAAATTATCACCATGTATGATACGCCTGACGGCACTTTTCCCCATCATGAGCCGAATCCCCTGGATGAAAAGAATCTGTCTTCCTTAAAAATAAGAACCCTGGCTGAAAAGGCTGATCTGGGTATCTGCTTTGATGGTGATGCGGACAGGGTTATGTTTATTGATGAAAAGGGTAATTTTATCTCTCCGGATCTGATTACCGCCCTGCTTGGAATCTACTTCTTTAAATACTCAGGCTCCAAAGAAAACCTGGGAAGCGCGGTTACCTATGATGTTCGTTCCTCAAGAAGCGTGGTTGAGTTTATTGACTCACTGGGCGGCAAACCCGTTATCTGCCGGGTGGGCCACTCTCACGCCAAAAAGCTGCTCAGAGAAACAAGGGGGATATTCGGCGGGGAACTGGCCGGTCACTACTATTTCCGTGATAACTTTTTCTGTGATTCAGCCATGATAGCAGCGTTAATAATCCTTAACATACTCACTAAAGAGGGTGTCTCCATTTCACAGCTGATGGCGGGCATAAGCAGATATCATTTTTCAGGAGAGTTGAATTTTACAGTCAACGACAAAGACAGGATCATCAGCTCAATAAGCAAAGACTACCGCCATGGTCAGCTCACTACAATTGACGGTATACGGATTGATTTTCCTACCTGGTGGTTCTCCCTGCGTAAATCAAATACCGAGCCCTACCTGAGGCTGGTGGTGGAGTCTGAATCCGGGGCCGAACTCAAGAGAACTACCAATGAGTTGACAGAAAAGATAAAGCTCTATGACAGCTGATTAAACTTAATATTCTCTTCTATTTCGGCGGTATTACCAGTTTCCAGCCGGGATAGATCAGATCCGGATGCTGAATCAGCTTTCTATTGCGGCGCCAGATGCGCGGCCAGAGATAGGGATTACCATAGACAAATTCATATTCAGCGATACGCCAGAGGCAATCCCTTCTCCCCGGTATCAGCCGCACCACATAGATCGGATTATCGGGATCGACTGCCAGGCTCTTGTAAATTGCAATAAGCCGCTGCGCCTCTTTAAAGTATTCCACTGCCACCTGGTAGTTGCCGTTATTACGCTCGGCCACTCCCCTTTTCCACAGCTCCTTAGCCTGGATCAGTAAATTCTCTTCAGTAATGTCGGCCAGAACAACGGTGGAGTTATCCAGGGGCAAAGCCTGCGAACTGTTATCACCCTTATCCTTTTCACTTTCTTCTTCCTCAATAAACTCCTCACCGCTCCAGGCTTCCGGTTCCACAACAGTCCCTTCATCGGTTACTATGGTTAAACCCGCGGCCTCTTCAAGCTCGCGCATTACCTCCAGCATAAGGGTGTCGGTTTGCTTTTTTTCCTGCTCCGCCTTTCCCTTGGAAAGCTTAACAGCAGTCAGAGCCGCCTCACGGGCGCTGCCCAGATTTTCTTCACTCTCAACTAGTTTATATTCTTGAAAATCTTCAATTCCCTGCCAATAGAGTTGATTGGCTCTCTCATACTCAAGCGGGGCCCTGCGGTCTGCGCCAAGGTTTTCCGCTTCAGTCAGATATTGATTAGTGTCTCTTTTTAAAATACCTATCCACCTCAAGCGTTCATCCAGTCTCTGGGCCAGATCGGACATAGCTTTAAGAGATTCATACGCCTGCTCATTTGCTCCGGACAGATCTCCCCTATTATAGAGGGTTTGAGCTTTGCTAATCCCTGCCACGACTTCTCCATACTCCCCAGGCAGAAATTTATCCGCATCCATGGACAGCAGGTTCTTCTGCGAGCGCTCCAGCCGCCGGATGACCATCTCAACCGCCTTATCAACTGAATTTTCATAGGCCAGGTCAGCTTTCTTGCGGGCCTCACTTAGATATTTACGCGCTTTATCCGGATCTGTATCCCTGATCTTGAGGGCATTATTGAAACTCTCTTTGGCTTGCGCAAATACTTCCGGTTCGTAATAATCAGCTTCAACCTCTTCGGCCCTGGCAATGGCATTCCGTGCTACGGCCACCTCCTGGTCAGTCACCGGCTGAACAGCTTTTTCCTCCACCACGGCAGGTTCGGGCTCCTCCGGCTTTGTTTCCTCAACCGGCTTTTCCACTTCTTTGACTATAGGCTCCTCCGGGGGCGCTTTAGTTTCAGGAGCTGACTTACAATTCAGTACTGCTAATACCAAAAAACATAATGCAACAAGCTGAAATATTCTTTTCCCAGCGCAGATTCTATCTATATTCGGGCGCCGGGCTTGACAGTCTTTTGCGCTGGACACGCAACTTTTAAAAAATAATAGCATAATGTCCCTCCAATTTAAAAGTTTAGCACACCTTAACTGCTGAGTCAAGAAAAGAGATATATAACTATTGGCCAAAGAGTGCAACTCTGATAACCTGAAATTGATATGGACTATCTCCCGATTGATAAGCTCAGATCCTTTGCCCGCAGCTTTGACCTCTTTACCGGCAGCAAACCGATAAAAAATGAGCTTTTAGAATTAAAGTTCCTGCCGCCACTACCAATTGCCGGCAACGAATTAGTCTGGGGTTTTAATCTTCTATGTTCTGCTACGAAGGCAGGTTACGGCCGCCTGCAGGTTGTCAGGATAAGCAAAAAACCGCTGATAGAACTGCTGAGAATTGCCATAATATTGGAGGATAGAGCCGGGAGCTTCTCCTGGGAGGAAATGGAGAAAATCTACCACCTTCTGGTAAAAAATGGCTGCAATGAGCTCTTCAGCAGCCTCTCACCCCTTCTATTGGGCCATGAGGACAGCCGGCTTTTTGCCCGCGTTAAACAGTTTTCTTCCCTGAAAACACAACTTAAAGTTCTGGTGGATGAGAAGCTGATCGATCTTAAAACCGCTCTGCATTGCAATAATTGGCAGGCAGCTCTGATTGAAGATATAGGAGTCCTTTTAAGGTCAGGAGAAAAGCCCCTCTCCTTCAGCAGACGGCGGATAATTCTGAATCAACTGCTGGAAGTCTCGGTGAAGCAGGGAATTCCGGAAGAAAAGATCCTGACGCTGGTCAGAAATACTTTGAACAGCGCAGATCCTCTTAAAACTGCTCAAGCCCTCCGTTTTCCCGAACTTACCGCCATGGAAGAGCGTTTCATAGAGCTGAAAGGAAAATTACTGGCTGGAACCGCTATTAAATTAACCCCACCCTCCTTCTTTGAGGGTGAGAACTTCAATATTTCTTTCTCCTTTAACAGTAAAAAGGCGCTTGAGAAAAAGATCAATTACCTGAAGACCTTTGCAGAAAAAACAGATGAGTTCTTTGAACTCTTATATTGATCATTTTAAGAAAATATATGTGGCCGGAGAAGTTCGACACCTCAGGCGCCTTGAAACAGCGCTTGAAAGGCTGCGCCACCTGCCGGTAATCTACGTTGATGACAAAGGTGAAATCCCCGGGGAGGATATGAACAGTCATACACTCTTTATTTCCGGGTCAAAAGGAGAAACTGTCGGTCACTGTCCCGCTTCACGGGGTCATCTCTGCTGCAACTACATCACCGCGGATCTCTATCTGGGCTGTATCCTTAATTGTTCATACTGTATTATGAAAAGTTATCTGAATTTTTCCCCGATTACTATCTACCTGGATACAGAAGCTACAATAAAACGGATTATTGAAATTGCTGAAAACAATAAAGACAGAACAATCAGAGTTGGCACAGGCGAAGTGGGCGACTCATTACTGCTTGATCCGGTTTTCAGGCTCTCTGAAGATTTTATCCGGGCTCTTTCGCCATTTACCAATATTTTCCTGGAACTGAAAACAAAAACCCATTTCGTCGATCACCTCCTCGGCCTGGAAAACAAGGGCAATACGGTTATCGGCTTTTCGCTGAATCCTGAAAAGCTGATCAGCCGCTATGAGGGCATAGCCAGCACTCTGGCGGAAAGAATTCAGGCAGCCTGGAAGATCGTTGAACATGGTTACCTCGTTTCCTTTCATTTTGATCCGCTATTTCTGATCGGGGACTGGCAGAATCAATATGCACAGACCATCTCCAGCTTAAAGGATATTCCCCAGGATAGAATTGCCTGGATAAGCCTGGGAACAATGCGCTATACTAAAGAGTTGAAGCAGGAAATGGGCAACCAGGATTTTCTGCTGGAGGAATTTATTCCCTGCAGGGATGGCAAATACCGTTACCTGCAAAAGACAAGAAGCGGGGTTTACCGTTATATTCTCAAGCAGATCAGGAAGAGGTGGAAATCACCGATACCCGTATACCTGTGTATGGAAAGCCAGGCTGTCTGGAAAAATGTTTTTGGCCGGCTGCCCCATGAAATAACTGAATTAAGTGCTATATTCAAAGAGGCGCAGGTGTTCGCCTGTGCATCGGACCAAGGGAGGACAACATGAAAATAAGAGAGATACTGATAAGCCTGGTATTGATAAGCTGCCTGCCGGGACTGAATCAGCTATTCGCCGCAGAGATAATAGGTGAAATTACCTATCTCGAAGATGAAATTGAGATTACCCGGAACAGTGTTGCCCTGGACTATGTAGACATAGGCACAGCCATTGAAAATTTCGATCTCTTAACCACCGGGGAATATGGATTAGCCGAAATCGCTTTATCTACAGAGGGTAGTCCCGATACAACAATTAAAGTCTCGCCAAATACGGCTTTTTACTTTGAATTAGATCAACTTAAACAGGGAAACAAGACCACCCTTGGTATGATCTCCGGCTCTGTTTCTATGAAAGTCCGGAAGATGAGCCGTTCTCAAGCATTTGAGATCCGGACCGAATCGGCAACCATGGGTGTCAGGGGCACCTCTTTTACCATTACCACCACAGTAACAGGTGATCTGTTAATAACCTGTGACGAGGGACGGGTTTCCTGCCGCGATGAAGAAGATTCCGAACTCTTCGCCGTGCCCGGAAAAGCTGTAGAAAAACGCTCAGGCGAGATTTTCAGAGCCATTCCGGTAGCTGTCTCCGACCTCCGGACTTTTCAGAATAACTGGTATGCTGAACGTCTCAGTGTTTTTAAAAGCAATGCCCTGAAAGTGCTGCGCGGTTATGCCGTCCGCTATCTGACCCTGGTGGAAAACTTTAACCAGGCTTACAATAGACTTTACAGGAACAAAGAAATAATCAGCAAATGGTTCAGACAGGAAAGCAGCGGCACCATGGGCTCAACCATGGAAAACATGCGGGAAAAGAAAAAACTAATCGGTGATCTGCTTCGTTTACGAAGGGTCCTTTTTATCTTTGAAAGAGTCTACTTCCGGCTGCAGGAGCTGAAAAGTTATTACGATCAGGGTTATGGACGCGGAACCATCAAAGCCGGACTCACCGCTGATGCTTTTTTCAGGCGCTTTGAGAGGGATAAAGATGAGCTTAGCCGGAAAATGGCGCGCATAAGATATATAACCAAGCTCTACTCCATACGGAACAATGGTTCCTTTCCAACCGATGCTTTTTCAACAGATGAAAGCGGCGACAGCTTTCTGAATTCGGATTTCTCTTTTTAGGATTTTTAAGCTGCCGTAACGATCTTCAGCCCGCCCTCCCGGCTACCAAGCTTCAACCCCAAAACCACCAATCTCACCGGCAACCTGCTTGTGGCTGAAGATTGTAAATTTTTCGATTATAGATAAAATATGGATAAAAAAAACCGGCCATCAAGGCCGGTTTTCATTTTTCTTTCTTATTAGAACTGTTGAGCTTATATTATAGTTTTTTCAGTCTCCATATCAAAAAAATGGATCTTCTCCAATGCGGGTTTAAAAGATGCAGCATCACCCACCTTAAACTCTAATTGCGGCGGCACCCTTATAATAATCTGATGTTCCTTTGTGCTCACATAAAGAAGTATTTCGGCGCCGAGAGGTTCAACAACTTCGACTTTCGCGTCAATTGTTTCACCTTTCTTTTCAGCCTTGCCATACTCGAGGTCCTCCGGGCGTATACCGAAAAGAACATCCTTGTTGACATAAGCGCGCATACTATCGGCTATTGCACCTCCAAGTTTGATCTTAAAATCTCCTTCATCGGCAATAATCTTACCATTCTCCTCTTTAATAGACGCTTTCATTATATTCATTGGCGGTGAGCCGATAAAACCGGCTACAAAACGATTTACCGGACTGTTGTATGTCTGCATAGGCGTTCCGATCTGCTGGATCAGCCCGTCCTTCAATATCACAATGCGATCCCCCATGGTCATAGCTTCAACCTGATCGTGGGTCACATAGATAATCGTTGCCTGAAGCCGGGAATGCAGAGCCGATATCTCCGCACGCATCTGAACCCGTAATTTAGCATCCAAATTGGAAAGGGGTTCGTCAAACAGAAAAACCTTGGGCTGGCGCACAATAGCCCTTCCTACAGCAACCCGCTGCCGCTGTCCTCCTGAAAGGGCTTTGGGCTTTCTATCTAAAAGCTCTTCTATATCCAGAATCTGAGCTGCACCCTTTACCCGGCTCTCGATCTCAGCCTTGGGCATCTTTCTGATCTTCAAACCGAAAGCCATATTATCATACACACTCATGTGCGGATAAAGGGCATAATTCTGAAAGACCATGGCAATATCGCGGTCTTTTGGTGCCACGTCATTTACTAAACGATTATCGATGTACATCTCGCCGCTGGTAATCTCCTCCAGACCGGCGATCATCCTTAAGGTGGTGGATTTTCCGCACCCTGAGGGCCCTACCAGAACCAGAAACTCTTTGTCCATAACGGTCAGGTTGGCGTCTTCCACCGCTCTTATTCCACCTTCGTAGACCTTGACAATGTTCTTCAATTCTACTGTTGCCATTAAAAACCTCCTGAAATTTATCTTATGCCTTTATCCTATCCTGTGGCAATCTATATGTCAACTGTTATTAATACAGGTTTTCGGCGCGGAAGACTTGAATACTGCTTTTAAGGGCCGACTGTTCCTGTTCAAAAGTCAGTGAATCCAGCAGCCAGGGAATAATCACCTGGGATTTTATTTCGCGCCAATCAACCGGCAGGTTTTGGGGGAAAGAGAGCATATTCGCCGCAGGAATATGGCCGATGAGCTTGGCATAGGCCTGGGGAAAGTATAGTTCATTTACTTTCTGCAGAGCTGAAAAACCATTACCGATACCGAAAACTTTCAACCGTTTCCGGTGATTCATCTTCAGGATCTCCTGCTGTGTATCCGGAGCGAAGAACCATTCCAGAAAAACCAGGGCGCTTTTCTTATTTTTTGCATTGCCTGGAATACCTATAAATAATATCTCTTCTTCCACAGGAATTCTATTCTCGTGGGAAAGCCAGCGAAAATCTCTCTCTTCTCCCTTGCCTTCCAGTAAAGAAAAAAACTCTGCCGAGGAAGTAAGATAAAAAAGAACCCTTTCCTCTTCTATCAGCTTAACCATTGGCTCATATAAGTAACGATTTACAAACTCTATATTTTTATCAACACCACTGTTATCCTGATTAATCCAGATACGGGAATAATCCACTGCCCTCTGCATGGCCTCCTGGTCCCATGCGAGCTCTTCCCCTCCTGCCTCTTTAAATGATGTTCCCCACAGAACCGCATTCAGATAGAGAAAGCGCTCTTCCCATAGTGGTGAAAAGCCCATGCGGATAAAGCGATCCTCCTTCAGTCGATTATATTCCGTGCCTTGAACCTTAAGGGCAGCCAAAGGGATAACCAGTCCGGGGAGTGTACTGTCGATCGCTTCAGGCTTAAAAAAAACAGCCGGCAGATTAAAAGAAATCGGCAGCAGCACCTGCTTCTTATTAAGCCTTCCCCTGTCCAGTAATTCCGGGTAGAAGGCTTCGCGATCTATTCTTTCCCTGGTAAACAATTTATCCAGTGGTTCAAACTGTTCCATTAAAAGAGGTGAATTCAGATAACTGCCTATAAGGAGATCGGCAGTTTTTCCATTTTCACTGAAAATCAGCTCAGGCTTCTTCTTATAAGCTATCTCTACTCGATAGTCCTGATCCAGACCATTAAAATGTTCGACATACGCGGCCATTTCCACCCTATCAGTCAGTAGAGTAATTACTTTGCTCTTAAATAAATTGCAGCCGGAAAGTAGCAGAAAAGATATACTGAAAAAGAGGAGAATGGTGCGCTTCATGATTGCTCATCACTCTATGAAAGGATATTGAAATTGTCAAGGAACCCTGCCCATACTGTCCAGACCGGCGGCAATGTCATACTCCTTATATCCGGCCGCAGCTTAAGTAAAATCACTTTTCCTTCTTGTTCTCCACTGCCTCTTCAGTGTTATACTCTTAAGCCTGGTGAAGAAGAGTCCTTTCTTAAGCTATTCACAATCTCTTAAAAGTAAGTATGGTGAGCCGGTATACCGGGTAGCGGTAGATGCCGGTTTTTCCTGTCCCAATAGAGGTAATGACCGTTCGCAGCAGGGGTGCAGCTATTGTGAAGCATCCGGTTCCCGGGCCCCTTACCTGAGCAGCCGCCCGGATATCAATAGCCAGATCCAGGGCGCGATATCATTTTTGAAAAAACGCTATTCAGCCAGGAAGTATATCCTCTATTTTCAAGCCTATTCCAATACCTTTGCCCCCCCGGACAGGCTCAAGAGTATATACGATTCAGCCTTGAGCGCAGCCCCTTTCCTGGAGATGATAGTAGCGACACGTCCTGACTGCCTGAGCCCCTCGATTGCTGACCTTCTTGCCTCGTATAAAAAGCTGGGAATTGATGTATGGGCAGAGATAGGACTGCAGTCAGCCTCGGAAATCACCCTGAAACGCATAGAACGCGGCCACACAGTAGCGGATTTTATAAAAGCATTTAATCTGCTCAAAGAACGGAATATAAAGACCGGGATTCATTTGATATTCGGATTGCCCGGGGAAGGACTGGCAGAAATTCTTAATACCGTAACCTTGGTGGCATCTCTTAAGCCTGACGGCCTGAAAATTCACAATCTTCACATCCCCCGGAATACGATCCTCTTTCGGGAGTACCTGATGGGCGAGATAACCGTTCCAATAAGTGACCGCCACCTTTTTTACACCATCAAAGCCCTGGAGCTGCTTCCCCCCAGTACGGTTATTATGCGGCTCACCTGTGATACACCTGAAGAAAGACTGGCAAGTCCCCGTAACTTCTTACCCAAAGCCCAATTCTATTCAAAACTACGCAGAGAAATGGAGAAACAAAACACCTGGCAGGGAAAATATTTTCCGGGAGGAGCAAATAAAGCTTGACCCCTTTTCCTTCTTTTATTAGCATGAAGCTTATCAGGGAGGCGCACTGTGGCAATAAAGAACCAGGATATAGTCAAATTAGTTGAAAAGAGTACTCTGCACTATATAAACAACATCTATAACCGCTATATACGCAAGGCATTTATGACCATGCAAATGTCGAGAGCTGCCTGGGAAACACTCGAGCGCTTTACCGATAAATCAGATTATTACAAGATGCAGGGCTATCAATTTCAGGAAATATATGAATACATCCATGCTGCCGCAACTTTTGTATATCACGCCAGACAGGAGATTCTTCCCAACCTGAAAAGCCTTCTATCCGGAGGTTCCGAAACCATGCTCTCCCGGCAGGACGCCGGCGGCAGCAATCTGATTCTGCGCAAAATGGCCATAGATAATTTCGGCGCCAACTTAAGCATCTTTGCTGATATGATAAATGAGCTATATATAAAAACCGTGGCTCTGGATAAAGAGGAACATCAGGGACGGCGGGCGGTTTACGAACGTATCGATGAGTTAAAAGAGGTTGGACAGCTTTTAATCTAAGAGCTTAACTCTTCAGCAGTTTTAAAAATTATCTCATAAAGTTCTTCAAGGTTATGCAGATCAACACTCGAGTAAGCAACCCGCAGGTATCTCTCCTGTATGGAGATCGTGCCGATACCCTGCTCCATGAGCAATTTCTTTCTTAATTTTTCCGAGCTGGCGCCCCCAACGCGGAAAGTCATAAAGTAACCCGAATTAAAGGGCAGAGGCTCCAGCTTTGAGCCGGGTGGCAGTCTTTCAATAATCTCTCTCACCTTTAGATACCTCTCCCTAAGGATAGCCAGGGCCGCTTTTTTCTCCACTTGATAATTCGGGCTCTGCATAGCTCTTAAGAGCAGATTCTGAGTAAGGTTATTGGAGTTGGAAATACTCGCTCTGACAGCGCCCATTACCTTACTGATAAGGGCATCGTACTCCCTGGTTTTAATTTTCTGCGAGGCAAAGGTGAGAAAACCCACCCTGAAACCCCAAACCAGCTCTTCTTTTGTGGCGCCATCGACCTTGACCGCCAGAATATTCTCATGAAGAGCTGCTAAAGAGGCAAAGAGTGATTCTTTATGTGTTTCTTTTTCATAGAAAAGCCCGAAATAGGCATCATCCGATATGCACAGGATATTTAATCCCTTCTGGGCCTGTTCTTTAAGCAGTTGAACAAGCGCTCGGACCTCCCATTCGGTGGGTGAATAACCGGTGGGGTTGTTGGGAAAGTTAAGCATTAGAATCACTTTACCACCGGTAACCCTGTTTAAAGCATCCTTTAGACCCTCGATATTCAATCCCGCCTGCGGGTTGAAAAAGGGGAAGGTAGAGATACTCGCCCTGTTTCTCTCTTCAAAAATCAGGCGGTAATTACCCCAGAACATATCGGGAACAAGTACACAATCCCCGGGCCCTGCGAATAGATCGGCCAGCACGGAAATCCCATGGGTGAGCCCGCTTACCACCAGGGGCAGAGAAGTATCCTGCCCTGCCAGGCTGGGATTTTTACGAATCATGTCGTCGAGCCAGAGCTCCCGCAATTGCGGATTACCCGGGGTTGCAGCATAGGAAAAGATCTGCTCAGGGGGCAGATCCGGGATAAGTTCCTTCAGGGAATTAAGGTGCATGGGCTTCCCTCCCAGGATAGCCATACCTACGGTAGCATTAAAACGGGTGGCATGTTTCTTGGCTTCCGCGGACTGAGACACAATGCCTTTTGGGAAATAGAAACGTTTGCCTAAATCGGAGAGCAGGCGGTAAACAACAGTTTCTTTTAAGGTTTTATTGAGTTCTACGGCTAAAGTATTCATGTGCTGATATTAATAATTGAAGTAAAAGAAGTCAATTGAAATAAGCAGTATAAGCCTGGCGTACCCTTTCCAGGCAATCCTTTAGTTCAGTCAGAAAAACATCACTTTTCACACGGACACCCATTATCCTTCTGGCCAGAGCTCGCAGCTCGGAGCGGTCAACGGGCAAGGTATGAACCTGACGATCCTCGAATAACTGCAGAGAATGCTCTACCCGCCTTAAAAAAAGATAATCCCGGCTTAATTGAGCAGCTGTCGCTGCCGGCAGATAACCCGCTTCCATTAAAATATTCAAAGCATTCAGAGTATTCCCCTCCAGCAGCTTCCTATCCTTTTTAC
>Ga0114923_10001675_pt1 | contig 15243 bp, 12 predicted proteins | sample SumtaG_FD_89578 | JGI IMG/M metagenome (GOLD analysis project Ga0114923, IMG submission 89578) | Deep subsurface microbial communities from Indian Ocean to uncover new lineages of life (NeLLi) - Sumatra_00157 metaG | ecosystem: Environmental > Aquatic > Marine > Oceanic > Sediment | place: near...
AACGCCGGCAAAAAGCCTGCGAGTTTTTCTTAACTCAGACTGACTGGTTTTGATGAAGTTTGTGCCTGGAGCAGCGATGAATGCATCCGAGGAGATTTGGGTTTCTGCCCCCCGCCTTCGCGGGGACAAGCTTCGCGGGAATGACAAATTGTGTTATGTTCTTTTCAGGGCGACACTTATATCAATATTTGACCTTAAATCGGTCAGTTTGGGCTCTTAACTTTCTTTTTTAGTGCTTATCAAGCCATAAATTAAGAGCAGCAAAGATAAAATTTAAGAACTTTTGATTCGGGCAAGTTAATAACTTGTTTTAAGATTTTCTTTGACATACTATATGTTGCGTTTAGAATATTGAGATAGACCAAATGTGGTGTTGTCTTGATAGGCTTCAGGGAGCGTAATTTTGTGAAGGGGCCCCAGCAAAATGGGAACCCAATTACGAGGTCGCAAGTGTATCTCGAGCGCAATATTCAACAGGAGATGCGAGATACGAAATGAGATGTCCCTTTTGCAAGGAAGATCGAGATAGGGTTATTGATTCGCGTTCAAGTGATGGAGGCAGAGTAATCAGGCGCCGCCGTCAGTGTCTGATGTGCAGGAGGCGCTTTACTACCTACGAAAAGATAGGTGAGGGCTCTAAACTCTATGTAATCAAAAAAGACAACTCTCGAGTTCCTTATGACAGAGACAAAATCATTAGCGGTTTACAGAAGGCCTGTTACAAGAGGCCCGTTTCGGCAGAGAAGATTCAGCAAATAACCGACAAGGCTGAGGAAAATATTTTCCGAAATTTTGATAAGGAGGTTTCATCCGCTTTTGTCGGGGATAGCGTAATGAAGCAGCTCCGTAGAGTTGACAAGGTGGCGTATATTCGTTTTGCAAGTGTCTATCGGGACTTCAGAGATGCAGGCGAATTGATTAAGGAAGTCAGTCAGGTAATTAAGGAAGCCGAGCCTATTGGGCAGCCGACGCTCTTTGATTAGTGAGCAGAGGGAGCTTAAGGCTAAAAAATGAAAACCGTCGCTCCCCCAACAACAAACAGGGGTAAAGTTTCGCAGTTCTTTGTTTTTTGTTGTTAAATTTTGTAAGGAGGCAAAAGGGAGGAGATGCAGACACAACTTAAAGTCATAAAGGAAGATGGCAGTGTCGAAGAATACCTGCACACCAAAGTCATAGGGACTATCAGTAACGCTCTCGGTGAGACCGGCCAGGCGGATATGTGCGTTGCTGAACAGCTTGCCGAGGTGGTGACATATTTTCTTTATCGTCGACAAAGCCGTCGTAGCGTAACCAGTAACGAGGTCTTTTCCATAATTAAGGCGGTTCTGACGGCCACCAGCTATGAAGATGCCGCCATTGCGCTAAGCGAACATCATTTCGAGCGCAAGCTTAAGCGTTCCCGAATTGAGGTTGTTTCGATTGATATTCAGGAACTGACAGATGCCGAGTTGCTTGCCGGGGCCGAGCAATCCAGCGGCAGAGGTCGGTGGGACAAGTCCAGAATAGTTGAAGACCTGGTAACGAAGTACAGCCTTTGCCGGCAAACGGCACGGACGATTGCTGCGATGGTTGAAGAGAAAATCTTTAGTATGGGAATTACCCTGGTTCCGGCCAGTTTGATAAAACAACTTGTTCTGGGTGACACCGCTGCTGTGCTGCGGGCACAACGGCAATTGCAAACCGTCTAAGTGAAAAGACCGCTCAATAATGTCTTCGTGCGGTCGAGGGTTTTTTCGAGTGGTTCTTCCGGCTCGATATCGAGCCAGTGGACATTTTTAAAGGTTTTGAACCAGGTGCGCTGGTTCTTGGCTAAACGTCGGGTGTTCTTCTTTATCAGTTCTGTTGCGTTTTCCAGCCCTATTTGGTCGGAGAGGTAATCGATTATTTCAGCGTAACCGATGGCACATAGGGCTTGCGGGCTTAAAGGTTTTTCTTCGGCCAGAAGGGACCTGACTTCATCGACAAGACCGGCGGCAATCATCTTTTTTACCCTTCTGTTTATTCGGCTGTTGGCGTCGGTTTTTTCTCTCCGTAGGCCTATTATCGTCCAGTCGTGTACAGGTTTTTTAGCGTTGAATTGTTTCTGGAGACTTGAGATAGGTTTGCCTGTAGTTTTGTAAACCTCCAGGGCTCGGATTATACGTTTGGAGTCGTTGGGGTTGATGCGGTCGGCGGCTATGGGGTCGATTTTCGTTAATTCGCGATGGAGTTGTATCAAACCTTCGGCTTGTGCTCGTGCTCTCAGTTCAGCACGTATTTGCTCATTAGTTCCGGGGCCTTCGAAAAGGCCGTAGAGCAGGGCCTTTATATATAAGGCAGTTCCACCGACCGCGATTATGGGTTTCTTGCGACTCTTTATCTGCTCAATTGCTTTGTAAGCCAATTCGAGAAAGGCCCCTACGCTAAATGAATCGCTCGGCTCAACCACATCGATTAAATGATACTTTATCGCCGCGCGGGCCTCTTTGGGCGGCTTGGCGGTGCCGACGTCCATTCGCCGATAGACCTTCATCGAGTCGATGCTGATTATTTCAGCACCCACGCTTTTGGCCAGATCAAAGGCCAATCGCCCTTTGCCGGATGCAGTAACGCCGAGAATTAGAACCATTTTTCCATTTACTATTCACTATTTTCTATTTACTATTTTCAATAATCGATAATCAATGCTCAGTTGTCAATAGTGAACCGTCAGGGGGCAACCGGAAATCGAAAATCGTAGGTCGACAATGGACTTCAATGCTCTGTTACGCAAGAAGGCGCAGTTCGTGAATGATACTTTGCAGCGACTGTTAGCTTTCCAGCAGATAGACGGCGATTTGAAAGAAGCGCTTAGGTACGTCCTTGAAGCGCCGGGCAAAAGGGTGCGGTCTGTATTGGTGCTCTGGTGCTGCGAGCTTGTCGGCGGGCAAGTAAACGGGACCCTGCCCGCAAAAAAAGGCGGGTCCGAACCCAACCACAACGCTGAGATCGCGGCGGCGGCGATTGAAATGGTACATACCTATTCGCTTATTCACGACGATTTGCCGGCGATGGATGATGATGACTTTCGGCGAGGGTTACCTACCTGCCATAAGGTTTTCGATGAGGCGACGGCTATTCTGGCTGGTGATGCCCTTTTGACACTTGCCTTTGAGATTCTGGCAAAAGAGATTGACGAGCCGACTATCGCGGTAAAATTAATTGGTCAATTGGCGCAGGATGCCGGACCGTCCGGTATGATTGCAGGGCAAATGGCGGATTTGAGAGCTGAAAGAAGCGCCGGCTGTGAGGAAATCTTAGAATATATTCATACCAACAAGACGGCCAAAATGTTCCGATGCGCTGCTGCGATGGGAGCCATCTGCGGCGGCGCAGGAAAGAAGCAGTTCGACTGTTTGTGTGAATATGGCTTAAAAATTGGCCTGGGTTTTCAGATAGCTGATGACATTCTCGATGTAAGCGCCTCGAGCGAGCAGTTAGGCAAGACAGCCGGTAAAGACGCCAAGGCGGCCAAGTCTACTTACCCAGCGGTAGTGGGAATTGAAAAGGCAAAAGAGTTGCAGAAGAAACTGGCCGATGAGGCTGTGGCGGCATTGGAGCCGTTCGGCAAAGAAGCCGATACGCTGCGGCAATTGGCTATGGCCTTGCTGGAAAGAACAAAGTAATTGACAAAAAGGCGGAAATACAAGCCTCACTTCCCTTGCATTTTCTAATTGGTTGGTGGATATGGTTCAACCAATGCACCCAGAGCATTTTTTCAAAAAAGCCGCATATCAGTATTGAAAATCTTGATTTTCAAACTGCAGTGAAAAAAACACCAACTTATGCATATCCGTGTGCAGATACAAATATCTGTTTACCTGCTCATCCACTCATCAAGTATGTACTGATTTGATTAAGGAAAAAATCGAACTTAAGCCGATACAATTAGTTGGTCTTTTGGGGATACGTTATGACAATAGGGATTATTTCTTTTATAGCAACGTGGTTAATTCTTGCTGTATTGATTTGTTGGTTTGCAGGGGGGCAGATAAGCGGATTTGAGCATCAGTCGATACAGCGGGGCAATTTTTTGAAAAAATACCATTGGCCCATTCAGATCCGACCGCCGCCTGTGGCGGCTTTTGGGTTCAAAGTCTTTTGTACTATGATGTATTCCTAATTACGAACCAACGGGCCATAAGCATTATGCTTACGGCCTTTTTTTTATTTATACGCTCTCGCTAATTGCCTTTGATATGTTGATACTGGGCAGAAACGCTCCGGCACTGAGTCTGTTGTTACGCTGCCCACACAATCTTTCGTATCCAGTTTCGCAGGTCTATTCTTTCTGGGAAGTTGAGCCAGGCAAATTCGCCGAAAAGCTCAATCGCTTTATCATCATAAGCCATCGCCGCCTCCATCTGGTTATCAAAGTCGCCGATATGTATCCGCTTCCTGTTAAAACCAATTTTCGCACGCCATCTTTTACAATCGCTTCTTAAAAGCACACCCTTGTATCTCGAGGTGCAGCCTTTTTTGGGCCGCTTGTTGTACTGATTCTGTGCGCTCGTGCAAAGCCGGAGATTGCTTTTGCGATTATCAAGGCCGTTGTGATTTCTATGGTCGCACATCATGCCTTTCGGCGCCCACATAATCTCCCGATGCATGCCTACTATTTTTCCATCTTTAAATCGCTGAGCATAAAAAGTATCTCTGCCCTTCACGGCACACCATTTGTGTTGCGTCAGCCGATCGTAATCCTCGGCATCTACCATAGCAAATTGGCCTTGCGTTAAAGGTATGAGCCTAAAATCTTCTCCGTTCTCCGCAACATAGCTGTTGCGCCCGTTCTCCTTAGTACTAAGAAGGATGAATCGCTTATTTTTCATCACCAATCTCTGCCAATCGAACGTCGCCCGATAGGCAATCAGGACATCTGACAAATCCCACAAATTTTTGTTCATTAGTAATTAAATTTCGCCTGACAACTCCGGTGTCTTGGCTGGGAGTCTGTTGCCGCGTGTCGTTCGCGAAAATCCTGCCTTTTTGTCCAACTGCCCAATTCGCCGGCGTTGTCCGAATAAAGGTTGCCTTACACGCCAGACACTCCATAAACCAGCCGACCAACAACTTTCTTGGCATCAACTTGAATTCTCTGTCTGGTATCCCCTGTGTTCTCTACGCTATCCGCTCTACGCTATATGCGATTTAACCAGCCCCATTTAACCACTCACCAATTAACCAATTAACCAATCACCCCCCCCACAATTAGATCAACCTGCACGTTTGATGTGAAAAAGACGGTTTTTTCATTGGTGCTCTTTGAGTTAACCTGCTATATTAAAAGGGCTTAAAATTTTTTTGAAATACTGAGATTTCATTACAACTACCTGCACATTTGATTGAAAATATCGGTATAAAGGTAATTGAAAGAGTGCTTGATGGGTAAATTATTAGAGCAAACCGGCCCCGTTAGAAACTTGATTGAAAAGGGTTGAATAATATTATGCAAAAATCGAACGAAAAGAGGAAGTTTCTAAACGGGGTTGAAAGTCCAGCGGACGTGAAGAAACTGTCAGTGCCGGAGCTAAAGATACTGGCCGACGAAATACGCCAGTTTATTCTCGACTCGGTCAGTAAAACCGGCGGACATCTGGCAAGCAACCTCGGTGTGGTGGAACTGACACTGGCACTGCACTATGTCTTTGATTTCAAAGAAGACAAGCTGCTCTGGGACGTTGGCCATCAATGCTATACGCATAAGATTATCACCGGAAGAAAAGACAAATTCGGGCACCTTCGCCACGCTGAGGGGATTAGCGGCTTTCCAAATCCGGCTGAAAGTGTGTATGACCAGTTCGTCGTCGGACATGCCGGGACTTCGATAGCGACGGCAATCGGGATGGCGATAGGGCAGAGCCAACAAAACAAGAACGATAAGATCGTTACAGTAGTTGGCGATGCCAGTATCGTTAACGGCGTTTCTTTCGAGGCGCTCAATAATCTCGGATTGGTCAAGAGGCAGTTGCTAATCGTGCTCAATGACAACTCGATGGCGATAGACCCTACTGAAGGGGCAGTGGCGAAATACTTCTCCAAAGTGCGGCTAAGCCAGACCTATGAGGATTTGCGCAAGACCACCCGCAATATTTTAGAGCACATGCCCGTTATCGGCAAAAGTGTTGAGGATGCCATTGAAAGAATTAAGAAAAGTATTCGAATGGTTCTGCCGGCCAGTCAGATGTTTGAGAGCCTCAATATCCCGTACTTTGGTCCGGTTGACGGACATGATATCGGCTCACTTATACAGTTGTTCAGGGCGGTGGCGGAGTTGAATCACCCGGCAATTCTGCACGTTTACACAAAGAAGGGCAAAGGTTTTCGTCCCGCCGGTTCCCGTCCAAGCAAATTTCATTCGACCGGCCCGTTCAAAACAAACAGAGGTGCTGTTGAGTCAACCTCGGTACCGAGCAGGCAAAACTTCACCAATGTATTAGGTAAGCATCTGGCAGAGTTAGCAAAAAAGGACAATAGAATTGTTGCTATAACCTCGGCGATGTGTGATGGCACGGGGCTGGTGGAATTTCGCAAAAGGTTCGCTGAGAGGTTTTACGATGTGGGTATTGCCGAGAGTGCGGCTGTGGATATTGCAGCAGGGCTGTGCAGAAGCGGCTTAAAGCCGGTGGTCTGTATCTATTCGACCTTTTTACAGCGGAGCTTTGACCAGATAGTCCAGGAGGTGGCGTTACAAAAACTGCCGGTCGTTTTTTGCGTCGACAGGGCTGGGTTCGTTGGCTCGGACGGCCCGACGCATCACGGTTTGATGGATATTGGATTTTTGCGGATGATGCCGAATATGGTATTGACGGCACCGGCAAATGATATTGAAGTGAGACTGGCTCTGGAATTTGCTCTGGGCGAAGATAAGCCGGTTGTCATAAGGTATCCGAAGGACCTTGTTCCGCCGCGGAAGTTCGTCAAAGCCGCCTGTGCCAAGCCGTTTAAGTTAGGCAAAAGCGTGGTCGTCAAAAAGGCAAAGGATTCAGCTATTGCAATTGTCAGTTACGGCAGTGTCCTGACAGAAGCATTGACAGCAGCGGCGTTGCTGGCTAAGGAGGGGATTGCGGTTGATGTGATTAACGGGCGGTTCGCTGCCCCTGTCGATAAGAAGATCGTTCTGTTGGCCAACAAGGGCAAGGGTATAATCACGGTAGAAGACCACACCATCGCCTGCGGGTTCGGCTCGGCTGTGCTCGAATTGGCTGCGACAACTCTCAGGACGGTAATTACAAAGCCGATAGCGGTGCTTGGTGCACCGAGAAGATTTATCGGGCACAATTCGCGCGATGCTCAGCTTATGGAGGCCGGCGTAAATGCCGATAAAATAGTAGAGACGGCAAAAGAATTGCTGAAAGTGTGAATCGCGGTAAGGGATACGAGATGCGAGATACGAAATCTCCGCCCAAATTGGTTATTTTCGGTGATCCGAAAAAAGAGGGGGTCGGCGAGGCAATTGAGGAATTTGTCGGTTTTGCGAAAGATAAGGCCGATATAGTAGCAAATTACAGCATTGAGGATTTAAGGAACGCCAGCGGCAATTCGTCCGGGTCGGTGGTCGTGGACGATCCGAATGCCCAAACGGTTGTCCGGACACCTGGAAAAGCCGAGATTCCAAAAAAATGCGATTTTGCGGTTGTTTTCGGCGGCGATGGGAGCATCATTGCGACGGCGAGGAGTCTGAGTAAAGTAAGTGTGCCGGTGATAGGCGTTAACGTCGGCAAGCTTGGCTTCCTGGCGGAATTCAGCGTTGGCGAACTTAAAGATTATTTTTCTTGCTTAACGTCGGGAAAGGCTGCGATAGAAAGGCGGATGATGCTGGGCTGTAGAGTTTTCAGCGATGGCCGGGAAGGGGACCGAACCGAAAAATTTTGCTCAGCAGCTCTCAATGACATTTTTATCACGGCGGGACCGCCTTTTAAAATGATTGAGCTTAAGATATCGGTGGACGGTCAACCGCTCGCCGGTTGTATCAGTGATGGGTTGATAATCTCCACCCCGACAGGATCAACGGCTTATAATCTATCTTCAGGGGGTCCGATACTGTCGCCTAAGATGGAGGCAATGGTTATTACGCCGATGTGCCCTCATTCGCTGAGCTTTCGGCCGATTGTTATCAACGCCGACAGCAGAGTAGAGGTCTTTGGCATCCGGGTCAATAAAGGCACGACCGTTTCTGTTGATGGCCAGGTTTCGTTGAGGCTGTCAATCGATGATGTGGTGAGAGTCGAGAAGCAAAGCAGCGATTTTCTGATCGTGAATAATCCGCTTCGGAGCCAATGGGATACTCTGGCGAGCAAACTTAACTGGGCTGAAAAGCCGAAGTATAAGCGGGACCCGAACGTCTGAAATAGTTGATTGTTTAATTACGAACATATTTGTGGACAGAAAGATGTCTAATATTGTGAAGAATCGGCTACTCATTATTGCGGTAGTGTTATTTTTTGCACTTGGTTCGGCAACAGCCTGGCCCCAGACTGGTTCAGGGGTCGAAAATCCTGCGATAAGAAATCCAGTTGGCTTGAGCACTGTTCCGCCGAGCAGTATCCAAAGCGGTTTGCTTAACAGTCCTAACCCGATTGATGCCAGCAGTAATCTTGTAATTACCGGCAATATTCGCCGCGGCAGGCACTTCCGCGGCACTATGCCGTATCGGTCGGCTACGAGTTTCAGGACAACCCTTGGTTCAACATCGCTTCAGTCTTTTTTGAGGGATTCAGCCGGCGCAGAGGATTTTGGCCGTTACACCGGCAAATACAGGGCTCGGCCATATTATTCACCGACAGAGACGGTAACTACTACAAGGCCGGGTCGCTCCGGTGTTTTCAGGCCGGCAGGCACAAGGATTAGCAGCCGTGCACCAGACGTGTTTGGTTTGGAACCTTTGCCTAAGACACAAGCTTTGTCCAGCCGGGATACTTATGTCTCTGATATAAGATTGTGGGGACCCCAAACGCAATATAGTGCGATTGGGCAGCGTCGGTCAATGTCGCTAAGTCCGCAGGAAATAGAGCAATTGGCTCGGCGTGAACTCAGCGTATACCGACGAGGCGAAAAATTAGACCGGACCGAAGACATCAGGAAGCAATACCAGAACCAGATGGAAGAGACCACAAGCGGGATAAAAAGCGTTTGGGAACCCGAACTGCTCGGGCGCGGCCTGAAGCAGATGGGAGATGAAGCGGGCGAATTAGAACAAAGCCTGGCAGAACAGGATGTCTCTTTGAGACCATTTCCAGCAGGGGGGGTGAGCGAGAGAGCTTTGTTCGCCGAGGGCTGGTTTGTGATGCAATCGCCAAAGGAGCAGATGAAGGAAACTTTCACCCGGCGCTCGGCGCTCGGTGCTGCCTGCTTTCGCGGGGATGAGTTTATTGCTGCAAGGGATTCGGCCTTGCAGGAGGGCCCCATTTTGTGGGGACCCCCAAACGCACCCGGCAGCGCCGGGCTTGATCATACGCGCCTTCGGCGGGGCACGTTTGCCGAGCCCCTGCAACAAGCCCCGAAATGGGAAGGCGAACCTAAAATAGATGAGGGAATAGCCGGGCCCGGCAAACGCGATACATGGCGTTTGAGAACTCTGGGGTCTCTGCAACAACAGGGGCAACGTGAAGGGTTCCCAAACGCGAAAGAACGCGTCGGGGGTGAGGTTCTTGAACGCATAAGACAGCAACTCAATGATTTAACGAAGTCCGTCGATGCGCGTCTGCAGGCCGGACCGGATGAGATACGCCGAGCCACAAGCACCAAACGAGCCGGCCAACGGTCGGTCCGGTCAACAACCGACTTTGTCGGCCTCGATTCCCTTAAAGCGGGCCCCCTTTACGGACCCCAGGAAGCTGCTGATAATGAAATAGAGGTAAGCGAGGACGAACTTTATTTTATTGAGATGCTTCGCGAAACAGGAACTCGGGGCAGTTCCGGTGAGAGAAGTTTTGCGTTGGATGGGTTGGATGAGTTTTCGCAAGCCGACCCGCCGAAGGCCGACATGATCCAGTCCAGGGCTAAACGCATTATGGGTCCACACAAGAGCTTTGGATCTTTCTCGGAAACTAAATTCAATCAGCACATCTGGGCTGCGGAAGACTATCTAAAACAAGGGATGTACTATCGGGCTGCAGACTCTTTCGCTCTGGCGTCCATTTATAGAGTGGACGCCGGCGAAGCCGGGTCGGACCCGGTTCAGGCCTTTGGCCTGGGGCTCAGTCTTGCCGGCAGGGGCCATGCGTTATTCGCCGTCGGCGAATATATGAGTAGTGCTCTGTTTATTTCCAGAGCGATCGAGGTTGACCCTGAATATGCGCGGTCCGAAATCGATTTTGTGGCTACGTTAGGCGGCATGGGCAAGCTCCAGAAGAGGATAGACGATGTCAAGGAATGGCTGAAAAAAAGCGATGTAGACCAGTTGCACTTTCTCTTAGGCTATGTTTATTACCGGATGGGTAAACTCCAGGAGGCCAAAGAGGCAATGGACACAGCTTATGAAAGGATGCCCCAGTCACCAGCCGTGGATATGGTTAAAAAAGCTATTGATGATTCGATATGAGTCTCGTCTCTGCCTGCCTTACTAAAACATTTTTCCACATTCCTGCCGTGCATCCTGAAATAGCCATTTCTGCCTACATTGCATTGCTGCATGTCAAATCCAACAGCGTAAACCCTTGATTTCTGATTCGCTTGACCATATCCCAACCTGCCAAGAACAAAAAGCTATATTTACTGGAATTGTCCATTTATGCCTACCCGGCATTCCTTCCCGGACGTTATCATATCATTAGGGACGATGGGATTGAGGTTCGGTCGTGTTCATCATAGGATTTTCCAACAGCTCATTTAGAATCTCCTCTTTCCCACATGGCACCCTCAACCGCTTCCATTTTTTTGAGTGCACCTTCGTATTTCTCAGGATCTGTGACGCCCTTCGCTCTCAATCCCTCTATGTGTTCCGCTATTTTCCTGCGTACCCCGCGGAGTTCATCCATGCTCATTTTTCTTGCCCAGTTGGTATCCCCTTTTTTCTTTTCTCCTTTGCCCTTACCTTCCCGGTCGTACATTGACTCTCTCCCAGACTGAATTATAACTATATCAACCTCACCTGCCTTGGCTACTGCTTTTTTAGCCTGTGATCCCTTTGGAGCTTCAGGAATTGTTGCATCAATCGGGAGAAATACTTTTTCCGCGCCGTTCCAGTCGATCTTGGCCGAAGTAGGCCCTATTGCCAGAATCTTAGCGTCTCCTATCGTATCACCGACCTTGTACCATCTGCCTTTTATCAGGACCTCGTCACCAAGGATACCCCATACCTCCTTAACAGGGTGCTGCTTTGGTGAAGGTGGCGCGAACAAATTGTTCTTCTTTAATCTCTCAGCAAGTGCCTTGGACTCGGCAAAGTACTTTTCCGTATCTTTGGTATCCGTGTCATTTTGCGCAATGGCTCTTTCAACTAAGTTCTCTGCTCTGGTCGAGAATACAAAGAAACCTACTACTTTAATCAAGATCAGAAGTGCCATGAGCACTGAAGCACCGAACAGCACTAACGGAATCAGTTCTTTCTTCTGTCTCAAATAATCAAGCTTCATAAGCTTTTTCCCGGTCTAAAGACTCTTAACTGGGATTTTCCATTTATACCTACTCAGCTACACCGCTGAGTCTCATTTCCACTATAATATCAAATTCATCTTAAAAGTTCAAGCCAGAATTGGTGCGGGACGACGTGGCAATCTTGTGTGCGTGACAGACAGAAAGAGTTCTTTTCATTCCTTAGATCAAATTTTCTATCAGTATGATTCAGTAAATAAAAACCCTGCTAAACATAAGCAGGGTTTTTACTTTGTATCTTTGGGGGCATTATCAATAATGTATATTACTGTTTTGTTTTGAGCGGTTTTTTGGATTCGTTGTAAAAGCGGTTCTGGAGATTTAGAATAGTGTCGTCTTTTTTCAGGATTTTAATTAAGTCAGCAAGCTGATTAGCCTGAGAGTTTATTAATAATTCGCCGAGTTCGGATTTAGCAAAGCTGCCGTCCCCGGCATAGTGGTTTGGGTATTGAGCATACCAGAATATTCCCGTGAATTTGGAAGGGATGTGTTTTAAGCGTGCCAGGTCCTGGCCGGACTGTTCTTTTGCGCGGTCTATATGCACGAGGTCTGGTCTTGAAACCTGTATCATCGAGGTCTCGGTTTCTCCTGCATGTCCGCCATTCTTGGTTTCTCTGAGCTTTTTTACTTTTTCTGCAACTATCGGACCGGTTTGGGGTCTGAACAATACAACGTAATAGTCCCGTTGTTTTTCAAGCTGCGCCTGGCTGAAAAAGGGTAAAAAATTATTGTTACCTCCATGTCCGTTCACAAGGACAATTTTCTTAATTCCGTTACGGGAAATTTCATCACATGTCTCCTGCAGGATATCCAAAATGAGCTTAGGGCTGTATGCAATTGTTCCGGGCTGGTGTTTTGCTTCTAATATCTGGCTGAAATAGTATTCCGGGAAGACAAGGGCGTATTCTTTTTTTGCCGCACGCAAAGCAATTTCCCTGACGTCAATTAAATCTGTTCTAAGCGGCAGATGAGGTCCGTGCTTTTCGAAGACACCTATTGGAATAAGGCAGAGGCCTGAGGATTTTTCCACGGCTTTTATAAAATCGGGCGCAGTAAGTTCGCCCCATTTAACCGGAAGCTCAGATGAGCGAGCGGGTCCTTTTCCGGCAAAAACGCCGGCAGCGGTGAAAACAAATAAAGTAGAAAGTAAAATCACGATAAAAGTAAGTCGTTTTTGCTTCATAATTTTGTCCTCCTTTGTTTCTCTATTTTTTAATAGTTATTGGCCCAGTAGCACCATGAACCACATCTGATAATTCATTAAAAGCGATGTAATTAAGTACAATTGGTATTAGTGTTCAGATACTGGCTTCAAGCTGGGCAAGTACGGCTCTGGCTTTGGAGGCTTTATTGCCAGCCGGACCTTGCCAGTTAAGCTTCGTATTTTGCTTGATTAGGTCTTCGATTTTTTTGCAGGCCAAAAGCACGGTGGCGTGATTTTTGTTGCCCATAAATCTGCCAATCTCGGAGAAGGACATCTTTGTGTTTCTTCTGATCAGATACATACTGAAATGGCGTGCCAGAGCCACTGTTCTGTTTTTCTTGGACGAGTGTATATTGGCCGGTGTTATCCCGAAATAAGTCGCCACGGCTGATTCGATGTCCGATATGTGCACAATGGGGTCGCACCTTTCCAGATGTTCAGCCAGAACCGCTTTGGCCATAGACAGGTTGATTTTTTCGCCGGCCAAAGACCGGTCCGATCCATAGCCGGCGTTGCCGGCCAGTGCTGAATATGCAATTAATTTCAGCAGGGCCCCTTCCAATTCCCGCACGTTGGTGCGCAGATTTTCGGCGATGTATCTTATTACGCTTTCAGGGACGGCTTTTCCAATTTTCAATTTATGATTGTCAATTGTCAATTGTTTTACGTACTGTCTGCATATCTGGCAGCGGGTGTGGAAGTCAGGAGTCTGGATCTTGACAACCATTCCGGAGACGAAACGGTTAACCAGCTTTTCGGACAGTTGTCCTATCATCTTCGGAGGGGCATCGGAAGCGAGGACGACCTGTTTACCTGCCAAATTGATTGTATTGAAGGTATGCAGGAATTCCTCCTGCGTTGAAGGCTTGCTGGCCAAGAAGTGTATATCGTCGATTGCTAACAAATCCGTTTGTCGCATTCGTCGCCTAAAAGCCTCCAGCTTTTTTGTCTTCAGGCCAGCACGAACTGATTGGCAAAATCCTCCGCTGAGAGATATAGCCAATTAGTCTGGGGCCGCCGCTTGCACACCGCATTGCAGATCCCTTGCAGCAGATGTGTTTTGCCGAGGCCGTATCCTCCGTGAATAAACAGCGGATTGAAGGAGGGGTCGCGCTCCGGGGGAACGTGGCTTTGCTGCTCATTTACAACGACTTTGGCGGCGTTGTAGGCCAGTTCATTTGATGAGCCGACAATGAATGTATCCAGACTTAGTTTGAGTCTTTTCTTCTGATATCCGCCCACGGTGGATATTTTTGTTGGGCTGCCGCAAAGCTGGGTCGGGCTCTTACGAAGTAGGGACCCGGTCTCTTTGCGGCTGCGATAAGATCGGGATCGATTCCGGGCCTTTACCTCTGTCGCCACGGCGGATACCTGCGAATCCAGTTGGGTTCGCCTCTGGCTGCTGGAAAGCTCAGGGTCGATGGCGAAGGTAAGCTTTACCTCTGTACCGGTAACCGCCCGAACCACCTGGTTGATTTCATTCAAAAAATGGTTTTCAATCCAGCTTGCTATGAAAAGGTTTGGCACGCCAACTTTCAGGTACCCGTCGGTAAGTGTCAGCTTGGTAGAGTTTTTAAACCAGATTCGAAACTTTTGCGCCCCTACCTTCTCAGCAAGAGCTTCGTTGATAGCACTTATCTGGGCTGGGTCCCCATTTGCGATGTTTTTCAAATGGGGTCCCGACGCTGCTGTGCGAGAACTCTCATCCGTGATTGTACTCTGCATTAGTATTCTCCCCCTGTCAAAGGTTTCCATTTACCAGGCCCTTATCCCGCACCTATTGAACGCGGGGTTGCATCTAATAGATACGGGATAAGAATCCATTTTCTTTATAATAAATCAAAACGGCAACTTAGCTATTATTGAACAACGAAAAAACAAGTCAATTGCGTTTTGGAAAATTTCTTTTCCACCTGGTAAAGGTCGCTGTCATCATTGGCTTTGCGCACAAAAAAAAATTATTTTTCACAGGTTTTGCACATCGTAAGTTCGTTTTGTGGAAAAGCTGTGGATTGGATTTGTGTTCGTGTTCCGGCCTTGTGAGGTCGGGCTCCGGCGAAGTGGAGTAATCTTTCCGTTTGTATGATATTGTCGGTTTCCAGAATTTCTGAGGGGGTGTGCGGGTTTAGGTCTTTGGCCAGCCATATCTTACCGGGTTGGGTCCGGCTTATCTATCTTCATAAACAAATCGCCTGGCCGGGTTTGTCGGCCGTTCGCGAAATCTTTGAAGTCCATAAGCGCCGAGCCTGCCGGCTTGATTTTTGTAATCTTTAAGGCGTCTGTGCCGCAGAGTATATTTAGGTTTTCATCGAGTATTCCAGCCGGCAAGCCGGTGGGGTTTGAGGTCTCGACTACTTCGGCCATTGCGATGGTTACCTGTACAGATTTGTTGGTTTTCTTCGAGAGGTAGGTGGCCGAAGCACCAG